>OLXK01000919.1_pt1 | contig 24343 bp, 29 predicted proteins | sample 1674321 | NCBI WGS metagenome assembly OLXK01 (sample SAMEA103958162, study PRJEB25191) | human gut metagenome | reverse complement strand
ACAAAATCCAAGCAAGATACGAGAAAAACAGGACGATGCTCTGCACCCAGCTCATCTCAAACATCTCGGCTCCCATGTTGCCCATCTCTGCGAAAAAGTTTGCAAGGAAGCCGATGATCTGCTTGTAAACCCAGTCCATGATCTGCTCCAAGATCGTCGATGCGACGAAATCCCAGATAAACAAGCCGCGTCACCTGCCTTTCCTTTCTGAATTGATCACAGCCCGACGATGCCCCAGATGTAGGTCGGCGCGGTCAGCGTAAAGACCAAACACGCAAAGAGAATGGCGGGAGCCGTCCATTCGAACTGCCCACTCTTTCTGTAGTCGAAGTATGCGGTACCGAGTTTTACGAAGAAAGCGATGGCTAAAACCATGTCGATCACAGGAAAAACCACATTATCCACAACAGTTTTGATCTGTTCGGACGCTGTGGTCCAGGTGCTTTCGACGGCGGACGCCACATCGCCGCTGCCGGCCGCCGACGCGACCGTAGCAAACAGCAGGCAAAGCAGCGCACAAAAAACGACCTGCTTTCCGCGCTTCAAAATTTTCATCATAAATTATTCACCCCCCCATTCCAAAACGAACACGATGCTTAAAACATCCTGTGCCGTTACCGGCTGCGAAACCGCCGATACGACTGCATCATAATCAAGGGGCAGTCTAGCATTTTCCGCAATCGTCCACGGCGAGGTCAGAGAGAATGTTTCTGCATCACCAGTTTTTCTTGTCACAGAATCATTGATCTTGAAACCAAGTTGTTTCGCATCGACTTTGGCGTGCGCCATATCGGTGTCAAACGGGACAAGCTTCCAGCCGTTTTTGGTGGAAATTGAGACGCTAGATACAATGACCTCGCCGGTAGACCCGTTGATGATCTCTGCCGTACCAACATGAACCTCGCCGTTTTCATCGACCGTCAGCGGAAGGACAACCGGAACTGTGACCGAGAAGACCTCCGTGATCTCCCAATGCGCATAGTAGGTGCTGTCACCATCCGTCTTGTAGATGGTGTTGGCATCTACCTGCGTACCGCCGTTTGCCTCCGTGAACCAGCCGAGGAACTCGGCATTCTTGCGCGTCGGTTCAGTGGGGAGGACAAGTACTTCACCATAGGTCTGCTTTGTCGTCTCTGTGTTTCCATTACCGAGATCCCATGTGACTGAATAGCTGTTGGCAGTAAACTGCGCATAGAAAGTCTTTGCTGCCGTGATGGTCACGGTGTTATACAGGCTGCCGCCAGAAGCAGAGGTGTACCAGCCCTTGAACGCATGACCGACCTTGACCGGCGTACTCGTCGGGGCCGCTGCCGTTGTATTCGGCTTGCCTGTCGTGGTGATGCTGGTCTTGCCGTCAATAGTGCCGCCGTTTGTGCCAGCGTCCCACTTGATCGTCAGACTGACGGTTGCGCCGCAATCGTCGCATTTGCCATCGCCGTTTGCGTCGGTGTGGTCTGCGTATTCATAGCCAGAGTCTCCGCAAGCCGAGCACGTCTTGGTGCGCTTATGCTGCGTCTCACCATCCGAAACCCACGAGCCATAGGAATAACTATGGTCTGCGTAATCATAGGTCGATGCGCTGCAGGACGTGCAGGTTTTTGTTCTGCGATGCTGCGTATCAGAATATTTGCTCCAAGAGCCTGTCGAATAGCTATGACTGCTATACTCCGTTGTGGAGTACCCGCAGGTGCGGCAGGTTGCAGTACGGCTGTGCTGACTGGAGGAAGAATTGCTCCACGAACCATAGCTCATGCTGTGCGAAGCGTAGTCATAGTCCGTCGCACCACAGTTCCGGCAAGAACCGGTGCGTCGATGCTGGCTGGAGGAATACTGTTCCCAGCTTCCATAACTGTAACTATGGCCGCTGGAATAGATGGTTTCGCTCTTGGTCTGCCCGCAAGCGCAGCTATAATTACGGTATCCATTACTGGTGCAGGTGGCGGACTGCTGGCTCTGCAATACCCATGTATGGCTGCCGCATTCCGGGCAAGTGCCCGATCCATACGCACCGAAGCCGTGGCTCTTAGTTGTGCATGTTCCTAAATATTGGACGTAATGACAGGTATTGCATTCATTGTAATTTGCATGACCCTGTGAGGAATGGGCGACTTCAACGTAAGTTCCTTGGAAGGCATACTTGCCGCAGCTCGGACAAGTGCCGATAATCGAGCCAGTCGAAGTGACGGAAACGCCCGGCGCACTCATGGTACCACCGGCTGTGGGGGTATCAGAATACACGCCATAGAGGTCATAAAAATAGCGTTCACTGCGGTTGGATGCAGTCCAATCGTAAGTGTGGAACGGCACCGACGATTTGGGATACCCGATGATATAGCCGATATAAAGTGTATCGCCAGAATCTGTTTTTCGCCAGAACGCATCTTCGCCAATGCTCTCTAAGATGTTCTCTCCGTAATAGATCGTGAGGGTGGACAGTTTTGAGCAGCCATAAAAGGCGTGCTTGCCAATGACAGGTGTAGTGCTGGGGATCTCGGCAGTTGTAAGCGCTGTGCAGTCTTCGAACCAGTACGCGAGGTCAGAAATTGCAAGGTTTTCCATATCGTCAAACCAGACCTGTGTGATCTGATCCCGGACAGCCGCCCACGGCTGGTCGTCCTTGCTGGCGAACGGATCACAGTCGCCGGAGCCAGAGATCATCAACCAGTTGTGCTCATTCAATTCCCACTTGATCGTGCTGCCGGGAATCGTGCCGGAGGTGACTGTTTCGGAAGAAGCAGCCGTGTCTTCATCAGGGGCGCTGTCATAGACCGTATGCGAATCTGTTTCTGCTGCGAATGCGGCCACGGACAGGGAAAACAGCATACACAGAGCCAGCACAAATGCGGTGAATTTCTTAAAATTCTTCATTATGCAGCCTCCTTATCTGTTACGGCGGCAATTGTGAAAATCACAGTTGCCGCATTGACGTTGGTTACGGCTTCGTTGGCAGACACCTTCGCCTTATAACGGATAGCGAGGTTCTTTTCCGCAGCAATCGCTGGGAACGAGCAATCCACGAGTGTCAGGCTGCCTGCGCCTTTTGTGCTGCAACCGTTGATGTTCAAAGCAATGCTGTTTTTGTTGGCACTGAAATCGTCGTAATTGCCGATTTCAAAGCTGCCCGGCTGAACATCGACTTTTGTGACGCGGATTGCACCGGTTTTGCCGGTGTTAGTGATCGCGGCGTTGTTGGCGCAAACCACATAGCCGTCAACAAGTGAAACCGGCAGCGCGGCGGGAACCGTACACGAAATCGGGGAAACCGTGTTCACGACGGTCAGCGTGACAGGAACCTTTGCTTCGGTTGTTTCGGCTGCCGACGCAGACACGGGGAATACGAAAATGAGTGCCAGTGCAAGAAGCAGCGCTGCCGCTTTCTGATAGGTTTTCGCCATATCACTGCACCTCCTTCGGCCACAAATACGCCGCGTGCAAAACGAGCTCGGTCTGCAAGGAGCCGATCTGCTTGCCGTCGCGGAATGCTGTAACGGTCACGGTGCAATCCACATTTCCAAACTCCGGTGTTTCGAGAAGCGTGAGCGTTGAAATACTCTTGCCTGCTGTCAGCTCAAAAGCGTCGGCAATGAGAGCATTGTCTTTGTTACGGCGGATTTCGATCTTGTAGGTGTCATTCTTACTGTTGTTGGTGAACTCAGCTTTCACGTCGGCTGTTCCGACAAGCGCGTAAAGATGAGCAGGAGCAGTAATATCAATTTGATTGTCCGCGACGATGGCATTGAGCTGCTTCTGGGCTTCGCGGAGCCCGGAAACGTCGTAAAAGATAATTTCAGTTTCTTTGAAAGCCTTTGCTCTGTCTGTGATTCTGGTTTTGATCGTGTCAATCACGGCGAGGGTGGAATCTCTGTCATAAATGACTTTGACTGCATCGTCCACACGCGCAACTACGACTTCCGGCATCTGCGTTCCGTTATTGCAGTACACGGCTTTCGTACCGCCGCCCCAAACGAGCAGCCGCCCGGTAACTTTAACATTGTCCAACACAATTTTACCGTCCGCCGCGCCGCAGCCGATGATGAGGTCGCCGTCTACGGTCATGTTCTGGAGTGTCACGTCGTCGGTGCGAACAAGAACGCTGCCCTTGATGTCCTTGTCGTAGGTTCCTTTTACCGTGATATAGCTGCCAATAATGTTCGCAAAGATCTGCGCAAATTCCGCGCGTGTGATATTGTCCAACGGAGCAAGGACTTTGCCGCGACCGTGGATATAGTCAGCGCCTACCATTGCACGAACATAGGGCAGCGCCCAATCGGAGATCTTGCCGCGGTCGGAGAATGCGGAGAGGTTCGTTTTCGCGTATGCGTCATAGTCCAGCTCCAACGCCCTCGCCACAACGGTCATTGCTTCCTGTCGCGTGATGAGCGAGTCCGGGGCCATTGCAGAAGAACTGCGCCCGTTATAAGTGCCCATCTGGACGGCGAGCGCTACGTCTTTGTAATACCACTTGCTCTTGGAAACGTCCTTGTACTGCGAAATATCTGCCGTTTTATAGCAGCCGAAAGACCTGTTGATGATTGCGGCCATTTCTGCACGGGTCATCGCGCCATTCGGGTCGATGATGGTTGCACTTTTGCCGTAAAGCAAGCCGTTATCCACGGCCGCAGACACAGCTTCTGCATACCATGCGGTACGGTCATAGTCGCGGAAATCTGTGGCCTTGCGGGTGACTGTGTTTGCCGCCGACGCGCTGACAGCCAGCGACAGACACGATGCGACGGCGAGGATCATTGCGAGGATTCTTTTCCATTTCATTTTGAAGTCCTCCTTGTCTTGTAGAATCAGGTAAGGGGAACGCGCAAGCGTTCCCCTTTGCAGTAGATAGTTGAATTAGACCGCATCCCAAGCGATGATGAACAGGACGCTTGCGATGGCGGTGTTCGTCACGGCTTCGCTGACGGGCGTAACGATTGCATCATAGGTGATGCCGATAGAGTTGGCAGAGGTGTCGCCCACGCCGCTCATGTAGCAGCCTTCAACAGCGGCGTCCAGAAGCGTCTGCTTGCTGGCGTTCTTGTTGTCGGTCAGCTTCTTTTCACCGTTGCCGAGCGCGATCTGGAAACCAAACTTGTTGGAATCAACCTTTTCCTTGGCAAGCGTAGCCTTGTCACCGAACGCGGTCAGATTCCAACCCTGCGCGGCTTCGATAGAGACATTTGCAACCTTGACCGCACCAAAGCTGTTGTTGACGATCTTTGCATCGGTCGCGGTGGAAACGGTGCCGTCAGTGCCAACGGCGATGGGCAGCACGGTGGGGACGGTCACGGACATCTTCGTAGCTGCCGGGTCGCCGCCGATGCTGCCATCAGCGGTCGAGGACAGGGTGACGGAAGAAGTACCCGTGCCGCCAGAGGTATCGACCGTGTTGGCCGCAGAAGCGGAAATGGCGAGGGAGGCGAGCATGCAGATGGCGAGGATGAGGGAAATGATCTTCTTAGTGTTCTTCATAGTAAAATCTCCTTATAAATATTATAGTTTTAATTGGTTGTTGTGTTGTGAAATCAGTTTTTCACAGTGATGGTGATGATGGCCCCGGCCGTGCCGATAATTTCGCCACTGATAGGGTCAAGATTATGGAACATGGCTGTGCATTCGTATGTGCCTGTCGGAAGCTCCACATCAAGGGCAGCACGTTCAATCTTGCTGCCCACGGGGATCGCTTTGCTCTGGTAGATCTGTTCGCCGGTGTCGTTGCGGATGAACTCCACCTGCTGGGGGTAGTTGTTGATACTCTCATTTACGATCATGACATTGCCCTCGGCTTTGCCGTCCTCAAAATAGGGCGCGGTGTTCATGCTGATATTGATCATGCCCTCGGCCACTTTCTCATTCAGCTTCTCCGCAATTTCTTCCGGGCTGAGATTGTCCCAGCCGCCCTCGATGGCAGCATCGTCATAAACGATGCCCGTCTTGGGATCGTCCTTGGACTGCGCAGGCTTGCGGATCAGGCGGACGGCGGTAAAAATGCCGACCGTAATCGCTGCGGCGAGACCGACAACGGCGAGGATGACGAGGGTTCTGGACTTTGCGTCCCGTTTTTCAAATTTGTGCATAGCTGTTTTCCTTTCTGCCTTGGGACGCGAAGCCGCCATCCGGCTGGTCGCGCGCCCGATATGGTGTGTGTTCGATCATGTGGTCGTGCCTCCTTTCAGGAAGGCGAAGTCGCTTGTCCGTGAAAAAAGCGCCCACCTTCAGGGCGGACGCAGACAATGAACGCGATATTTCATTGGAAACCTCCCGTTTTTTATTTCGTCGCTTTTCTGTAAGCGTCGATGACTGCTTCCTTGAGCGCTGTGCGCGCTCCGGACGTGATGGGATGAAAAACGTCCGTGTACAGTGTCTTGCCGTTCTTGTTGAACGCTTTCTGCGGCATGAAGATGTTCAGCCCCTGCTTGGATTCTGCCAGCCGGACGCCGTGTACCTTGAACATCCCGTCAAACGTGACGGTTGCGTAGGCTTTGATCTTCGCGCCCGCGTCGGCAATGTGGTCGATGGTGACCTCCATGTTGGAAAAGTCCATGTGGTTGATTCCTCCTATCAAAGTGTCATTTCATCCATACCGGATGTCTGCTCCTGCGCTTCTTTCTGCGTCTGCTCCTGAACTTGTGTTGGTGCTTGCTCCTGCCGGAACCGGACGCGGATGCCGGAATAGTTGTAGCCGACCTCGTCCAGCACCCGGTTTTTCAGCACATACAAAAGCGTTGCGGTATCGTAATAGCTCTCCATATAGAGATCCTTGTCAATTTCCAGCGGCGCGTGCATCTTCTCCGGCGAAGCTGCGAGGATCGTGCGCTGCCGCCCAAGGACTTTGCCGCGCAGCCCCATGAGGTGCGTGTGCATCACCGGATCTTCATTGCAATCTTGCATAATGGTAAGCACCGCCGTCTTCCACGTCGGTGTTTTGACCTCCCGGCCGCCCGGAAACAGAATGCTCTCCGGCTTTTCCCCCTTGAATGCAGCCGAATTTGCGGTCAGGGGCAGCGTCGGCGCAATATTCAAAACACCGCCGAGCAGAATACGGTGGATGCTCCCATCCACACGCTCGTCAACAACCCTGTGTAGCTCACTGCGCAGGGTTTCCAGTTGGGAAAGCGCTGTCCGCTGCTGCTCTGTCAATTTCTGTTCATGTTCCATTTGATGTTCTCCTGTCTAAAACTGCATTGACATTTCATTTTTCTGGATTTGCGCATGCGCTTCATCCAGCGGATAATCCTGCTCGGCATGACCTTCGCTGCGCAGGCTCTCCAACATACCGAGAAACCGCGTTCCCTGCTCTGTGCTCTGATCCAGTACCCAGCGATCCCGCAGTACCTCCAATGGATTTTCAAATTGCAGCAGATACAAAAGAGTCTTGCGGGAGAAATCACTGCCGCTGCACAAAAATTCTGAATAGCAGGTCGCTGTTGCCGCGATCTCATCTGCCGTGCCAATCAGCACGCCGGGGCTTCGTTCATACAGCGCTCTCTGATATGTCTGCCAGTTCTGTTCAATTTTCTCCGAAAGTCGTTCCCAAAGCTCGGATGCGGTCTGCACTTTCCGGCAAACAATGCTGCCATGCAGAAATTCACCGACATCGATTGTTTCTGCATCCTTGAACGCTAAATCGTCGCGGTAACCGATCTTCAGCTTGGAAAACGCTGCCGCGGCCCGCATCAGCTCCGGAGGGCTGTTCAGCGGGATCTCCTGATTCCAGCGGTACCAGTTTCCCTCACGGCGGCAGGGTGTCAGCTTCAGAATGACATACTTGTCCGGATCAAACTTCGGATAATGGCAGAGTTGACCGCCGATGCCGTAATACGCCTTGCCTTCGCAGAGAACGGTCTGCTCCATATAAGCTTTCATTTTCTCAAGGCTTTCACAGAACCAGCATTCCGTGTCGCCAAAGCGCCGGATTTTACCGTCATCCAGAATATCGTCCAGCTTGTCCATCTGTGTCAGGTGGTAGACCTCGGACGGAATTGGAGCTTTTACATACGCCATTTCTTCCTCCTGTCATGCTTCATAGACGGTGTCTCCCTTCACCAGATGGCGCGCAAGCTGCCGCAGGCACAGGCCGCGTTTGCGCAGGCGCGTCAGCAGTTCGGCAGGGATGGTTTGCAGGATGGCTTCTGCATTTTCGTCGCTGCGCGCATATTCTTCGCAGAGCGAATCGCAGCTTCCGCAAGCCTGCTCCAAAGCGGTCAGCAGTGTTTCCTGTGCGCTTTTCAGCATCGTCAGCGTGTCAAGCACCGCCGCCGCACTCATCTGGCGGCTGGCCAGCAGGATACTGCGCCGACCGGTCGCCAACGCCGTCATTGGGGCCATTGCTGCCAGCTGGCATTTCGCAGCCATTTCCGGCTTCACCTCCAGTTCCAGCCGGAGCATTGTTTTTGTCTGTTTCATGTTCTCTCCTTCTGAGATAAATTTCCCGCAGTGAACCACAGCCGGGTTCATGCACCAACACAAGGTCGCCGTTCTCGATCTCGGCCGGGAACATACTGAATTGCGGCTGGATGTATGGGCGCGGGTCATAGTTTGTAATGATGAGCTCGCCGTAGGTCGCGCCGGCTTTCTGCGAGAGGGGATTATTGCGCCGGAATGCGAGGATAAAAAAATCGCCGTACAGACTGCGGATGAACGGGCAGTCGTTGTACGACACGACGATGTATCCCTTGCATTGTGAGAGAATCCAGTGCAGTTCTTCATGCTTTTCCGTTGGGAAGTCGACGGCATATAAGCTCTCGGCGTCAAAATAGGGTGGATCGCAGTAGATCAGGCTGTCGGGTCCGTCGCGTTCCCGGATGATGTCCAGACAGTCCTTGTTTTCGATGATCACATCTTGCAGCCGCTTGGAGGCATCATCAAAAAGATAAAGAAAATTCGTCAGATTGTTCGGCTTGACCCCGAACGAGCTGGTCGTGCCGCTGAAGCTGCCGCGGCAGACCTTGTAATACGCGGCCGCCCGCTGGACATCGAACAGGTTGCTTCGCTCCCGCAAAATTTGCAGGAGTTCCTCGCGTTCTTCACTTGTGAAGCATTCCATCACGGCATTTCGTTCATCTACAATGCGCTGCTGCAAAAGCTCTTTGTGCTTCATAAATTCTTTCAGGAGATCAAACTCGGCTCTCGAATGGAGCGGCAGGAATTTCAGCTCCTGCACCAACTGAACGGTACACTCCCTTGCACAGAGGAACAGATTTACAAGGTCGCAGTTGAAATCGTTATAGATGTCCATGCGGCTGACCTTCGGCTGTATTCCCAAAAGTAACGCGCCGCCTCCGCCAAAGGGTTCGAGATAGAGCTTCGGGTTTGACGGGAACACCTGCCAGATGTACGGGATCAGCTTTTCCTTGCTGCCGATCCAGGGGATAAACGGTCTAGCGATTCCGCTCACCCCCGTCCGAGGGTTCGGTGAAGGTTTCCATTGCCTGCTCCAAGCCACAGATCGCAGCATCCAGACCGGTGCGCATTTCCTTGAGCTGCCGGATGGTGGAATACAACTCGGCAGCGTTGCTGGCGTAAAAATATCCTTCGCGGCTGCTGGCAATGGGGACGGCCTTGCGCCGCAGGCGGTTGACCTTCTTCCGCAGGTCGCTCTCACGGAGATTCTTCTGCCGCACGAGGTCGCGACTGCAAATGAGATGCTCGCGCCCAAAGCAGAAGCGTTTCAGATAGTCGCGCAGTTCTTCATCATTCATGTTTGTCCTTTCCGGGCCGATTCCCCGGAAAAAGGCGCAAAAAAAGAAGGGTTGCTTTCCTTACCGGGAAAACGGCCCTTCTGCAATTTCATTATTCATTTAGGTGGTTCGAGCGGCTTGCCGCCCTGGATCAGTTCAAAGAGCTTCTGTTCCTGCGGCGGATCGCCGCCCGCCGAGCGCCATCCAGCAAGGAACGCGGCGCGGATAACGTCATAGAGCGCCTGATGCGCTTCGTCCGCGTCGGCTCCCTCCAGAAAAGCGTCCAGCGCCTTTTCAAATTCGTTGCTCATCATGCTCTTTCACCACACAGTTTCAGCATATACTCGTTCTGTGTGGTATTTTACCATGATTTTCTCCATAATACAACATAGTCTGCGTATTTGCGCAAAGTATATCGACGAATACTATAGGCATCTCTCGTAAAATAGAGGCAGCAGGGAGGTGCGTCATGGATAAGCACTACAAGGATTACATCCAGATCGGATTGAATATCATGCGGTACCGCAAGGAGCAGGGACTGACGCAGGATCAGCTTTCCGAGATGGCAGGCTATTCGCGCAATCATTTGCAGCGCGTGGAAACCGCCGTCTGCAAGCCGATGGTCGGTCTGCTTCTGGATGTGTCGGAGGTTCTCGGCGTTCCAGTGGAACGGCTGATGGAAATACGGAAATAACGAAAGCGTCTGCCAGTTTTGAGTGGCAGGCGCTTTTTACATTCCCATCTGCGGTTCCTGCGACTGTTCCTGCTGCTGTTCTGGAATCGGCTCGTGCAGCAGGCCGAAGTCCGCGCGGTTGACCATGCCGTAGGGCGTGAGTTCCGCGCCGTACTGCTTGAGGACATCTTCTGCGTAGGCTTCGCAGTTCAGATGCTTATAAATCAGGTCTGCGTCCTTGCCGCCAAGAACAAATTCCAGTTCATCACGCACCAATGCGTCCTTGTCACGGATCTTCGCTTCAAAGCAATACTGCGGCAGCTTTTCAAGCCGGTCAAAGACATCGTCCAGCGTCTCACACTGCGTCGCGCCGAGCACCGCCTTGAATTTTGTAAGCTGCCCGCTGGCTTTCAGCTCCAGAAGTGAGTGTGCCAGTTCGTTGATCCTCGGAAGATCCTCCACATCGGTCAGCATGGTGTTCAGCTTTGGCACGATGGCATCACAGCCGGTGAACTGCGCATCATACCACTCCGGTGCGTCGAGTTCTTTTTGGACTTCCTGCATCCGCTGTTCCGTTGCAGGCAGATCCAGGATGGCTGTCCGCTGCTCGTTCTCGTGGTTCATGAGTGTCAGGCGGATCATATAGGTAATTTCCCGCTGCGACTCATGCTCCGGCAGCGGCTGCAATTCCTCCGTTCGGACAACGTAGCCGTGCGGCGTGAACACACCGGATTCGCTCTCGTGCATTTGCTTTCCAATTTTGGCGTAATCCAGGAGGGCATAGGCGCTGTCCGGCAGGGCATCAAGATCCTCCCGAAAGCCGTTTTCTACATAGAATTTTCCAAGTGCTTCGTCCGAATGCACGTCTGCAAGCACATGGCAGCGATCCACATTGGAAGCCAGCATCATCAGCTCTTGCACCATGATGGGACCGCTGTTCTCCTGCATGTGTTTTTGCACTGCCATATCGAGAAGTCCTTCCATTGCAATTTCCTGACGCGCATCCAGCTTGGAAAGTTGCTCGGTCAGGGAATTGAACTCGAAGATCGACATACTCTCGTCCAGATGCGGGGCAAGATAGTCAAAACAGTAGAATTCATCCACCTGCCAGTAGACATCACCCGGCGACTTTGTGTGAATCTGCTCGAAAGCGTCCATCATCTCGTACTGACTGACAGGGAACGTCAGCTCCACGCCGCGCTCATCGCTCGATGCGCTGCTTACCAGATAGATCTCACATACTTTGCGCAAGGGTCATACCTCCTGTCTGCTCCTGCTTCTTCTGCATTTCTTCCACGAAAGCCGGGTCCGCGCCGGGCACTGTCCATCCGTGCATACTCCCGCAAACCATAGCTTCCTCCTGCGCCGGTGTCACACCGAGGCGCTGATTCTGCTCGTCTGCGATCTGACGGTTCTGTGCGCGATCCGGCGTGTTCCAGTCACTTGGGTAGTAACCGCTCTCGCCGCGTTTGATACAAATCAGCGCGCCGGTGCTGGGCAGCGTGGAAAAGCAGAGCTCCGGCAGACCTTCTGCATACTTCTGACTGAATCGCTCCTGCTCGGTTCGGATGCTCCAATTATCGCAGTTCCAGAGATGAACATATAATTCATCGCCGCCGTTCACGCGAATTTCCTGCTGCTCGAAGTTCTCGCCCCAGCCGTCAGACATTTGTCCGGAGAGGTATTCTTTCAGTGTTTCCAGTTCTTCTGCGTCCAATTTGCCCGCAACGCGGCATTCTGCCACGCCCCAGAGCTGACCGTTCCGCTCTTCCACTGCGAATACAGCCGAATGAACCTTACGATTGACGCTGTCCGCTTCGCCATACCAGTGCATAACGCCGCGCTCAGCTTCCTCCGGCATCCGGCTCTTGAGAAGCGCCGCCGCGATTTTTTCCTGATATGTCTGCAGCGACCGGCCATCCAGCACGACACTCTCATTTTCGAGATCACCGTAGCGGTTACGCTCATAAAGATCGGCGGTCAGCGGCGCATAGAGCTTCAGCGTTTCCAGTTTGGGCGGCAGCACCGTGAAGCTGTCCTCGCCGGGAATCAGCGGCAGCGTTCGGCCATTGTTCCACTTCATATGGATCTGACCGGCATCATCCACCAGATCCACAATGCCCTCTATACCTGCCTGTACCGGTGAATATGGGTCACTCATAGAATTCAGGCGGATGCGTGTACCCGGTGGATACTGCGCCTGCATGAATTTTACCATTTTTCTGTCCAAATTTACATCCCTCCAAGCTGCATTCCCTGTTTTTCTGCCTGTTCCTGTCTCTGATACTGCTTCAGGCTCTCTTTCGCCCAATCCGGCAAGAATTCATCTTTCAGAACACCAACAAAATCATTCCGATTCCAGCGCGTCTGTTCGCCGTCGCCAAGACAGGTGCAAAGAATAGAACGCCCGCGTGCGGTTGGGCTGCACCCAAAGCCACTTCTTGCCAGCCAGAGCTGATTCTCCGGCGACCAGTATTCCTCTTTCAGCGTGTTGGGTGAGAGAACAAGCACCTTGCCGGTGTAATCCAGTTCGCTCGAATCCGGTTCGCACTGCTTCTGGTCGAACATTCCAAGATCCATGACGAGCTTTCTGTAGTTTGAAATGAAGCCATCCAGAATGGCAGAATGGCTTCGGGCTGCGAAGCAGTAATTATGCATTTCATCCTCCGGAATGTAACGGCTTTCCGCCCAAGCTCGGTTGTCCGGACGGAAGCGTCCATCGCCGCGCCGCTCCTGCACGGTGTTCGCTAAAACGTGTTCCACACGCTTGTAACCGTAAAGCTCGACGATCTTTTCCACCGTGCCGTCCTTCAGATGCATCCCATCGAAGTTTTCCCGAATGAGGATATCGATCCCGCCCGCGCACGCACAATTCTCACGGAAGCTCTCGCGCCACTTGTCGATCTCGCCGCGCTTCATTGCGTCTTTTGCCGAATACGGATAAAGCGGGACCTTATTCTGCATCGCCGGAGACCTCGCATGAACAGGGGACCGGTGTGATCCATACGCCCAGCATATCGTCCAGCGCCCGCAGATTGAAATGGTTGTCCACGAAGAATTTCAGCACATACTGCGGCACATCCGCCAGATCCGGCGCACAGGCTTCTGCTTCTCCGACAATGACATCTCCCTCATTCACAAAGCACGCCAGCTTCGCGTTTTCCGGGATGCCTGCCTGCTCCCGCGCCCAAGCAGGAATCGTGACCTCGCATTCCTCCAGTACGTCCTCGACGGTGAGCGCCTCGTCCGCTTTCTCACACGGCCCGCATTCCGCAGTAACCGCCGTCAGCATTTCCGCCGCGTACAGATTCAGTCTGTCCAGCATCTGCAGCAGTTCCACAATAGGCATACTGTCCTTCGTCACCAGCACCACGCCGTCCATCGGAATGGCGGCAAGGATCGTTTCCTTCGCCAGCCCTGCTTCTTCCAGCGCCGCTTCCGGCACGGCGTTCAGTGCAAATTTCTTTTTTACTTCTGTTTTCATGTTCCGTTCCTCCTGTTACATTCCGCCCATCTGTATTTCCTCAGATGGGGCTAAATTATAATCTTCTTCGCGGCACGGGTTTTCCTCGCCATAGAGGTCAAACACGATATTGTCTACCGCTTTCCGCACGGCAGGGTCCTGCGTGATCGTGCGGAACCGGAAACCGGTTGTCGCCTCATGCGGCAGTTCCTCGCGGATGCAGTCCAGATATTCTTTGGCATCTGTGAACTGCCGCGCATCACCGTTGATGAAACGCACCCGACCGACCAGTGGCTGATAGGCGTGGTTGATCTTCTGCTCGTTCAAATCGTAGCACGACAAATATGCCTGATAATCTCCCTTCACGGGATTGCAGCGCAGGCAGTATTCGTAATGCTCCGTTTCTACAACGTAGCCATAATTCTGCGACCAGCCGCCCGGTATTTCGCCGCCATTTTCATGGCAGAAGTGGCGCATGGAGGAAAAGTCTTTCAGAACCGTTTCCCGCAGCTTGTCCACGACCTGTTGGAGTTCTGCTTTGAACTCCGGTGTGTTTAGGCTCTCAGAGCCGCGCGGATGCCAGGTGTGCCAGAACTCCGTGCCGCTTCCTCCGAAATCCATGCGGACGTGGCCAATTGCGCCCATCTGCGAATCCTGCTCCGGTGTCTGCGCAAAGAAAGCGCCCGCTTCCTCCGGCTGTGCTGGCCGAACTCGGAATGCGGGCAGATCAGTAGATGTCTTCGTCATCGTCGTCCTCCGGCGCATACAGTGCCAGCTTTGCAGCATTCGCCAGATGTGCGCAGATGGCAAGAACACCGGTCACACCAATGATCACGCCAAGTGTAATTACGATTGCTTTTTTCATGATAAAACCTCCTCATAATGTCATTTCATTCATCTGCGTCTGAGTCTGAAACGCAGTATCATTCCAGTGTTCCTTCGCGACTGAAAAGTTCTCCACGAGCTGCTGGGCGCTGATCCCGACTGTTGCCGGTTTTGCGGTTTCCTCGAAGCCATCTTCGGCAAGCTCGAACCAGCAGTGATCCTCTGCCGGGTCATACTGGCTGAACCTCTGCTCCGGCAGACCGACCTGCGACGGGATGAAGTATTCGCCCAAATCGCAGCAGTCCATGATCTGCGCGATCTGCTCCTGCGTAAACGTTCCGGCGATGACGCATTCATTTTCTACCTTGTAATTGGATGCGTCGCGGTAGAGATAGCGGATCTGTGTGTTCATATGCGCCTCCTGTTGCGGTTCAATGTGCAGGTCTTTGAGGACAGCCTGCGGCAAGTGCTCGTTTCGTACAACAAATCCGCGGCTGCACGCTGCGCCGTCGTGCGCATCCAGAAATATCTGCCCGACTGTTTCATAGTCAATGGTTTTGCAGAGTTGTTTTAATGTTGGAGCGACACCGCAGTCCATCAGATACTTTCCGATGGACTGCGCACTGCTGCATCCGGGCAGAATGACGTAATTGTCCAGCCGCTCCGTCAACTGCAAAATGTCCTTTGTGCCGGAGATTTTGTTTGCCTCCAGCATCCCTGCGAATTTGTCACAGTCTACCTCCGACATATGCTCCAGCCGATCGGCAAGCTGGTTTATGCAATCAACCTCTCCGTCCAAGGCAAGATCTATGCCTTTCAGATATTGCCCCAAATTCATGACCTCGCTTGCAGCGCCCTGAATCGTGACTGTTCTGGACATGGACTTCAAAGTTTCCAGCGTTGCGGCAACATCCTCTTTTTCTGTCAGAGTCGTTGCAGGGAAGGAGAGAAGCACCTGCTTCCCAGTTTCGCCCTGCCTTAAAAACAGCGTCACCATGCCATGCCCTCCATTTTTGCTTCCTGCTCCTGCTGGTGGCTCTCTGCCGTGTTTCCCTGCATCAATTCTTCCAGCGTCAATGTACCGTGGTAGGAAACATAGCCGTGATCGGTGAATGTGCCGTCCTCCTGCAAGATCCGCTTGATGCCGTATTCTTCGTAGTTATAAAACTCGGCCAGATTCTCGTCATATTCATAACGACCGGACTGCTGGATCATGTATCGACCGTATTCCTCCGGGGTATGAACGTCCGGCGCAAAATCAAACTGATCCAGATTTTCTGCCAAGCGGCGGACGCTTTCGATGCCCTCCGGCTTCGCCAGATGGCAGACCGCACCGAGCTTGGCGAAGTCATGCTCCTGAAAACCGGCGCACACCTGTGACAGTTCATTCAACTGGTAGTAGCAGCCGATCCTGATATCCAATGCGCGCACGACCTCGTCCGGAAACCGGCTGTCAGAAAACTGAACTTCCACTTTACCGAGGGCAGGAATTCCGACGCGGAGCAGCGCACGTTCTGCCTTGAGCGGATCTGTCGGAAACTGTATCCAATCATGATGCCTTACATCTTCATCGTTTTCCGGCACGATCTCCAATTCCATGACGCAGTTTTCGTTCCACCAGCTCGGCGGCAGATGCTTGCCGTCATAGGTTTGTTCCAGCTTTATGTTGTTGTCATACACAACACCATACGGCGTTATATGCCCCTGCTGTTCGGACATCAGCAGCCGCGCTGTTTCTGTGCCATCCAGATTGTCCAGTTCTTCCGGATTACTGGCACCATGAACGGTCAGGTAATGCCGCTTGCCGGCTTTCTCCAGATCATTGAAATCTGAAATGACTGTCACCTCTCTGGAACGGAGGGAGAGGTCGATCATCTCACCCGCCGAGGACAGACCGAAGCGTTCCGCTGCCGCGTTGAATTGCAGCAGTTCATACTGGTCGAAGCTCTCCAACTGCTTTCCAAGCCAGTCCAACTCGTCCACACCCACCATCCGGCCGATCATCCTGCGCAGAGCAGGGCAGTCAGCCGAACGAAGGTCTGCGACGCAGCAGTCCTGCTCCAGCACCGCGCCGATCTGAATTCCATTCAACGCACGAATCGTTTTCTTGTATCGATCTTCCGGAATAGGAAACTCGACGGTAACAGCGCCCAAATCCGGCTTGTTGTTATTTTTCAACGCCACTTCAAACAATAGTTTTCCTCCTTCCGCTGATTTCTTCCATGTCTGTCAGCACACACTGCCCATTTCCATGGTCACACTGAAAACCATGCGCCATGTAATTGCAGTGCTGACAGCGTTCGTAGTCGCTGCACACCAGCGGCTCCGGCGGGTCGCGCGGGCAGTCCGGCGCACACCGGCTGATGTGCAGATTCCAGTGTTTTGATTTATCTACAATGATCGTTCACCTCCAGAATGCAAAAAACCGGGGCTTCCGAAAAATCCCAGTCTTCTGCGAATATTACATTGTTTGCTCCCACTGCCGGTCAGGGGACTGACGCATATCCTGAAACACCTCCAGATAGTCTGATACCGCATTGGACAGAGCTTCATAGTCCTGCCGGGTGGGATGATAGCCATTCCAGTCCACATTACCGCGGTCATCCCAAATGTAGGGCCAGATTCTTTTGCTGCAATTGGAGTTTGAAGCCGTCTGCCTCCCGAACAGATCCTCAAATTGAAGCCACAGGACATCCACCTTCCCCTCGCAGCGATTAAGGATCGTCAGCTGCAGGGCGATGTAACGATCAGCTTGGATTCCTTTCACAAACTCGATCTTTGCCCGGTTCATATCGCCCAGCTGCACATAGCAGCTTCTGCCCACATAGGTGGCATCTGGATATCGTTCTCCGACAATCTTCTGGAGCTCCTGTTCGTAAAATGTCACGTTTTTTACCTCCTTGAACGCGAAAAAGCCGGGACTTCTGAAAAGAAATCCCGGCTTCCTGCAAATATTACATTGTCTGCTCCATTGTGGGGCGCTGTTCCTGTTCCTGCTGTGGCAGAAGCATTTCGATCTGCTCCTGCACGCTGCGGAGCTGCTTTTCCTTCGCATATGAAAGTGTCGCGTCATCCTCCAGCGCAAACTCACATGAATTTCGGATCACGGCAAGCTGCTCATCTGAAAAAAGGCGCTGTTCGTTTATCAAGCCTGCCCGGACGGCAAAATCCAGCTTCGCGGCCTCGTAATTCTCCATGTGGTAATGACCGGTGTGAACGCCCTGCCGGTCAAAATCCCATTCCCACGTTACAAATTTAGCGCCCGTTTTGCAGGAACGCCCGGCCAGCACCGCATCACCAAAATCTGCGAGGACTTTGTAGGCCTCATCCAAACCGGCGGCCTTCAGCGCGGGCGCACGTTCAAAGATCCGCATGTACTCTTTGACCTGTACGGCGGTCTGCGTGACCGTCCGAAGCTGCCGGTCCACTTCCGGCCCTGTGATATCTGCTGGTCTGAAACGGACAATACCATCTCTGTCAACCGAGCAGAGCGGCTTCTCGTTCCATTTGACGTGAATCAGTCCGTCCTCCAGCAGTCTTGCGTCCAGATCTCTGCGTAGGAGCTTCTGCTCTACCTCTCGCAGAAATCGTTCCTTCTGCGGTGTGAGTTCTTTGTTCATCTCATGCCTCCAATCCTAGCGCCCTTTTTGAGCGCAAAAAAGGCTGGTCATTGGTTCGTGAAAACCAACAATCCAGCGCCCATAACTTTGTGAAAGATTTTTCTTCAATTTTTCCGAAATCCAGCCGCCGCAGCGCTCTGAAAAAGGGCGCTGCGGCTGAAATTCCACTTGAATATGGAAAAACAGAGGTTCAAACCCTGTTTGAGCCTCTGCAACGCTTCCATTGAGCCATCGAATACTTTGAAAATTTTCGGCCATAAAAAATCCCGAACACCTTGAAATCACTGGGCTTTTCGCCCATTGATCCAAAGTGTTCGGATTGTTTGGTGGAGACTGGCGGACTCGAACCGTCGACCTCTTGCGTGTGAAGCAAGCGCTCTAACCAGCTGAGCTAAGCCTCCATTGCTGGACTATTATAGCAGATGGACGGGGGAAAAGTCAACCTTGGATTTTGTTTTCTTCCTGCCAAAGCGACGGAGCGGCGGCGAGGAGCTGCGTTTTGGTGTTCTGATCGGGGCGTTCCAGCGCATATACTAGCAGCAGGTGCAGCATCCGGCCCACGTCTTTGCCGCAAAGCGTGGGAAAATCCGCGCCGGTGACGGCGAGCTGGCGCAGCGTGACGCAGTCGCCGCGCAGCTCGATCTGCCGGACGGTGTCCGTGCGCTGCAGGTCCGCCTGCAGATGCGCCGTTTCCCAGCCGTGCTCCGCGATCAGACGCTTCCATTCCGCCTCCGTCCGGCCCTCGCGCCATGTCTGCGCCGTCAATTCAATCAAACGGCAGAGCTTCGCGGGCAGGCGGAACGCCGCCGGGTCGAACGCCGGACAGCGCAGCTTTGCGGCTGTCCATCTGGCCTCCGGCGTTTTTGGCAGGGCGGAAAGCCCGGAAAAATCGGCATTTTCCGCCCGTATGCAGGCGCCCAGAAGTCCTTCGGCCAGCATACGGCCAAAATATTCGGGCCGGTCGGACAGCAGCGTCTTCTCCGCCTCCTCCCGCACCCGCTCGCGGGAGAGCGACGCGCAGAGCGGCGTGCAGCGTTGGATCGCCGCCTGCGTCTGCGCGTCCAGTGAAAAGCCGAGCTGCGCGGCAAAGCGGTACGCGCGCAGCATCCGAAGCGCATCCTCCCGGAAGCGCGTTTCCGGCTCGCCGACGCAGCGGATGACGCGGCGGGAAAGATCCTCCCGGCCCCCAAAGAGGTCGGTGACCGCGCCGCTCTCGTCCATCGCCATGGCGTTGATCGTAAAATCGCGGCGGGCCAGATCCTCCGCGAGACTGCGCACAAAGCGCACCCCATCGGGGTGGCGGCCATCGTGATATGCGCCGTCAAGCCGGTAGGTCGTGACCTCGGCGCTGACGCCGTCCAGAAGGACGGTCACGGTGCCGTGCCGGATGCCGGTGGGGACGCAGTGCGGAAACAGGCGCAGCACGTCCTCCGGCAGCGCCTGCGAGGCGATGTCCCAGTCGTGGATGGGCCGGTCCAGCAGCGTGTCGCGCACGCAGCCGCCGACGTACCGGGCCTCAAACCCGGCGTCCTCCAGTGTTTTGATGATCGCATCCGGCCTCATAGCGTGTCCTCCCGGCAAAAATCCGAAATTCTTCTTGTTTTATTGCCGTCTTCCGTATATAATATAATGCTGTCAGTTTTCATTATACGCGCCCTCCCGCGCGTGCGCAATCCAAATTTTTCGGAGGAACCTTGCATGGAATATCCTTCCTGTCAACATATCGAGCAATATCTGGTCCCCGGCAAGCGCTGCCATCTGGTGGGCATCGGCGGCGTGTCGATGCGGCCGCTGGGGCTTGTCCTGCGGCGCATGGGGATGGAGATCTCCGGCTCCGACATGAACGCGTCCGTTTCGACGGACGAGCTGATCGCCAAGGGCATTCAGGTCTCCATTGGGCACCGGGCCGAGAATATCGAGGGGGCCGACTGCCTCATCCGCACGGCTGCCGCGCACAATGACAACCCCGAGATCGCCGCTGCCCGCGCCAGGGGCGTCCCCATTTTCGAGCGGGCGCAGGCCTGGGGCTATATCATGCGGGCCTACAAAAACGCCATCTGCGTTTCCGGCACGCACGGCAAGACCACGACGACCTCAATGCTGACGCACATTTTCATGCAGGCCAACCGCGATCCCACGATCATGATCGGCGGCTTCCTGCCGCTGCTCGGCGCGGGGCACCGCGTCGGCAAGGGCGACACGATCATTCTCGAAAGCTGCGAATACTGCAATTCGTTCCTGAACTTCTTCCCGACCGCTGCGGTCATTCTCGACGTGGACGCCGATCATCTGGACTTTTTCAAGAATCTTCAGGACGTGGAGCGGTCGTTCCGGAAATTTGCCTCCCTCGTCCCGGCAGATGGTCTGATCGTCGCCAACGGCGACGACAAAAACACCCGCGACACGCTGGCCGGGATGCCGTATCTGTCATTCGGCTTCGATGCGAAAAACGACGTGTACGGGAAGAACTTCTCTGAAGATTTCAGCGAATTTGACGTTTTCTGCGGCGGGCAGCCGTATGCGCACCTGCATCTGGGCGTCATTGGCCGTCACAACGCGCTGAACGCGCTGGCCGCCTGCGCGGTGGCATGGAAATTCGGCATTTCCGGCGAAACCGCAGCCGCGGCGCTCGCAGAGTTCCACGGCGCAGGCCGCAGGCTCGAATACAAGGGCAGCTTCCACGGCGCAGACGTCTACGACGACTATGCCCACCATCCCAACGAGCTCCACGCGCTTTTGCAGGCTGTCCGGCTGATGCATTACCGGCGTGTGATCTGCGCGTTCCAGCCGCACACGTATTCGCGCACGAAGGCGCTGTTCCAGAGCTTTGTCGACGAGCTGCGCACGGCCGACCAGGTCGTTCTGGCCGATATTTACGCCGCGCGTGAACAGAACACCGTCGGTGTCAGCTCGCAGGAGCTGGCCGCGGAGATCCCCGGCGCGGTCTACTGTCCGAGCCTGCAGGGCGTGACGGCCTATCTGCGCGAGAATGCGCAGCCGGGCGATATCATCCTGACCGTCGGCGCAGGCGATATCTACAAGGCCGGAGAGGCGCTTTTTACAGAATAACGGAACTTTTCTCAAAAACCGGCGTCTGAACTCCCAGACGCTGGTTTTTTGATTGACAGCCTGTTCCAGTATCCTGTATAATAAAGTCGAAGAAACAAGAATAAAGGAGGATTCTTATGGTCTCAAGCATTTACAAAAAAACATTTTCCGTTTTGATGAAGCGCCCCTTCCGGCTTTGGGGCATATCCCTGCTTGCAGAGTTCCTGTGTCTGGTGGCCTACGCCGGGTTCATCGGCGTTCCGGCTGCCGCGTTCTGCGCTGCGCTTCTGCTGTCGGCTTCCATGTCGATGATCTTCCTCAACAGCTACCGCACGGGACTTGAGCCGAAAACGTCCTATCTGTTCGCCTCATTCAAAAAGGACCGGATCCTTCGCGTTCTGGGCGGCATGGCGTGGATGCAGCTCTGGATCTTCCTGTGGTCGCTCATTCCGATCGTCGGGATCGTGTTCGGCATCATCCGTATGTATGAATACCGCTTCGTGCCCTACATTCTTATGACGCGCGACGACGTCAAGCCCACCGACGCCATCAAGATCTCCAAGCAGGAGACGATGGGCTACAAGGGCAAGATGTTCGGCGCGGATATCCTGCTCGGCGCAGTCTATTTGGGCGCATTTCTCGTTTTTACCCTGCTGGGGGAAATCCCGTATCTCGGCGTGCTGTTCCGCATCCTGTGGGTCCTGATCGCCATCGCATACGGCCTGCTTGCGCCGCTGTTCAGCGGGATCATGCAGGCGGCGTTCTATGTGGAAATTCAGAACCGCCGCGCGGCAGGCTCCTGGCACCCCGCTGCGCCCGCACGGCCCGACTGGCCCACTCCGCCGGTGCAGCCCGTGCAGCCGTCCGCTCCCGTTCAGCCCGAGCGGCCCATCCCGCCCACACAGCCCGTGCAGTCCGCTGCTCCCGAACAGCCTGTATGCCCTGTCTCGCCTGTTGTGCAGCCTTCGTTTACCGAAGCTGTGACGCAGCCCGCTTCGCAGGGAGCGCCGGTCGTGTTCTCCCCGGAGCCTGAACCGCAGCAGCCGCCGGAGGAGCCGGTCCAGACGCAGCCGTCTGACCTCCGCTGCCCGCGCTGCGGCGCAGCCGTCAAAATTCCCGGCGCCATGTTCTGCACCATATGTGGAGAGCGGCTGAAATGAGCATCGTTCTGTTTATTCTGGCGCTTGCCGCTGCATTTATCGGAACAATTTTCGCCTTCCGCGCCATCAGCCGCATTCACAGCGGCGAAAGCTATACCTACGAAGCCGCAGCCTGTGCTGTCTGCGTGACGCTGATCGTGCTTGCGCTGATGCTTCGGTAAGAAATTCTGCGTGCCATCGTCTCCCGGCAGACCGGCAGGGGGCTGCCTCAAACAGGATCAGTATAAAAACCAGCGTTTGGATTTGCTGTCCCCTGACAGGGGTAACAATGGCGGCGGGGGTTACCCGGCTGGTGATTCAGGCACCAGCCGGGTTTTCCATTGGCGTATAACTGGGAATAGTTCAGGACACTTTCGGGATTTCTTTATGTTGTTCCGGTTTTGCTGTTTGTCTGTTCTCCATGCAGCCAATATCGGCGTAGTGAATTTCCACCGTCTGTGGTGCGTGTTTGGACCATTTTACTTCCTTTTCATTCCCGTTCCGCGCAGAATTTGAAGAATACGCGCAATCCCCGGATGCGTGAATTCAGGGACGTGATTTTCTTGCCTGCGTCCAGTTCCGAGACAATGAAGTTTTCAAAAACGTCCTGACTGACTGCATCGACATACCGAACCGGCACACACGCATGAAAGTACTTCAAATCCTCCGCATAATAGCGCATGGTTTGAGAGCTCAAATTCTTTAGGGTGTATCTGAAAACTCATGATGTGACCGGCAGCGAGGGATTTTTGCGTTGCGCAAGACATTTTTTCGCAGGAATACTGACGTATTTCAAGGAAAAATGACGCGGCGCACCGCAAAAAGGCCTGCTGTCCGGGTGCGTTGGGAGTTTTCAGATACACCCTAGTTTACAGTGTTTCGTGAACAGTTGTTCCGCTTCTGAAAAGGACGTTCGTTTGACCTGTTTTGCGTTCAAAATTGTGGTTCTGCGCATAAAAAATCCTCCATTTCCACGGCAAAAAATCTGGCGTCAAAATGGGGGTAAAAATCTGGTATCGCGATTTTCAAACGCGGAAAAAACCGAATTTTTGATAAAGAAAAACTCCTCAAATTCCGAAGAATCTGAGGAGTTGGTGCGCGAGGCGGGACTTGAACCCGCACGTCCGGAGTGGACACTAGAACCTGAATCTAGCGAGTCTGCCAATTCCACCACTCGCGCGTTTGCAGTCTTTCAACTGCTCGGATATATTACCACAGATATTCCTGCTTGTCAAGCGGAAGGTGCAGAAAAGTTGCGAAAAACATACCGGCGAATCGCCGGTATGACAGGGCGGCGCAGGGGCATTTAAAAAATCATGCAGATCCCTGCGATCACGGCGCAGAGGGGGATATAGAGCAGGAAGTGCAGGATGTGCGTCCTTTTATTGTAGCCGATGCGGCCCTACGATGCCCTTCAGCTCGGGATAAAAATGCGGGAAGAAGTTTGAATGGCAGAGCAGGAACCAGTCGAAAAAGAGAATATCGTAGAGCTCCATGCAATAGAGCATGATAAGATACCGGCCAAAGAAGCGGAAAAATCCAAAGCCGTTTCGGATCCCGTCCTTCTGAACGTTTTGTTTATACTGCCACAGAACTGGCCTGCGCGCAAAAAACAAAGGGCTGCGGCTTCGGCGGCACCGCACAGCTGGCGGGCAAGCACGTGGTCCGTGGGAAGATGATCGCCGTAGAGCTTGCGGGACTCGCACCCCGGCCAAAGCAGCCGCCACACGGAATTCTGGACGCCCGAACCGCTTGAAGCAGCGGAAAATTGATAAAAGAAAAACCTTGAAAACAGATGTTTTCAAGGTTTTTCTGGCGCGGAAGGAGAGATTTGAACTCTCGCGCGCTTTTTAGACGCCTACTCCCTTAGCAGGGGAGCCCCTTCGGCCACTTGGGTACTTCCG
>OLXK01000901.1_pt1 | contig 24657 bp, 20 predicted proteins | sample 1674321 | NCBI WGS metagenome assembly OLXK01 (sample SAMEA103958162, study PRJEB25191) | human gut metagenome | reverse complement strand
TCCCACGGCGCGGGCAGGGCAAACGCGATGCCCAGCCCGTCGCGCGCGATGCGAAACGCAGCCCGTGCAAACGTCGCCGCGTGCACACGCGCACACTGCGCGTGCAGGCGCTGCCAGTCGATCTGGTCGTGGTACGCCCGCGCCCACAGGCCGATGTCGCAAAACTGCCGCAGGCCGATGCCGCAGCCGACAAAGTGCTTGTAGGCGTGCAGGATCAGGTACAGCAGGTGCTCATGCGGCGGCATGGCAAGAAAACCGTCAATTTCAACGGGTTGGAGGTCGAAAAAAAACCGGTTCAGGTCGTCGTGCGCGTCCTCGGCGGAGTCAAACAGGCGGCGGTGCAGCTCGATATACAGCGGGCTGCCCTTTTTCGTGTAGGACACCTCGTCCGCCGTGGCCAGCTCGTTCCCGGGCGTGTCGGTGGTCAGACCGTTTTCGAGCAGCGCCTCATGGCAGGCGGGAAATTCGCCGTCCGGGATGTAGAGGTCGTCATCAGCGCTGATGCGGTGATCCTCCAGCGGATACAAACGGCTGCAGAGCCGGCCCTTGACCACGACGGGGTGCAGTCCCGCCGCGCGGAGCTTTTGGTAGAGGGCGGCAAACTCTGCCGCGCGCACGGTCTGGCTCAGCACCTGCGCGACGACCTGCTGCTTGACGGACGCGAACAGCGCGGCGTTTTCCGCCGCGGCGGGCGCTTTGCGAGCGGCCTCAAACACGAGCGGCAGCAGCTTCTGCTGCCCCGCCAGCGCAAAAACGGCAGACCAGTCCACGTTTTCAGCGGGGATCTCCCCGCCGGAAACGGCCACTTTGACGATATGCAGAAATTGTGTTTCGGTAGCGGTCAGGGTCATGTTCGTGTGCCGAGCCCTTTCTTTGTGTGATTCGATGGCGTGCGCGACAAGAAGCGACGCCGCGCCGAGCAGCGCGCCAAGCGTGTTGCAGAGCACGTCGTCCGTCTCCGCAAGTCCCAGCGCAAAGCGATACTGCGCGCACTCGATCCCCGCGCTGAGCAGGCAGCCGGCAAGTACTGTGACGCCGATCCGCCGCCGGTAGTTCCATCGCCGCGGCAGCGCATTCGAGAGCGTCAGCCCCAGCGGGAAGAAGAGGAAGACATTCATCAGCATCTCGCGGTAGAGCTCCGGCTGCACCCGCGCAGCGGCGAGGGCGGCAAAGGGGGTGAGGATAAGGCCGCCGCTGCCCTCAGCGCGGCTGAATAAGGTCGCATAAAGAATCACCGCAGCGCTCACGAGCAGCAGCGCAAGATTTCCCGGCCGCCACTGCCGCGCGGCCACGTGGGCGGATAACGCGCCCCAGACGGCAAGAAGCAGCGGCATGGCGACCAGCACGCCGATCAGCGATCTGGAGTAGATGTAGTGGAGCATTTGTGCAGTTTCCTCCGGATCGGTGCAAGCACGCGATCCTTGATGATCGACTGAAAATAAGCATACTCGTCACTATGATGGTACACGATCCAGAAAACAGCATTCGGAACAACCGCTGTTATGACCATCATAAGCAAAAACTTCGGTATAGTTGTCCCGGCAAATAATACTGCTTTTCGTATGGACAACATGATAACCAAAACAACGGCCAGCAAAATAATTCTCTTTGCATACCGCACGAAAAACGGCTTGCTCGATACACCGAAACCGTACTTATGAAGAATCAAAGGATCATACCAGAGGCTGATAGACGCGCGTGACAGAAACGTCGCAATCAAAACGCCAAACACTCCCAAATACTTTCCTAAAACAATAGAGAGCACAATGTTCACAACCGCGACGAGAATGGGTCTGAACTTCCCCTGCTTGAATAGCCCTAATGTTGACCGAAACACCCAGAGCGTATTCATATAGCCTGCCACGAAAAAGTTGATCGCGATGGCAAGCGACACGGGAAGCCCCAAAACAAAGCGGCTTCCTGCCCACAACTGCACAAACGGGTCGAGCAGTAACACTAATGTGATGAAGCTAAAACCATACAACCAGAAATTCAAAAACTCAACTCTCTGGAACAACGCATATCCGGCGCGTTTCTCTTCCGTCGCGAAGAAGTTTCCGAGGCTGCCCGTAATGGCTGCTGTGATCTGGCAAAGCACACTTGTAACCGAATCGCATATGAGCGTGTAGTTCGATAATCGGCCAACCCATAGGACTCCGACGACCGCAGAAATAATAATGTTATCCGTTCCGTTTAGCGCAACATGACCGAAACGAGACAAGACCAGCGCTTCGGTATCTTTTCTAATCTGCGCACGTTCTTCCGCGCAAAGACTTGCATCCCGATAGACTTGTATCTCGGGATATCTTTTATCAACCAAATGCGCAACGTACAGATTTAGAAAAATGTTTCCAGCAAGCTGAACAAGAAGATACAGAAGATATTTTCTAAATATGAGCAGTAAAACGATTTGCAATACAGATTGCAGAATAGCTGTTGCATTCTGTGCATTCGTTTTAATGTATTCTTTTTGATCGGCATAAAGGACAGACGCCTTATAAGATGCAAACCAATAGGAAATCGTTGTATTGATTAGGAAAAGAATATAATAAAGCGTAAGTCCCGAAACGTCCGGCTTGTCCTTAATAATGTAATCCATGAATGGGATCACACACAGTCCTAAGCCAAAAATCACAGCACCAATAATCGCATATATTTTTTTATAGAAATGAAGCAAAGCGGCGGTCTTTTGATAATCCTTTACTGCCACTGGGGCATACATGCGATAGACCATAGCAGAACCAAATCCTAACTCGGCAAGGGAAAGTACGGTTAGGATATTGCTATATAATCCATTTACGCTAAGATATGCTTCATTGAGGCAATGAATGAAAATCGTGCGAACAACAAAATTTAAAAGAATCGTGAGCGCACGACCTAAAAAACCACTCGCAAAATTTAATGCCGAATTTTTCAGGCGACTATTTCCCATATTTATTCAAATACTCTGACTTTCGTAGAGTGGACACATCATAATCATACTCAATATCCAAATAAATTCTTTTTTCTGACTTTAGTTTCTCATATACTTCTTGATTGCGGTATTTGATGACTTTGGCCGGATTACCTCCTGCAACAGCAAGTGGCGGAATATCATGCGTTACGACAGCACCCGCACCAATAACAGCTCCTTCTCCGATGGATACCCCGGGGATAATTGTAACGCGACTGCCAATCCATACGTTATTTCCTATGTTGACAGATTTCAAAACAAACCGACGGTCGTAGGGAAGTGATTGGAGATCGTCGCTGTCGTAATTGTGGTTCGCCGTCCAAATTTCAGCTCCGCGTGAAATGATTACACCACTGCCTATATTTACGCCGCCTTCACATTTAGCAAAGAAGCCTTCGCCGATCCACGTGTTGCTGCCGATGCTTAATTTGCTCGGCGAGCTTATGCTGTATCCCCTACTTAAATATACGTTTCTCCCTACAGAGGCCATGCAGGTAAAAAAGCGCTTTAATTTTCGGCGCTCAATCCAGCCTGTAAGCCATATGTTAAATCTGTTCCGAAGTGTCATGCAGCAGCATCTCCTAATAAAGCGGCTTTCCTTTTCCTTGCAAGGTATACCAAATACAGCGCAAGAAAAACCTGAACTTGCGTTTTGCTTTTTGCAGTAGCGTCTCCTGAAAAAAAGCTTCAATTGCTCTTTCTAAATCACAACTCTCTGTATAGGTATAAAACGCTGTTCTCTGCGCCCCTTCATCAAAAGATTTAAGCAAACTTTGATTGTATTTCAGGATTTTATCGACTTCAAACTGGTGACGAGCAATCTCGCTTTTGTTCAAAAAAAGATACCCTTTTTTCGAATTTACAATAACCGCCGAAAGGCCATTGTTGTCATCAACATCCGGCATTTCCGTCTCTGCGCCCCAAAAGTCCCCGATTGTTAAGTCACTTCCGCTTTTAAAACTCCGAAACTGGCAAGAAAAACAGCTTTCTTTTAGGGTTACTCCCCGAAAATAGCCTTGCATATATGTATCGAATGTCATAGGTTCCAGATAAACTTTTCCGTTTTCAAACTCTATTCGCACAGAGCTATTATGCCAGCCCTTCTTCTTGTTACGAAACTCCATCCTTGTAAGCCTTGCGCCATATTTTCTTTCCTGCATTCTGATGTACGTTTGCAGCATCTGGTCGCTTGGAATCCCATGACAAATCAATTCCACAAGAAGCAGATTCGGATACTCTTTTCCAAGAAATGTGCGCAGGCCTGCGACCTGACAGGGACATCCGCTGAACAAAACCTTGCATCCCTTTTCCAGCACGTCTTTGATTTCCCGATAGCAATACCCCACATCGCTTTGGGCATATTTGGAACCCATCATGTGGAGAATATCTTCCTTTGCAGTGGAAAGGATGTGCTTGACGTGAAACTCGTCATCAAACACCGCGCCGCAAACGTATCCGCCATCGCGCAGCATCTGGCTGGCAAGTTCATAAAATGCACCGCCCGAGCTGCTGCGCATACGCATAGAGTCATTCTCGCTTTTGGCTGCAAAGGCTACAGGATACCCCTCATCGGGTTTTCCTTTGTTCCCCAAAATCGGACAAGCCTGTTCACATTGGTTGCAATGAATGCAAATGTCTTCTTTGACCTGCGGATAGTAAAAATCCAAATACGGTTTACTAAAACTGATTGCATCTGCGGGGCATGCATTTACGCAAGCACCGCAAAGTGTACATTCCTGAACAGATACTTTATCAATCATTGCTCCCCATCCCTCAGCACTTTATCAATATACGCCTTCGACTTATCGATCTCAGCCGTCAGGCGACAGCGCACAGCCGCCCAGTCCACATCCGGCGGAAGGGTGCTCTCCTCTGTCACCATACGCTCAGACAGGCCGAGCAGGGCCGTGAAGTCCCGCATCCGCGAATTGAGCCGCTCCGTGCGCTCTACGACCGCGAACTCCCGCTCGAAGATAACCGAAAACGCCGTGGCGTGAAAAGAGTTCGACAGCACAAAGGCCGCATTCTGTATCAAGCCCAAAAACATCTCCGGCCCATCGAGCGCGAAGCAGCGCTCGGCATACGGAAGGTCAAACACTGAATAGATCCGCAGGCCGCGCTCGGCGGCGATCCGCTCAGCCAGCCCCCGGATCGTAGCGTCGTTATCAAAGGCATATACCAGAAGATACGGCGCATTGCAATGTTCCGGCCGCGCGGCCATGGTCTCCCACTGCGCCCGGTCAAGCAGAAACACAGGGTCGAGAACAGAGACGGCATCTTCAACACCAAGCGAGTGCAAAATCGCAAGACCGGATTTTTCCCGAACCGCAACATGGTCAAAGCGCTTCAAATACCCCGCCGTGGCAGCACGAAGCGCCTCCGGAAACTCATCCACGGAGAAACTGGCTGCGTAAGCAGCGCGCGTGCCGCGCTGCACAAAGTCCAGATAAAACGCAGGGTCTTTTCCGTTTGGAAACAGCGGATTCCAGATCTGGTCGCTCCCGGCGAAGAAAACGTCCGCCACGGGAGGATTGGCCTTCAGCTCTTCGTTGGAGGCATAACGCGCGGTCAGGTCAAGGTGCGCAGCCGTAAAGCGGTCAAATGCTTCTTTGCGCGGCAGCATACGCAGCCGCCCCGGCAGCTTCGCCAGCAGATATGCCTGCTTCAGGAGCGGCTTGTCATATTTCGGGTTTGCGACAACGTCCAGCCGGTAATGCTGCGAAAGATAATCCGGCTTGTAGTCGATGATTTTCACATCGTGCCCCAGCGATTTCAAATAGGTTTGCAGGGCATAAGCCTGCAATGACGCTCCGGCATTATACACATCGTGACAGGTGATCGTACATATTCTCATGGCTTGACCTTTTTCGTAAGTCTCCTTATGATCCGCCCCAGCTTTGCCCGCATCTGTTTGCGTTTCGGCAGCCAACTCATCGAATACCAGTGGATCGAGTAGGTATTGTCCGTTTTTGTCAGCTTACCTGTCACGCTGTCCAGCGGGTTGAAGTAGTCCGCCGGATAAACATGAATCCCCGCAACCAGCTGCTCCTGCCCGTTGCGCACAAGGCCGAAGCGCTCCATCACGTCCGTGTTCAGCCGCGGACAGCCTACGGGCGTGACGCTACCGTCAGCACCGGCAAAGTGCAGCTTTTTATATTCCTCGATCATCGCCTGAATCACCGGGTGGTGCGCCTCAGCGGCCACGATCTGACCGCTGTTGACATACTGCTCATTCTCAAATCCAATGAATCCCTCGTCATCCAGCAGCGGTGAAATGTCCCGCACGACCTCCACGTCGGTGTCAAAATACACGCCGCCATGCTGCTCCAGCACGATCAGGCGCATGACGTCGGACACGAAGGCGTACTTCTTGGCAGCGTAGGCCTCCGCCATGAACGGCATGGCAAGATAGTCGCAGTTGTCCTCATTCCACTCGCGGATCTCAAAATCCGGGCAGAATCGGCGCCAACTGGCAATGCATTTCTTCGCAAGCTCCGGCTTTTCGCCGCGGCCAAACCAGCAGTAGTGAATGATCTTGGGGATCATGGGGTCAGTCCTCCATCAGCGCGTAGATCTTCTCGATCTCCGCGCTGTTCGTATAATCTCTCTTTGCGCAGTTTTCCGACAGTTGCTGCATCCGGACAGGGTCGCGCAGCAGCGCGGCAATTCCGGCGGCGCAGCCCGCGTTATCCATGGGGACGATCACACCGTCCACGCCGTCGGCCAGCTGGCTGGCGGAGGTAGCGTAGTCCGTGATGACGACCGGCTTGCCCAGAAGCTGCACCTCACGCACGGTGACGGCCTTGCCCTCGTAGCGCGACGGCTGCACATACAGGTCGCAGGCGCGCATATAGGGGTACGGGTTATCTTTTTTGCCGAGGATGATAACGCGATCCTGCATCCCGGCGTCATGGATCTTCTGGCGGATCAGCGGCTCGCTGCCGCCATAGCCAATGAGATACCACTTCACGTCAAGGCCGTCCGCCACCAGACGGCAGCAGATATCCGGCACGTTGTCAAAATTCTTCGCCTCGCAGAAGCGGCCGACAGAGAGCAGGGTCTTTGCACCGCCGGACGGCAGATCCGTCTGCAGTGCTGCCGCCTGCTTGCAGATCAGTTCTTTCGGCAAAATATTTTCTATTGTCTGCACCTTTCCTGCAAGTTCAGGAAAGACGGCCTGAAAGCCTCCGGACGCCTGCTCGGACACACCACAGATGGCATCGTACCCCTCCCACATGGAAAGCTCCGCCGCACGGTCGAAGGTCAGCGCCGTGTAGTCCGTGTGGATCCACGCCGCATATTTTTCCGCCTTTACGCGCTGCCGCGCAAAATAGTGCGGCGTCAAGAAGCTGATCGCCAGGTCATAAGTCTTGCCGGAGATCTGCGGCATCACCGGCAGGGTGTACTTATGGCTGTAAGTCAGCGCGGTCACCGAGGGCTTGTCGCTGGGATGTTCTCGGTCGAAGCGTCCCGCGGCAAGCTTGCCCCCCAGCCGCCCGCGCAGCACGCCCAACTGCCCACTCTTGACGAGTGATGCCATGGGCACTGCCAGCGAGGCATACTGCGGGATTTCCGGCAGGAGATTGGCCTTGGGGTTCAGGTACGGCATCAGCTCGCCGCTGTGCCGCATCAGAAAGAGATCCACGTCATAGCGGTCATAGTCGATGGCATCGAGCAGCCCCAGCAGGCTGCGCTCCACGCCCCCAAGCTCCATCGCTTGGGAGAAGATGAGGATGGATGGGTTTTTCATAATATTACTTCAACAGTTTCTTAATCAATCTTCGGTATTTCCCTGCTGCGATTCGCTCTAAGAGAGCGTTGTTAATAAACTCAACATTAGCCTCCAGAATTGCTTTGCGAATCCCTGCAGGCTCCTTCTCCACGAAATCTTTTTGCCGTACCGCTTTCTCTATCTCAGAAAGGTGACAAACTCGCTTGATTTCCTCGCGCAGCGCGTCCTTATCATATTTTCCGCTCAGCGCGCACATTTCAAGCCACGAGAGCACAATGTTTTTCATCTCCACCGCCATCAGATACTCCACATTCTGCGGCATTGGATAACGCTGTGCCATTTCTTTTTTGAAACGATACAGGTTCAAAAAATCACTAAGCATATCCGGCATGAACTTCGATGTACCGCCGCCGATCCGGTAGTTATAGACAATGTCGGGAATGATTGTCAGCTTCTGTGTTTCCGGAAGCAATCGAAGTGTCACACTCAGGTCCTCTCCCATAAAGCAAACGATTGGCGGATAGTCAGACGCACGTGTAATCAATTCAGTCCGGTATAGTTTCGCGTACAAACTCACCGGATAGTTGCTGATGCCGAAACAGCTCACATACAATTCGGATAATATCTCTGCGTTCGTATATGTTTGGGCTATACCTTCTGCAAAGCAAGGAGGCGCAAAACTACTTGGCACTGCAACTCCGCGATACATCCGGCGCACATTACCACAGACGCAATCAGCCTGTTCCTTCTCTGCTACAGTCACAAGCTTTTCAAGTGCATCTTTGGGCATGGTATCATCTGAATCACTAAAGGCAATGTATTTTGCCGTCTGTGCTTCTTCTGAAAAAACACCCGTCTTTCTTGCCTCCACACTCCCCTTGTTGGTTTGATGAATCACCTTGACACGAGCGTCTTGCACCGCAAAGCCATCACAGATCGCGCCGCTGTCATCCGTAGACCCATCGTCAACAAGGATCAAAACAAATTGTTGATAACTCTGCGCCAGAATAGATCGAATGCACTTTGTCAGCTTATTCTTGCCCGTATTGTAAACAGGAACAATGACCGCTGTCTGTCTGCTAATATTGGCCCCCATCGCAGCGTGCTCTGTCAACATATCACGCCCCCGCCTTTCTCCTGATATACCCCGTCAGCAGCCATCCCGCTGGTGTACACAGCACCGTCAGCAGCTTTTTGGGGGATTCCCGGATATAATTTTTGTTGCCCGCAATCTGGCTGCTGGAGCAGTAGTGAATGCAGTCCATCACCAGGCGCTTAAAAGACTCCGGGTATTGCATCTTCACCGTGCGCCAGAAAGCAAAGCCCTTTGGGTTTCGCAGATATTGCCGGAGTATGTTGTTGCTGGAGCCGTCCGGCTGGTACTCCACATTGCATAGTACCTCGTCCAGCACCGCAAGCTTATAGTCCTGATCGATCAAAAGATACTTGTAGGCAAGGCTGACATATTTTTCGCCCTCGAACACAGGATACTCCGGATAGGCATTGATCACGTCCGTGCGGTAGACCAGCTTTTTGTCACCAGCCCCGCCCGCCGCGTAGTAGCCGGAAATGGTCGTTTCGGATAGTCCGTCCGGAAAACCCTTACCAATGATCTTTCCATCGAAATCCGCATCAAGGCCGACAAGTCCGGCGTAGCCTTTCCCTTTGACCTCGTCCCACTTGCGCAAAATCTTCTCCACCGCGCCGTCTGCCAGCATGTCGTCAGAATCGATGCAGGTGTTCAGCTCCGTGTGGATATTGGCATAGGCCACGTTGTGGGCAGTGTGCATGCCGCCATTTTCCTTATAGATATATTGAATCTCAAATCCGTTATCGCGGCCCTGCCAATCGCGCACCAGTTCAGCTGTGTTGTCCGCAGAGCCGTCATCCACAATCAGCCAGATGAAATCCTTGCAGCTCTGGCGGCAAAGGCTTTCATAGGTAAGCGGCAGCGTATGCGCCCGATTGTAAGCGGGGGTGAAGATGGTGAGGATGGGATCAGCAATTTTGTTCATAAGCCTTCAAATAAAACTCCTGTAGTTTCACAGCCTCTGTGCTGATATCAAAGCCGTGCGCGGCAATTTCCTCGTGGCGATCCGTTCGCGGGACAGCTCGCATCGTAAGAATCTTCTCCGCCCAAACCTCCGGACTTACGGACAGGGGCATGATATTCACCAACCCATCAGTCAGGATGCACTCGGGAGGAACCTTGTCGGAAATGATACAGGGCAAGCCTGATGCCTGTGCCTCCACCATCGTAACGGGTAGGCCCTCGTACAGTGACGGGAACGCAAACACATCCATAGTCTGCATCAGGTCGGCGACATCGCTGCGAACGCCGAGAAAACGCACACGTTCCGCGATGCCAAGCTCCTGCGCCTTAGCCTGAATTTTCGGCATATCTGCCCCACCACCGACCAGAAGCAGAGCTGCGTTCGGTTCTTTTTTCAGCAAGGCGGCAAAGATGTCAAGGAGAAAAGGATGATTCTTCTGCGGGTTGAAGCGTCCAACGTGGCCAATGACCAACTCGTCCGTAAGGTCAAGCTGACGGCGCATTTCCTCCCGCTTTGATGCATCGAAGCTGTATACCGCAGCATCAATAGCGTTGTTCAGCATAATAAAACGGCTTTTGTTTTTCTCTCCGTAAAGCCACTTTCCAGACTCTTCGCCGCACATAAACAGGTGCGTCAGATATGGCATCATCCGCTTCTTAAAGTAGGTACGCATGATCATTTTTGCGTCGAATCCATGCGGTGCATTATGCGCATGGCAAATTCGGACCGGGACGCCTTGCCGTTCAGCTTCACGGAATGCGAAATATCCAAGCTCCGACATATGAGAATGGATGATTTTATATTCCGGATGTGCTCTAAAAAAAGTGCGGAGGTCTCGTTTGTATCTGGAGAAATTCTGCGGATAAACAGGGCACATACGATAAATCCTTCCGCCCATGCGCTCGATCTCGTCGTCATATGCACCGCGCTGCTCTCTATGGACAAGAAAGTCAAATTGCACCTTTGTGCGGTCAATATGCCGATAGTAGTTCATCACCATGGTTTCCGCACCGCCGCGATCCATAATGGTGAACATATTCAGCACCCGTATCGGCTGCCGGGTCATGTTCTCGCTCATCCCTTTATCCTCTCCATACATTTTAGCAGCAGGAATACTCCCGGCGCAAAATTCATCTTACAGCAGGCAAAAAACACCCACCAATGCGGCGGAAAATATCGCATGGGCAGCGTTCTGATTGCTGCATGATATTCCTTCTCCGACAGGATGCCTCTGATTTCCCTCAAGGCTTCGCGGTTTGGAAGCGCCAGCGCGTTTAAGCCCAGACCGATAATACTGAGGCTGATGCGATTGTTGAGCGCCTGCTCGAAATCGTCACCGCACCGCACTCTCTCAAGATAGGAATGCATATCCGAAAACAGATTTCCCCACTGAGCTGCCAACCGCTCTCTGTATCGGGATGTCATTCCGATATTCTTGCGATAGTGGCACAAATGGTCAGGAATATAGACCGCACTTTTCACGTGCGCGAGATATTCCAGATTGAACAGTCCGTCCTCATATGTTCCGATGCGCTGCAAATCTGTAAAACGAATGCCATTTTGCGCAATGAGTTCTCGGCGGTACAGCTTCCCCCACACTGTACAAAGCGCATCCGCATTTTCCGGATGTGCAAGTTCCTTGCCAAAAAGTCCAACCATCCTGCGCTGCAAATCTCGGCAGCCCGCTGCATTGAATGCTATCTCACTATGGAAAATATTTTTTGGCGCGCTGTGCTCCGGGAATTCGCGGATATATGGCCACATAACCAAGTCAGCAGCACATTCTTCTGCCTTGAACGCTGCCTTTTCGCAAGTGCATACATCAATCCAATCATCGCCGTCTACATACATGACGTATTTGCCAGATGCATACAAAAGTGCTTTGTTTCGAGCGGATGAAACACCTGCATTTTCTATGTGGAACACCGAAATCCGAGCGTCGGACTCAGCATATTGGTTCAGCATTTCTCCACTGCCGTCCGTTGATCCATCATCGATACAAATAATTTCAATGTTCCGATAAGTCTGGCCGACCAAACTATCCAAGCACTGCCGAAGGTATGGCGCCACATTGTATACAGGCACGATAATGCTGATTTTCGGTGTATATTCCATCCCTCATCCTCCCAACTGCGCAAAATACTCTGCAACGGTCAGCCGCGCGAAGTCCTGATCAAACGGCTGGTTGATTGCATTGGCATAATAAAAATACGCCGCGTAACCAACCACCATCAGCAACGTCAGCAGCTTCCGGTCGCTGCCGCCGATCTTTTTCAGCATCCACGGCAGCGACAGCGACTGAAAAATCAAAAAGTAATTTGCCAGACGGCCGAAGTAATTCGCCGTGCCGAACAGACCGACAAACATGATCGCACCGTTGAGCATCGTCAAGTTCACAACCAGATTCTCCGTCTTGGAGCTGTCGGCGAACAGCTTGTCCCGGTAAAGATATGACAGTACGAGCGGCACATTGCAGACGAGTACGCGGAAAATGTTGACGCCTTCGCCCGTGAAGGACGAGACCGTATACTCCTCGCCGAGCATCGTCGTGATGCTGACCACCGTGCCGACCAGCGGCTGCAGCAGAAATCCGGCAGCCAGAAACAGCGCCAGCATCCAGTAGGTTTTCTTCGTCCACGGGCGAAACTCCAGCAGCGGTACCAGCAGATACATCAGAGAATAGGGATGGATCAGCGTCGCAATGAGCACTCCCAGCACATAAGGGATCCACTTTTTTCGCAGTGCGAACAGCACCGAGATCACCGCGATGCCCACGGCCGCAGCCTGCTTGATGCCGGCAAAGGCGAACGTATAGCAGCCGGTGGTAAAGAGCAAAAAGACGGTCAGCGGGTAATTCGCAGAGAGCCTATGCGCAAAAACAACATAGCACGCAACGGTCAGAAATGCCCAGAACATCAGGAAATTCTGCGTGGAAACGCCGTGCATTTTCAGCTGATAATTCACCCAGTTGAACAGCGGGTTTGCACCAATACTCTTGTCGGAGTCCTCCAAGAAGCTCTTGGAAATCAGCTCATAGCCGTGCCGGTAGGCGCCGGTGTCGTTGCAGCGCGTCCGCAGACCCGCAAAGCCCGCAAGCAGTACAAGGATCACCAGCGTGCAGAACACCAGCCGATGCCGCCGGCCGGGCTGCAGCGGTCTGACCGCCACATGGTCAGCGCACCATGCCAAACCGACCGCTATGAGCATGAGGATAACTAACTCTCGCATTTCAGATCTCCAGATGTTTGATCGTCTCCGCCACGACAGTGGCCTTGCCAAACTGCCGCTCCATCCGCTCGCGCCCGCGGCAGCCCATCGCCGCCCGCTGTGCGGGAGGCAGCTCGAGAAACCGCCGCATCGCGGCATAGAGTGCGTCCGCATCGCGCGCGGGGCACAGATACCCGCTCACACCGGGCTCAACCGCCTCGCGGCAGCCGGGAATGTCGCTCGTGATGAGCGGACGGCCGGAGGCGGCAGCCTCCAGCAGCACGTTGGACATACCCTCGTGATACGACGGCAGCACGACACAGCCTGCCATGGCGTAAAAGTGCTTCATGTCCGACTGATAGCCGTGGTACTTGACCACGCCGGTCTGCTCCAGCTCGTTCACAAGGGGCTTGTAGCCTTCCTCAAACGAGCCGACAACATGAAACTCCACCCCGTCGCCATACGCGCGCTTGAGCCGCCGCGCCGCGGAAAACAGCTCGTCCACGCCCTTTTCATGCATGACGCGCCCGACAAAGAGGAAGCGCACCGCCCCCTCCAGGGGGTAGGGCTGAGACGGATAATCCTCCAAATTGACGCCCGCGCCGTTGAGCACCACGTCGCGCCCCTGCGGCACAACGCCGGCGGCGGCAAGGGTGTCCCGGTTTCCGGCGTTTTCGAAAAACACGACCTTTGCCCCCGCCAGCACCGGCTTGTAGAGCGTCAAAACAAACCGCTTGAGCCAGCCGCCGTTTTCGATCGCGCTGCCGAGACCGGTGATGTTGGCGGCATAGGGAATATGCAGCGCCCGGCAGGCAAGACCGCCGTAGATGTTCGGCTTGATGGTGTAGGTCAGCACCAGATCCGGGCGAAGCCGCTTCAAGATCGCGCGGTACTGCCCCAGGAGCTTTGCATCGCGCGCAGGGTTCATGCCGCGCCGGTCGATGGGCAGCTCGATCACACGGTCAGCCAGCGCCTGCAATTCATCCCACCGGTCATTGTGGGGCACTGCAACGGATACCTCCGCGTGCTGTTTGAGTGCGGCGATCAGGTCTTTGCGGAAGTCATACAGTCCTCCGCTGTGGTTGGCTAAGATCAGGATCTGCATGGCTTTGTCATTCCACCTTATCCAGTTTTGTGATGACCACACTGTCATACATCATCATCACAACGTTTTCCTCATAATTTCCGAATACGGGCGTGTTCTGCACGCCGTTCAGGTTATTCTTGATGAGCTTGACGAAGTCTACACCCGCCCCGTAAGCGTGCAGATAGGCGCCGCCAAAGCGCGGATTGACCTCTGAAAGGTAGTACACGCCGTCTTGGAAGAAGAAATCCATGTCCACAGGACCGTTGAATTTCAACAGCTGCGTGATCTGCTGAATAAACGCAACCAGCGCCTCGTCCTTGAACGAGACTGTCTTGCTTGCTCCGCCGATCTTCGTCTCCAGCTTGCGTTTGGAAAATGCGGAAACCGCCCTATGGCTGATCGTATCGATATACACATCGGCGTCCAGATCGCCGGTCATCAGCCGCTGAATGATCAGCGTGGGGTCTGCCTGACACAGCGCCTTGAGTGTATCGGCATCGTGCACCTTGCGTGCGCCCACGCTGCCGCTGCCCGTCCTCGGCTTAACAAACACGGGAAACGCAAGCTCTCCGGCTGCAACAGCAGCCATTGCGGAGGCGTAATCGCCCCACGTATCCGGCGTCGGAATACCGTGCGCGGCAAGAAACTGAGACATCTTGAACTTATCGAAGCACAGCTCCGCCGTCTCCGCGTAGGGTGCAAGCACCTCTACACCGATCTGCTCGAAGCGCTCACGGTTTTGGGCCAGCAGCGCGATCTCCGGATCGATCAGCGTCGTGACAGCGTCGATCTTTTCCTTGCGGCAAATAGACAGGATCGTGTCCAGATAACTCGGATCATCAATGCGCGGCACAAGGTAATGCGCGTCCGCGACATACAGAGCCGGTGCCAGCTCGGACAAGTCAGCGGCAACGATCCTGTCACCGTCATCCATGGACTTGCGAAAGTCCTTGAGCAGTTCAACGCGCCGTCCGGCGCTGCAGAATAAAATGTTCATTGCACTTCCTCCGGATGCTTTGCCGTTCCCGTAAATGCCTCCATCGTCGCGCTGCCCTCGGCGCTGATACCCTCCCGGCTGAACACGCAGCGCAGCGTCATCAGCACGATCTTTGCATCCAGCGCGAAGCTGATGTGATCCACATAGTCCACATCATACGCAAAGCGGTCTTCCCAGCGCAGGGCGTTGCGGCCGTTGACCTGTGCAAGCCCGGTCAGACCGGGGCGCACGGCATGGCGGCGGCGCTCGGTCTGCGTGTAATACGGCAGGTATTTGACCAGCAGCGGGCGCGGTCCGACGATCGACATATCGCCGCGCAGGATGTTCCACAGCTCCGGCAGCTCGTCGAGCGACGTGCTGCGCAGGCGGCGGCCAAACGGCGTGAGCCGCTGCGCATCCGGCAGCAGTTCGCCGTCCGCACCGCGTGCATCCGTCATGGAGCGGAACTTGTACAGGCGGAAGATCTTCTCGTCTTTACCCGGCCGATCCTGATGGAAAATGACCGGGCTGCCGAGTTTTTGGCGCACGAGCAGCGCCGTCACGCCCATGACCGGCGAGAGCACCGCGAGCGCACAGCCGGAGAGCGCCACGTCGAGCGCGCGCTTGACATAGGTCTCATAGATTCGTCCCATCGTTTCCTCCGCTCAAAACAGGCCGCGAATGACGGCGCAGACCTGCGCCTGCTGCTCGGGTGTCATCTTCGTGTCGCTCGGCAGACAGACGCCGCGCGCAAACACATCCTCAGCGACAGACCGCACCGCCGTCTGCACGAACGCGCAGTCCCGAAACACCGGCTGCAGATGCATGGGCTTCCAGATATGGCGCGCCTCGATGTTGTGCTCGGCCAGTGCCGCGATGATCTGCCCCGGCGTGACGCCGCAGTCCGGCGCGAGCAGCGCCGCCGTGAGCCAGCGGTTGCTGCGCACGTCCTCAGGCTCGGCCGGAAGCTGCAGCGGCAGGCCGGCCAGCGCCTCACGATAGCGATCATGGATGGCGCGCTTTTGCGCCACGCGCTGCTCGAGCACCTCCATCTGCCCGCGGCCGATGCCGGCGCAGATATTGCTCATGCGGTAGTTGTAGCCGAGCTCGGTGTGCTCGTACCACGCGACCGGCTCACGCGCCTGCGTGGCCATCTTCAGCGCGTGCTGCGCATCCGCCTCATCCCGGCAGACGAGCGCGCCGCCGCCGGAGGTCGTGATGATCTTGTTGCCGTTGAACGACAGCACGCCGTAGTGCCCGAACGTGCCGCATTTCTGCCCGTGGTACACCGAGCCGAGTGCCTCGGCCGCATCTTCGATGAGCGTGATCCCGTGCGCGTCGCACAGGCTGCGGATGGCATCGATCTTAGCGGGCATACCGTAGAGATGCACGACGATGAGCGCCTTCGGCACACCGAAGCGCGCGATGGCCGCCTCGACGGTCTCGGGGTCGAGATTCCAGGTGTCGGGCTCGGAGTCGAGAAACACCGGCTCGCCGCCCTCATAGACGATCGGGTTTGCCGAGGCCGAAAACGTCAGGCTCTGGCAAAAGACCCGGTCGCCGCGCTGCACACCCGCAAGCCGCACCGCCAGATGCAGCGCCGCCGTCCCGGCGGACAGCGCCGTGACATAGCTCGCACCGAGATACTGCTGCAGATCCTGCTCGAAGCCCGTGACATTTGCGCCGAGCGGCGCGATCCAGTTTGTATCGAACGCCAGATCCACATATCGGCGCTCACTGCCGCCCATATGCGGCGAGGCAAGATAGATTCGCTCAGACATCATGACATCTCCTTTTCATCCAACCGTGACCTTCTCCGACCGGGTCTGTCCGTCCGGCGCGTGGAACGTCGGCACCAGTTCGCGCAGCTTTGCGCGCAGCGCGGGCTCATCCGTCTCCGGGATGGCGCGCAGCAGCATGAGGTTCTCCTCAAAGGCCGCGGGGTCAAAGGCGATCTCGTGGCCGATGTAGATCAGATCGTTCTTCGTCTTCTGCATGCCCTCGCCGCTGAGCAGCAGCTCCTCATAGAGCTTCTCGCCCGGGCGCAGGCCGGTATACTCGATGGGAATATCGACATCCGGCTCGAAACCGGACAGACGGATCATATTGCGCGCCAGATCGTCGATGCACACGGGCTCGCCCATGTCGAGCACGAAGATCTCGCCGCCGCGGGCATACGCGCCCGCCTGAAAAATGAGCTGCACGGCCTCGGGAATGGTCATGAAATAGCGGATGACGCGCTTGTCCGTGACCGTGACGGGGCCGCCGCTGCGGATCTGCTTGCGAAAGAGCGGGATGACGCTGCCGGCCGAGCCGAGGACGTTGCCGAAGCGCACGGCGACATACTCCGTTGCAGAGCGATCGTTGATCATCTGCACGATCATCTCGCACAGGCGCTTGGACGCGCCCATGACATTCGTGGGGTTGACAGCCTTGTCCGTCGAGATAAGGATGAAGCGCTGCGTGCCGAAGCGATCCGCTGCCTGCGCGACGTTGTACGTGCCGAAGACGTTATTCTTGATCGCCTCAAACGGCGACGTCTCCATGAGCGGCACGTGCTTGTGCGCCGCCGCATGGCACACGAGATCCGGCCGGTAACGGTCAAAGACCTGCATGACGCGCTCGCGGTCGCGCACGGAGCCGATGAGCACGACCAGATCCAGCTCCGGATGCGTGCGCTGCAGCTCCATCTGGATGTCGTAGGCATTATTCTCGTAGATATCAAAAATGATGAGCCGCTTCGGCCGCTGTGCCGCCGCCTGACGGCAGAGCTCGCTGCCGATGCTGCCGCCGCCCGTGACGAGCACGGTCTTGCCGGTGATGTAGGCCGCGACCTCATCGAGGTCGATCTTCACCGTCTCGCGGCCGAGCAGGTCCTCAATGTCCACCTCGCGGATCTGCTCGATGCGCACCTCGCCGTTGGCGAGCTGGCAGATGCCGGGCAGTGTGCGCAGGGTGCAGGACGTGTTGTGGCAGTAACTGAGGATCTGCAGCTTCTCCTGCCGGGAGGCCGACGGGATGGCGAGGACGATCTCGTCAACGTCGTACTTTTCCGCCATCGCAGGGATGCTGCTGCGGCCGCCGACGATCTTCACGCCGCGCAGATAGCTGCCGACCTTGTCCGGCGAATCGTCAATGATGCACACGACCTTGTTTTCCGAGCGCGGGCTGGTCTGAAACTCGCGCAGCACGATGGCGCCGGCCTGACCGCCGCCGATGAGCATGGTGCGCTTGCCGCCCTGACTGTGCAGCCCGACGCGCGTGCGGCGCGCGAAGCGGTAGGCAAAGCGCAGCGCCCCGCACAGCAGGCACAAAACGAGCATATAGATGGCCGGAAAGCTGCGCGGCACGGTCAGGTGCAGCATGAACATACCGACCATGTAAAACACCGCCGAGAAAAAGCAGCCCACGGCCGTGCGCACCAGCTCCGACACGCCGGCAAACTCCCACAGGCTGTTATACAGCTTCAGGATATAGAAGATCAGGATCGTGCACACGGAGTTGATGCCGGAATAGACGATCATATTATGCAGAAACTCCGTTTCGCACAGGAGCTTGAGATCAAATTCAAACCGTATGTAGAGCGCCAGAAATGCCGACAGATTGATCAGGATCAGATCCGCCAGCACGAGGCATGCCACGCGCAGCGCCTTCTGCGCGTTAAACGGCTGGTTGCCTTCTTTCATCGTATTCCTCCGTGCCGCTTTTTTCTCTCCGTTTTCCGTAACCGTAGCCATAACCGTAGCCATAGCCATAGCCATACCCGTAACCGCCGTAGCCGTAGCCGCCGTAGCCATAGCCGGACTGTCCGCGGCCGCGGCCGGTGCAGACATTGAGCGTATAGCCGAGCACCGGCACGCCGAAATCATCCAGCGATGCGAGTGCATTGATGACGCTCGCACGGCCGGCCGTCCCCTGCCGCACGACGAGCAGCGCGCAGTCGGCCGACTCACCCGTCTCGAGCGCGTCGGTCATGACGGCGCAGGGCGGCGTATCGAGCAGGATGACGTCATAGCGGGCGCGCAGGTCATCCAGCAGCGACCGGAATGCATCTCCGCCGAGCTGCTCGGTCTGCGTCCCGGCACGCCGGCCAGCAAAGATCACATCGGGCTTTCCCTTGCCGAGCGCCGTCACGATCTGCTCCGGCCCGGCCGCACCGGCCAGATACTCCGCGAGTCCGGCCTGTGCCGGCCGGCCGAGCGTCTTGTGCACGGACGGGTTGCGCAGGTCGCAATCGATGACGAGCACGCGCCGCCCTTGGCGCGTGAGCGCATCGGCAAGCTGGCACACGAACGTCGTCTTGCCCTCGCCGGGCGCAGCGCTCGAGACGAGCAGCGTGCGGTACGCGTGGCTCTGCATGGCCTTGTCGATGCGCATGGAAACAATGCGCATGGCCTCGCAGTAGGCGCTGCTGTGCGCCAGCTCCTCCGAGAGCGTTGCCGGGGTCGTGCGGCTGCGCTTTTTGACGCGCACCGCCGGCAGCGCGCCGAGATAGCGCGCGCTCGTGACCTTCTGCAGGTCGTCGCGGGTCATGACCGTTGCCCACGCGCGTCCGGACAGGTACAGCAGCACCAGACTCAGCAGCACGCCGACGAGCGCGCCGCGCATGAGCGGCTGCCGCCACGAAAACGGATTCGACGGCTGCGACGGCACGCCGGTCTGATCCATCATGACCAGCTCCGTCGGCCCGACCACCAGCTCCGCCACATCCGGATAATGCACGATGACCGACTGCAGCACATCATAGCACTGCTGCGCATCGCTGCCGGTCACGCTCAGCGTGCACAGGTTCGTGCCCTCCTCCGACGATGCGGAGATCGCGGGCAGCGCCGTCAGGCCGGTGTCCGCGCGCACGCTGCCGTCGAGCAGGCCGCTCGTGAGAATGTACGGAAACGTCTTTGCCATCTGCGCTGCGGTCGCCGCGCTGCCGCTGCCGGTGTTGACGAGAAACGTCATCGAGGCCGTGTACTGCGGCCGGTAGCTCACGCGGGCATAGCCGCCGAACAGCGCCGAGCACAGCGCGATCAGCAGCAGACACACCCACCACACACGGCGCAGGCTGCGCACAAACAGATCCAGCACCTCCGTGATCTGGATGGTGTTCTCTTGTCTCTCTTCGTTCATGCGTCCTCCTCCGTCTGCGTGCCGTAGCCATAGCCGTGACCATAGCCGTAGCCGTAACCGTACCCGTAGCTCTGCCGGTCGCTGACGGACGCGGCATAGACGTTGTTGAATACGCAGCCGAGCACCTCGGCATCCGACCGGCGCAGCACGTCGATGCAGTCGTTGAGCGCGCGCACCGGCGCCTGATCCTGCCGGACGACGAGAATGGCCGCGTCGGCAAGGTCGGCGATGCGCTCGGCGTCGCCGCCGGCGCTCATCGGCGGGGTGTCGATGATGATGACGTCCATGCGTGTGCGCATCTGCGTGAGCAGATCGTGCAGGCGCGCGCTGTCGAGCAGCTGCGCGGTATCGCCCACGCCCTTGCGGCTGAGGATCGTATAGATGCCGCAGCGCGCATCCTTGCGCACGAGCTGGCTGACCGGCGCGTCGCCGCACAGGTACGTCTCGAGCGGGAGGAATTTCTCCTGCTGGCGGTCGAGCAGCTTGTACAGCGCGGGCTTTTTCATGTCCAGATCAATGAGCAGGACGTTTTTGTGCCGCCGCGCCATGGCCAGCGCCAAATTCACGGCCACGGTGCTCTTGCCCTCGTCCTCGAGCAGAGAGGTGACCAGGATCGTCCTGCCCTGCGCGCGGCGCATCAGGTAATCCACCCGCGTGCGCAGGCGCTTGAACGTCTCGACGAAGGCAAAGCCCGTCGTCGCATTCGTGATGAGGATGCTCGTTTTGCGGTTGCGCAGCGTTTTCTGCTTCTTCTCATGGCGCACGGTCGCAAGCAGGCGCGCGTCAAGCTTCTGCTCCACGTCCGCCTCGCACTTGACCGTGTCGCGCAGATACACGCGCACCGCCAGATACACGGCCGCCAGCAGCAGCCCCGCAAGGGCGCAGAGCTTGGCCGTGTGCATGGCACCGGAGCTGTTGGCCGGTGCAGTCGGCACCGTCGGCCGGCGCAGCACGTCGAGCGCCACATCGCCGAGGAGCTTGCTCGCCTGCTCGTTATAGCTGCGCAGGACACTCTGCGTGATGCGGTACGCGTCGCGCTGCGTGGGCGCGGAGACCGTCATCGTCAGCAGGTTCGTCTCGGGGATCTGCTTGGCCTTGATCGTGCCACTGACCGCGCCGATGTCGTTGGTGATGCACTTGCGCATCACGTCGCCCTCAAAAAACGTCGAGAGCGTCTCCGCCATCGTCGAGGCGGTGTTGAGGTTTGCATAGACCGTGCTGCCGTTGCGCACGGAGACCACAAACGTCGTCTGCGTCTGGTATGCGGGACGGTAAAGCAGCGTGGCGGCAATGTAGCCGCAGGCGGCGGCCGTGGCGGCAAACATCAGGATCAGCCCGAGCTTTCGCCACAGCTCCCGCGCGATCAGCAGCAGCGGAACGGATTCCGGCTGCGCAGAGGTCTGTGTTTTCTGTTCGTCCATCGGTCCACCGCCTCTCATTCCACCACGACAATCTGCCGCGTGTGGCTCTCGGTACTGCCGCTGCGATAGGTGAAGACCACCTCATACGCGCCGGGCACATTCATGTTCACGGTCGAGCTTGCCGTGACGCCGCTCTTGCTGTCGCTGCCGCCGACGCCCGCGACGTAATCCATCGGCGCATAGCTGCCGCCGGCCGGAAGATAGATCAGATACTCCGTGAGCGTGATGCCGGCAGGATTCGTGTCCGCCGCCGAGACCTCGACCGTGACGGGCACGGCCGCCGTGTCGCCGAGGCTGTTGGTCACGCGCAGCTCCGCCGTATGCGTGCCGGAGATGGCCAGCGAGCTGCCGTCGGTCAGCGCGATCTTGACGCGGCCGGAGAGGTCGCCGTCAATGCTGTCGTGCGCCGTCACATAGCTCGACAGGACGCGGTTGCCGCCCGTGCGGCAGACCAGCGGCTGCGTGAGCGCAAAGCGCGGCTTGGTATAGTCCGTGTAGCGCACGGCACGCGTCGCCTTCGTCACATGATGGTTCGAGTCAAAGGCCGCATACGTGACCTGCACCGTACCGTCGTCATTGCGGCCGGAAACGCCCTCGACGAGCAGCGACGCCGTAACGTCGCCGTCCTCAGCGTCCGTCGCCGTCACACCGGTGAGCAGTGCCGCATCATCCGCACCGGTCGGCACGGAGATGACCTCGCTGTCAAACAGGATCTCCGGCGCGGTGCCGCCATAGGCAGCCGCCTGATAAATGCGCGTACCCAGCACGCCCAGAACGGACAGCGCCAGCGCGACCGCCAGGATCACAGGAGTCAGTTTCTTCACAAAAACACCTCTCTCATTGCTTCAGAAAAACGGCCGGAAGCGACCGGCGGGCAGCGGTTCGCTGCGCAGGATCAATTCGGGATTGCGCGTGAGCAGCTGCTCGGAGAGCCGCTCGGAAAAATACTCGGCCAAATTGTCCCACGCGCTCGAAAGCTCCGGCGTGCGCACATCCGGACGGTGCGCGTCGCTGGCGATGCAGCCGACGAGCCCGTGCGTGAGCATCGCCCCGGCCAGAGCCTGCGCCCCGCGGCCGAAGCGGCCGAAGAGGCTGCCCTTATTCACCTGCAGCACGACGCCGCGGTTGACCCAGTCATACAGATAGTTCGGCATCCGCTGCAGACCGTAATACCGCTCCGGATGCGCGACGACCGGCCAATACCCGGCCGCAAGCAGCTGATCGAGCAGGCGCTCGATGCGCAGCGGGTCTTCGTGAAAGCCGAACTCGATGAGCAGATAGCGCCCACCATTGATCGTCAGCAGCCGACCCTCGCGCAGGAGCTGCGGCACGTCGCCCGTGCCGAAGATCTCCATGCCGAGCAAGAGCTCGAGCGGGATGCCCGCCTCGCGCACGGCCGCGCACAGGCAGTCAAAGCGCACCTGCAGCGCCGGGGATGCGTAGTTTTCAAACGCGCCGCGCTGATTGCTGTGCGGCGTGGCGACCAGATGCGTCACACCGGACTCCGCCGCCACGGCGGCCATCAGCACCGACGTCTCCAGATCCGGTGCGCCGTCATCGACCCCCGGAAGAATATGTGTGTGCAGATCGATCATGGATACCCTCCGCAATTACCATACCAGCACTTACCGATCCTGTCCGCCGTCATGGCTCGCTCTGCTCGCACAGGCGCGTGCCGTGCAGGACATAGCGGCGGTCGCAGCGTCCGGCTGTCGCAGTGCGGTGCGTGATGAGCACGCACGTCTGCACGCGGCCGCTGCACATGAGGTTTTCGAGCATCTGCCGCTCGGTGGCCTCGTCGAGCGCGCTGGTGGCCTCGTCGAGCAGCAGCACCTGCGTGCCGCGCAGCACGGCGCGGGCCACGGCGATGCGCTGCGCCTGTCCCTCGGACAGGCCGTGGCCGAGTTCGCCCGTGCGGGCATAGATGCCGTCCGGCAGCTGGGACACAAAATCATACGCGCAGGCGGTCTCGAGCGCAGAAACGAGCTCCGCATCCGTCGCCTCCGGACGCACCATGCGCAGGTTGTCGGCGATCGTACCGGCAAAGACGGTGTTGCCCTGCGGCACATAGCTGAAGGCCGCGCGCGTTGCGGCCGAGGCCGGCAGACGCTGTCCGTCCGCCCCGGTGAGGCTGACGCTGCCCTGCGCCGGACGGATCAGGCCGAGCATGAGGCGGATCATCGTGGTCTTGCCCTCGCCGGACGGGCCGGTGAGCGCCACGACCTCGCCGGGCGCGGCGTGAAAGTCCACGTGCTCGAGCACCGGCTCGCCGCCGGGATAGGCAAAGGTTACATCGCGCAGCTCCACCGTGCACGGTGTCGGGATCTGCGCGGTCTCTCGCGCGCCGGGCTCCTCCGGCAGGTTCACGATGGCCATGAGGCGTCCGGCGGACGTCGTGATCGAGATCGCCGACGGCACGAGGCCGATGAGCGCGGAGAACGCGCTGCGCAGCATGGTCGTCAGCTGCAGAAACATCATCATCGCGCCGTAGGAGATTGCGTGCGTCCACAGCCGGTAAGCGCCCCAGCCGAAGCATCCGGCCGAGACGAGCAGCCCGACGACCGACATCACAAAGCCCGCAATGACGGAAAAGCGGTTGTAGTCAAGATACGTCTCGCGGTATTTCTCCTGCATGGCGCACATCCGGTCACGAAAGCCGTCCATGATGCCGAAGGCCTTGACCGATGTGAGGTTGCGCAGCGAGTCCTCGTGGAACGACATGACCTCGCTGCTAATATCCTTCATGCGCCGGTTATACCCGCGCATGCGGTGCACGAGCGTGCGCGAACACAGCACGGACAGCGGCGCGCCGATGAGCGCGATGAGCGCCATGACGGGGTCATAGCACAAGATAATGATCAGCGAACCGAGAAACTGCACCGCCGCCGACACAAAGCTCGGCAGCAGCCCCGTCACGCCCCCGGCCACCGCGCCGACGTCGGTGTTGAGGCGGTTGAGCAGGTCGCCGGAGCGAAACTGCTCGAGCGAGACCCAATCGGTGCGCAGGATGCGGTCGTAGACCTCCGCCTGAATGCCGTTCTGCACGCGGATGTCGACGACGGCGGCGATGCGTGATGCCGCCGCCTGCATGGCGGCGCTGCCG
>OLXK01000900.1_pt1 | contig 24664 bp, 17 predicted proteins | sample 1674321 | NCBI WGS metagenome assembly OLXK01 (sample SAMEA103958162, study PRJEB25191) | human gut metagenome | reverse complement strand
ACTACCTGCACGGCCACTGGAAAAAGGAATTCGGCGGGCACCGGTACAAGGCCAGCCGCAGCTGCGTCCGGCCGGAGCCGGAGCCCGCGACCGAGGCCGTGCGCGAGTACAGCCCCAAGCATCCGCCCGTCGCCCCGCGAGGTTACATCCTCGTAGAGGCCCGGACGACAAAGTACGGGTATCAATATTATAAGTATGTAGTCGATCCAAGATCAGAGAACAAGCGGAACGGGAGCCGCTTAAATTAAACCTTGTATATGCGTAAGGTTTTAAGACGAAAGGGTGATAGGGACGAGCGACTACTGGCACAGGGAGTATATCTGCCCATTCTGGCAGGCAGCCGGGAAAAAGACGATACGCTGCGAGGGAGAATGCGTGCTCACATTTCCTGAGCGGCGGGAGACGGCAGACTACATCACGCGATACTGCGCCAGCTTTGACTACGTGAGGTGCAGCATCGCGGCGGCGAAGCTCCGATACTACGAAAGAACAGAATGAGAGCCGAAGCGCATGCGGAACGCCGTATGCGCTCATTCTGCGTGCGTGGGGTGAAAAGATTTTCCGGATACGCTATGCTGAAAAGCAGAAGGGAGGCGTGAGCCATGGCGAGGAAACCGAAGTATGAATCCGTGGGGCAGATCGAGGGGCTGATCGAGGCGTATTTTGAGAGCTGCAAGGGAGAGATTCTGCGGGATGAGGACGGGCGCATCGTTTTCAACCAGAAAGACGGGACTCCGGTCTGGGTGGGGCGGAAGCCGCCGACGATCCCGGGGCTTGCGCTGGCGCTGGGCTTTTCCAGCAGGCAGAGCCTGTATAACTACAAGGCCAGGAAAGAGTTTATGGACACGATTTCGCGCGCGCAGACGCGCGTGGAACAATATACGGCCGAAAGACTGTTCGACCGGGATTCTCAGCGGGGCGCGCAGTTCGCGCTGGAGTATGGGTTCCGGTATCGCAGAGACGCCGGGGACGAAAAGCAGGAGACCGGCGGAACGCGGATCCTGCTGGAAAATGACGCGGAGGAGTCCAGCGAATGAAGACGTTGGATCTTGGAACTGCGCAGCCGAAGCAGGTGCTTTTCCTGAAAGACAAGCACAGGCATATCGCCTACGGCGGCGCACGCGGCGGTGGGAAGAGCTGGGCTGTGCGCGTGAAGGCGATTTTGCTTGCCAGCAAGTATCCCGGTATCAAGGTGCTGATCGTCAGAAGGACATACAAGGAACTGCAGAACAACCACATTGCGCCGCTGCAGGGGATGCTGCATGGGATTGCGAAGTACAACAAGACGGACAAGGAATTCACATTCCCGAACGGTTCGAAGATCTCCTTCGGCTACTGCGCAAAGGAAAGCGACGTCGGACAATACCAGGGCGCAGAATACGACGTGGTATTCCTGGACGAGGCCGGGCAGATGCAGAAATCGTGGATCGATGCGATCAATGCTTGCGTGCGAGGAACGAACGGATTTCCAAAGCGGACGTATTATACGCTGAACCCCGGCGGCCCGGGGCATGCGTATTTCAAGCGGGTGTTTGTCGACCGGAACTTCAACGACGATGAGGACCCGGATGATTACTTTTTCATTCAGGCGAAGGTACAGGACAACAAGGCGCTTATGAAGGCGCAGCCGAAGTACCTACGGGAACTGGAGAAGCTGCCGCCGGCGCGCCGCGCCGCATGGCTCGAGGGCCGGTGGGACGCATACGAAGGGCAGTTTTTTGAAGAGTTCGTGGACGACCCAAAGCATTACAGGGACCGGCGCTGGACGCATGTCATCGAGCCGTTTGAGATTCCGGACGGATGGACGATCTGCCGGAGCTATGACTTCGGCTACGGGAAGCCGTTCTCCTGCGCATGGTGGGCAGTTGACTATGACGGGACGATCTACCGGATCATGGAGCTGTACGGCTGCACGCAGACACCGAACGAGGGCGTCAAGTGGACGCCGGATCAACAGTTCTCGGAGATCCACAAAACAGAGACACAGCACCCTTGGCTGAAGGGGAAGAACATCCTCGGCGTGGCAGATCCGGCGATCTGGGACGCGTCACGCGGCGAGTCGATCGCAGATACCGCAGCGCGGTACGGCGTATATTTCACGAAGGGCGACAGCGAGCGGATCGCGGGGTGGATGCAGTGCCACTACCGGCTGCAGTTTGACGAGGACGGATATCCGCGGATGTATGTCTTCAACACCTGCAGGGCGTTCATCCGGACGATCCCGCTGCTCATCTACGACGAGCACAAGGTAGAGGATCTGGATACGACGATGGAAGACCACGTCGCGGACGAATGGAGATATTTCTGCATGTCGCGGCCGATCAAGCCGATCCGCGCGGTGAAAGAGCAGCGGATCCTCTTTGATCCGCTGGACATGATGAAACGGAGGTAAGGCCATGCTGGCACCACAACTGACGGAGACTGAGAAGCAGACCATGATGACGGAGGTCTTTCTCGGATACAACCACAACCTCGAGCTGGCGGACGGGGAGTTTTACGACATGGAGAATCTGTCGGCGGACGAGTATCCGCTGCTCGCGCCGCGGCCGCGGCGGGGGACGGAGCAGGCGATCGAGGGCGTGCAGGGCATTCTGGCGAAGGATGCGCTGTGCTGGGTGCAGGACCAGGTGCTTTATATCAACGGCGCTTCCATGGAGGCGTATATGCCGTCGGTCAACATCAAGGCGGGGCAGAAGCAGCTCGTTTCCATGGGCGCGTATCTGTGCATCTTCCCGGACGGCATTTACTTCAACACCGAGAAGTATTCCGACAACGGGTACATGGGGCAGGAGAACACCGTCAACGCGGCAAGCACGAACATTGACATTTCCCTGTGTCTTGTCGACGGGACGGCGCTGACGGTGAGCTATAAGCAAGCCAGCCAGCCGGAAAACCCGACGAATGGCCAGTACTGGCTGGATACGTCCGGCAAGCTCCACACGCTCAAGCAGTGGGCGGAAGCGACGAGCCAGTGGGTATCCGTACCGACGGTGTATCTGAAGCTTTCCGCGAACGGCATCGGGAAGGGCTTTCAGCAGTACGACGGCATCCGGCTTTCGGGGCTGACGGGAAACGAGCAGATCGAGAAACTGAACGGCAGTCAGATCCTCTACGACGTGGGCGAGAGCTATATCGTCATTGTCGGGCTTGTCGACGAGACGACGAAGGTGACGAGCGGGACCGTGAAGACGGCCCGGAAGGTCCCAAGCATGGACTTCATCACCGAGAGCGGGAACCGGCTGTGGGGCTGCAAGTACGGCGTGGCGGACGGCGAGACCGTCAATGAGATCTACTGCTGCAAGCTGGGTGATTTTAAGAACTGGGAGTGCTACCAGGGCGTGTCGACGGATTCGTGGCGCGCGAGCTGCGGCACGGACGGGAAGTGGACCGGCGCGGCGACGCTGGCGGACAGCCCGATCTTCTTCAAGGAGGACTGCTTCCATCGGGTGTATCCGTCGGCGACGGGAGCGCATCAGGTGGTCGTGCAGAAGTGCGCGGGCGTGCAGAATGGGTCGAGCAAGAGCCTGGTCGTGGTGGACGACCGGCTGTATTACAAATCGCGGATGGGCGTTTGCGTGTACGACGGGAGTCTGCCGCAGGAGATCGGCAGCTGCTTCGGGACGAAGCTCTACTACAACGCCGTGGCGGGCGGCGCCAGAGGGAAGTACTTCATCAGCATGGAGGATGAAGGTCATAACTGGTCGCTGTTCGTCTACGACACGAAAAAAGGCCTGTGGCACCGGGAGGACAATACCCACGCGGCGGACTTCGCCAGGGTGGACGATGAGCTGTACTTCCTTGAGGATGGAACGCTCAGGACTGTGTACGGCAGCGTTGGGACGCTGGAAGGCCCGGTAGGCTGGATGGCGGAGACGGGGATCATGACGTATGGGCTGGTCGGGAAGAAGTATGTGTCCCGGATCAACCTGCGGATGCAGCTGCCGAAGGGGTCGAGCGTCGACTTCTGGGTGCAGTACGATTCCGATGGAGTCTGGCGGCACTGCGGGCATATCGAGGGACGGGGGCTGCGGACCTTCCTGCTGCCGATCCGCCCGGCCCGGTGCGACCACCTGAAGTTCCGGCTGACAGGAAAGGGCGAGATGAAGCTGTTCAGTCTGGCGCGGGTTTTAGAGGCAGGGAGTGACGCATAATGGGATCTTTAACACTTGCATACCCGTCGATCGCGGGGAAGACGACGCAGGAGCAGCTGGAGAGCATGCGGCGGTATCTGTGCAGCGTGACCGAGCAGCTGAACCTCGCCGACTGGTCGGCGAAGGCGACGCTGACGGAGATCTCGCAGGCCATCGACGCGGACAGCCTCTCCGAGGCGGAGAAAAAAACGACGCTCTCCGGCTATGGAGCGCTGAAAGCGCTCATCATCAAGACGGCGGACTTCGCCGCAGCGAACTCGGAGACGTGGTCGACGAAGCTGTCCGGCAGCTATGTGGCCATCTCGGACTTCGGCAAGTATCTCGAGAAGACCCAGCTGACGATCGAGGGCAATTCCGTCGGCATCAAACAGCTGTATGACTACACGGCGGGCGTCAACAATCAGTTTTCCGTCAATTCGCAGCAGTATATCAAGACGGGGCTGCTCTACTACAAGGACGCTGTGCCGGTCTACGGCGTGGGCGTGGGGAACATCGAGACGACGGTGACGGACGGCGGCGAACGGGTCATCGACCAGACGAAAAATGAGCTGGTGACGGTGACGCCGGACCGGGTGAGCTTCTGGCAGGACGGGCAGGAGGTCGCGTATCTCAGCAATAAAAAACTCCATTTCCCATCCGGGACGCTGGAGGCGGCGGGGGCGGTGCTGTCGGGGAAGATCACGGCGGCAGCCGACTCGACCTTCGGGCCGTGGACGATCTCGGAAAGCAGCATTTACCGCACGGCCAACGAATTTGGGGGCAGCGCGAGCATGTACTTCGGCACGAGCGGGCTTTCCATCAAGGACAAATTCAAGGTCGACGCGAACGGAAAGCTGACGTGCACGGGGGCTGAGATCGGCGGAACGATCAACGCAACGGATCTGAAGCTCGACGGTACGAGCATACAGACGAAGCTCAAGCAGATCATGGATGAGATCAACATCATCAGTGACGGGCTTGAAATCGCGGGCACAAACTTCTCGAACGGCAAGATCAGCGGCGCGGAGGGCAGTCTGCAGTTTACGTCCTCCAGCTCGGCGGCCTATGCGGTCGACCTGTCCGGCCCGGCGGTGCGCGTGCGCTCGACAAGCGGCGATGTGTATCTGCAGAACGCGGCTGGGACAGCCAGTATGCAGATAAAATCGGACGGGAGTATCCGGTTTATCGCTTCCGGCGGCGTAAGCGGCATTACGCCGGTGTTCGGGTAAGGGGGCTGGCTGAATGGCAACGCTATCCGGCGTGTCGGGAACGCCGACAAGTATCACGCTGACGGTATCCGGCATGTCGCCCACGACGACATACAAGCGAAAATATGAATATATCCTGGCCGGACAGGTCATGGCGACCGTGACGGACTCGACTGCGGGCACGACGACGGCAAGCCGGATCATTACCGGTCTGACGCCGGACACGCTGTATATCTGCCGCGTGCGGATCTACAACAGCAGCACGGGGACGCTTGTCGCCGAGACAAACTCCATCAGCGTGCGGACGCTGGCACAGTCGACCTCGCAGGCGACGGTCAGCATTCTAAACTTCCTGGATAACCTGACGCAGCTGGCGAGCGGGTCCTTCAAAGGCGATATCGGAGATACGTTTTACATTTCGGCCGCGGGCACGCAGTATCAGACGTACTCGCAGCAGTATAATTTCCTGTACTTCCGGCTGTCGTCGCAGAATTACAGCACGGAGCACGACGCGAGCTATCCGATCCCCATCCAGGAAGGGCAGACCGTCAAGGTCTACTACCAGAGCAAGACCACGACGATTCCGATCTACAACTACCTGGACGGGCAGCACACGCTGTCAGACGGGTCCGTCTCCGGCACGATCGGCAATTCGTTCTTCCTGTCCATGTCCGGCACGCAGTACCAGACGTATTCGCAGGAGTATGAATTCCAGTATTTCAGGCTCGCGTCGGAAGGGTATGCGACAAATCACGCGGCGACGGAGACGATCCCCATTACGAGCGGGCAGGCCGTGCGCGTGTACTACAAGACGAAGATCACGGCAGTCGCACCATACATCAGCGGAGTCACGCTGACGAAGAACACGGCGACGGTCACGTGGGACAAAAACGGCGGCGGGTACGGAAGCTGGACGCTCTACTGGGGAAAGACGAGCTATACGGCCATCGGCTCGCAGTCGATCGGCAGATCGCCGGTGACGGTCTCGGGGCTGGACCCGGGCACGACGTATTATTTCTGGATTGTAAATAAAGCCGGGACGGACTCGAAGACGTCCAACACCGTATCCGGCGAGACGAAGGCACAGATCGCGGCCTTCGCGTGGACGAGCGACGATGCGTCGTATATCGCGGCAGGGAAGGCCGTGACATACCTGACGGCGGCAAGCTGGAACCGGCTGACGGCGAAGATCAACGAGGTCCGGGCCGCCAGAGGCTACGGGAGAATTTCCTTCACGACGGCCTACGCCGGGCAGACAATCACGGCAGCCATCTACAACGAGGCGGCAAACGCCATAGGGAATCTGGCAGGTGCGGGAAGCGTCAGCACGGTATCGGCAGGGACGAAGCTGGAAGCAACGTACTTTGCAAACAGCTATTCTGCGCTCAAGGAAGCGCTCAACCGGGCAATCAGCAGTTATAACGGATAGGAGGAGCTATGAATATCACAAAAGCAGTGGTGCAGCTGCGGGGGCGGCTGATCGAGGCCATCAACGAGGCGGGGCTGCCGCCGGTCATCGTGGGCTTTGTGCTGGACGGGATCCAGAACGAAGTGGCAAGACTCACGGCGGAAGACCTGCGGAAGGAGGAAGCGGACAATGCAGACAGAGCAGATGCAGACGACCATGCAGAATGACACGGCGAGCGGGCTGACGGCGCGAAAGGCCATCGGCGAAGAGCAGGCCAGAAAGGCCATGGACACGCTGTTAAAATACCGGCAGGGCAAGAGTGCGCTGGAGGCGCGGGTCATTGCGTCGGAGGACTGGTGGCGCATGCGAAGCTGGCAGCGGATCCAGAAGGGGAACCCGGAGGACGACAAGTGGACGTCGGCGTGGCTCTTCAACGTCATCATGGGCAAGCACGCGGACGCGATCGCGGCCTATCCGGCCCCGGCCATCCGCCCGCGGGAACCGGACGACCGGGAGGAGGCAGCGAAGCTTTCCTCAGTGCTGCCGGTCATTCTGGAACAGAACGACTTCGAAGAGGTCTATTCGGACAGCCAGTGGACGAAGCTCAAGCAGGGCACGCTCATCTGGCACGTGAAGTGGGATTCTTCGAAGCTGAACGGCCTCGGGGATATCTCGGTGCAGCCGGTGGATATTCTGTCTTTCTTCTGGGAGCCGGGCGTGCGGGATCTGCAGAAGTCGAAGAACATCTTTCTGACGGAGATGGTGGACAACGATCTGCTGGTTGAGAAGTACCCGGAGCTGCAGGGAAAGCTCAACTCCAATCCGCAGATCCAGCAGAAGTACAACACGGACGACGTCATCAATTTTGACAACAAGTCGATGGTGGTGGACTGGTATTACAAGAAATATCAGAACGGACGGCAGGTGCTGCACTTTGCGAAGCTGGTGGGCGACACCATCCTGCAGGCGACGGAGAACGATACAGAGCAGCGGTATGACACGATGACCATGCCGGACGGAAGCATTGTGCAGCAGCCGGTCGGGCGGCCCATGGCCGAGACGGGGCTGTATGACGACGGGGAATACCCGTTTGTGGTTGACGCGCTGTTCCCGGTGGAGGGCAGCATTGCCGGGTATGGGTATATCGACATCGGCAAGTCGACGCAGGAGCAGATCGACCGGATGAACCAGGCGATCGTGAAGAACGCGATCATGGCGACGACGCCTCGGTGGTTCAAACGGTCGGACGGGTCGGTCAACGAGCAGGAGTTCGCGGACTGGACGAAGCCGTTCGTGCATGTGGACGGGAATCTGGGGCAGGACAGTCTGGTTCCGATCCAGGTGAACATGATCAGCAGCAATTACATTGCGATCTTGCGGGACAAAATTGAAGAGCTCAAGTGGACAACGGGAAACACGGACGTCAACAATGGCGCGACAAACTCCGGCGTGACGGCGGCCTCGGCCATTGCAGCGCTGCAGGAAGCGTCCGGCCGGAGCAGCAAGGACTCCACAAAGTCGGCTTACCGGGCCTACGCACGGATGATCCGGATGGTCATTGAGCGGATCCGGCAGTTCTATGATCTGCCGCGGCAGTTCCGGATCATCGGGAAGCGCGGGGCAGAGCAGTTCGTACAGTACAGCAATCAGGGGCTGCAGCCACAGACGCTCTACGGCGCGAACGGACAGCCGGACGGGCTGCGGAAACCGGTCTTCGACATTGAGGTCTCGGCGCAGAAGGCAAGCGAGTACGCGTCCATGGCGCAGAACGAGCTGGCGCTGCAGTTCTTCCAGCTGGGGTTCTTCAACCCACAGATGGTGGACCAGACGCTTGCGACGCTGGACATGATGGACTTTGACGGGAAGGACTCAATCATCCAGAAGGTCCAGGAGAACGCGGACCTGCAGCAGCGGCTGGTCGAGTGGCAGCAGCTGGCGCTGGCGCTGGCAGACCGGTACGATCCGGTCATGGGTGAGGGGCTGGCGCAGCAGATCCTGCAGGAGGGCGGACAGGCAGTCCAGCAGGCGAGCACCGCGGCAGCAAAGAAGCCGGAGATCAACACCGGCGAGACGCAGGAGCCGAAGATCGTGGAGAATGCGCGCAAAAAGTCGGAAGAAAGCACGCAGCCGGGATAAGAACCGACGATTGCGGCGGCCCGTTCTGGCAGGATTATTTCTGCCTGGCGTGGGGTGAAGTTGGGAAAAGTTTGTGCTACGATGATTTTAGAATAAACGCCAGAAAGGAATTTACAGCATGGAAGGCGAATTCACGGGCGCAAGCGCTCAGACCATGGGCGCAGCTGACGTCGCCGGTCAGCAGAGCGGGCAGGAGGCAGCCGCACAGGCGCAGGTGCAGCAGCAGCCGGTCAACGTCCCCGACGCTCAGGGACAGGGCACACAGGAAGAAACGTTCGACAGCTTGATCCGGGGCCGGTACAAGCAGGACTTTGATTCTGCGGTGCAGAAGGTCGTAAAGCAGCGCGTGCGCGGGCTGAACCAGTACAAGGGGCAGGCCGAGGCGATGGCACCGATCATCGACCAGCTGGGCGCGCTCTATGGGATCGACACGTCGGACCCGCGGAAGACGGACTTCGCGGCACTGGCACAGCGCTTTTCCGCTGACGAGCGGCTTTATAGCGCGGAGGCCATGGAAAAGGGCATGTCGGCGGACGCCCTCAAAAAGGAGTACGCCGGCAGGGCCGAGAATACGGCCATGCGGCGGCAGCTGCAGGAGTACCAGATGCGAGAAGCCTTTGCCGGGATCCAGGCAGACTTTGCCCGGGATGTGACGGCGCGGTACGGCGCGGACTTTGAGACCGAGATGCAGAACCCGGATTTTGCACGGCTCATGGGCGCGGGCGTGCCGCCGAAGACGGCCTATGAGGTCATCCACCAGCAGGAGATCGCACAGGCACAGGCGCAGCTGGTGGCGAACCAGGCGCGGGAGAACGTCATGCGGACCATCCAGGCGCAGGGCGCAAGGCCGCAGGAGATCGGCTCCGGCGCTGCGGGCGGAGAGAACGTCCCGATGAAAACACACTGGTCACGCGCGGAGGTGGAGGACATGCGCCGCCGCGCGGCAAGAGGGGAGCGAGTGATCCCCTGAGAAAGGAGATAAGAAACCATGTTTAAATCCAAAGTCGGATTTCAGTTTTTTGCTGACGCCGGTACGCTCGTCAACGCGACCGGCAACTACGTAAACGCAGGCACCGGTCAGACGACCGCATTCAGCGGCAACGACACGCTCGCGCCGACCATGAAGACGTTCTACGACACGCAGCTGCTCGAGAACGCACGGCCGAACCTCGTGCATGCGCAGCTGGCAGGCCGTCAGGCGCTGCCGCGCAACCACGGAAAGACCGTCGAGTGGCGCAAGTGGAACACGCTGAAGGACGCGGAGGAGCTGACCGAAGGCGTCATCCCGACCGGCCAGAAGATGGGCCAGACCAGCACGACCGGCGCGATCAAGCAGATCGGCCTGTACGTGACGGTCTCCGACCAGCTGGAGCTGCATGCGCTGGATAACGTCATCCTGGGTGCGACCGAAGAACTCGGCGCTTCCGCCGGCACGTCCATCGATAAGCGCGTGCGCGACGCGGTCGTGGCAGGCTCGAACGTGCAGTACTGCGACAAGGTCGCAGCGGGCGGCGCGCATACGGCAGTCACCAGCCGCGCAGGCCTCGACCTGACGGCGAAGCTGACGCCGGACGAGGTCAACAAGGCCGTGACGACGCTGAAGAAGATGAAGGCTCCGAAGATCGACGGAAAGTACGTCGCCATCATCCACCCGTCGGTCGCATACGACCTGCGGTCCTCGGACGCATGGGTCGAGGCACACAAGTATGCAGACGTCACGCCGTTGTTCTCGGGTGAGATCGGCGAGCTGCACGGCGTGCGCTTCGTCGAGACGACGGAAGCGAAGATCTTCAACAACTCGACCTGCCCGGTCAAGAGCGCGGCCGGCGACAGCGGCTCGCCTCCTGCGACCTACTACAGCGTGTACGCGACGCTGTTCCTCGGCAAGGACGCATACAAGATGATCGACCCGGAGGGCGGCAATCTTGAGATGATCGTCAAGGGCAAGGACGAGATCGGCGGCCCGCTGAACCAGTTCTCGACCGTCGGCTACAAGGCCGAGATGGCGGCGAAGCTGCTGTACGAGGACCGCATGGTCCGCGTGGAGAGCTGCAGCGCATATTCCGGCACGGACGAGGCCAACTGAGAAAGGAGCACATAGCATGGAAACGAAAGAGACCGCCGCGGCGGCTGTACAGGCAAACCCGGAAGACGTGTGGAACGTCATGAAGACGATCTACCTGCCCCGCGGGCAGGAGAACGAGGAGCAGAGCCGCTTCGTGGCGGTGAACGGCCGGACGTTCATGGTGCCGAAGGGCAAGGACGTGCAGGTCCCGCTGCCGGTGTATGAAGTCCTGATGAACGCGCGGATGGCGGAGGAGGAAGCCTTCCGCCGCGCGCAGGCGGACAACTGACAAGTGAATGCCCATGACGGCATGAAGCAGAGGAAGGGGCAGAAATGCCCCTTCTTTTGGTAAGGAGGAAAAATGAAAATTCGGGAAGCGATCGAGACGGTCGACCGGTTACTGTCGAACCAGTACGAGACGCCGGATAAGGTCCGGTGGCTGTCGGAGCTGGACGGAATCGTGTATCGGGATATCATCTGCACGCACGAGCACGAGAAGGAACCGGAGCCGTTTATGGGCTACGGGGAGGACGTGGACTTAGAGACCCAGCTTCTGATCCCGTGGCCGTATGATGAGATCTACCGCTGGTATCTGGGGATGAAGATCTGCGACGCCAACGGGGAGACGACGAAGTATGCAAACGAGGCGGCGAAGTACAACAGCTACTATCAAGGCTACTTCAACGCCTACAACCAGGCGTACATGCCGAAGCAGTACGCGACACATTTCAAGCTTTAAGGCGGTGAGACTATGAGCGTATATCGAGTAGAGTCGGGCGGCAGGGCCCCGGCGGGGCTTTCGGCCGGCGACGAGGTCGTGACCGGCGGCGGCACGTACCGCATCACGGGCGTGAACGCGGACGGCAGCTACCAGTCGCAGCTGGTGAACAAGAACCAGACGACGAGGAACTACGGCGGCAGCTATCAGACCAGGAACAGCCCTTACACCATGTCCGGCGTGTCGGACTACACGAGAAGCAAGCTGAACGGGCTGGAGAGCGGGTACACGCCGTCGGGCAGCGTGCAGGCGGCGCAGGCGTATCTGGAGCAGGTTAAGGCCAGCAAGCCGGGCGCGTATCAATCGCGCTGGGACGATGAGCTGACGAGCCTGTATGACCAGATCCGGAACCGGAAGAAATTCAGCTATGACATGGGGACGGATCCTCTGTACCAGCAGTACCGTGAGCAGTATCAGCGGCTCGGGCGGCTGGCCATGCAGGACACGATGGGGCAGGCGGCGGCACTCACGGGCGGCTATGGCTCAACATACGGTGAGCAGGTGGGCCAGCAGGCGTACAATGCGTATCTGCAGAACCTCAACGACATCGTGCCGCAGCTGCAGCAGCAGGCATATCAGCGGTATCAGGATGAGGGGACGGACCTTTATAACCAGTACAGTCTCGTGAAGGGCCGGGAAGATACGGACTACGGCCGGTACCGGGATACGGTCAGCGATTATTATTCGGATCTTTCGGATGCACGGAGCGCGTACAACTCGGAGCGGTCGCTGGACCAGAGCCAGTGGGCGACGATGCTCGACTACTGGGCGCAGAAGGCAAACAACGAGAACGCAGCCTACCTGCAGGCGTTGGCGGCGGAGCAGGCTGCGGCGAAGAAATCCGGCGGCGGAGGCGGCGGAAGCAGTTCATCTTCCAAGCTGAGCGACAAGAAGAACAACACGCTTGCAAAAGCGGCGCAGGCGTACCAGGCGAAGAACCCGAATGTATATCTGGACAGCCGGACGCTGGATAACTACCTCAACAGCAAGGGCTACAATGCGCTGGAGGCCAATACGTTCAAGGCATATCTGGAATACTACGGCGCGACATATCTGCGGCAGCGGTAACGGAGGGCAGCATGGGACGAATCACTCTGACAGAGGAACAAAAGCGGATTGCAGAGAGCATCCGCAGCGGACAGGGAGCCGGCACGCAGCAGGCTCCCTCCGCCTATCGCGGCGGGAGAATCACGCTGAACCAGAAGCAGATCCAGATCGCGAGCAAGTACGGCCTGCCGAACCCGGACTACGGGAAGAACGCGCAGAGCACGCAGACGACCGTAGACGATCCGCTGCATAAGCAGTATGCAGCGTTTATGGCATACCAGAACGCCGTGCGGGAGGCGGAGCTTGCGCAGATCGAGCCGGGGGCCGCGCTGAAGGGCCGGGCGAGCGGGGAGAAGAAGACGGAGAATGCGGGGACGGCTATCAGCGGGAAGGTCTCGCAGCAGGAATACAGCCGGTCGTCTGGCATGCAGAAGCAGTACGGAACGTACCAGAATTATCTGCGCGGCGTGGAGGCGGCGCAGGGGCTGAAGCTTGGGACACTGGCGCTGCAGGGACAGAGCGCACTGCTGGCCGGCCGGTTTGCGCCGGCCACGCAGCAGGTGCGGGAGGACGTGGATGCGCAGAACCGGCGTGCAAAAGCGGCGCAGACCGTGCAGCGGGATCAGGTGCGCGGGATGCGGCGGACGTCGCAGGAGCTGGACAAGCAGATCGAGGCGCTGGAGATCGAACAGGCGGACACGCATTTCTCCGGGACCGGGCTTTCGGAAAATGGAAAGAGCGTGACGCAGCTGCAGAACGAGATCGACGCGCTGAAGGAGCGCAAGGCGCAGGTCGACAGCCAGAGCGTGCTGGCCCGGGCACAGGAGGCGATCGGGAACCTGAGTAAGGAAGACCAGAATCTGCTCCGGCAGTACCGCGGGCAGGAACTGAACGGATATCAGGTGCGGGCGTATGCGAAGTACGACGCGAAGACGGCGCTCAACGAAAAAGGCTACAGCGACGACACGCTCAAGCGGCTGGCGGAATGGCAGAAGGTGCTGGACGACTACGACAACGCGCAGAAGCTCGACCAGGCGGCGCAGGAGATGGGAAGCGGATCCTTCGCGGGGAAAGCTGCGGCGACGCTGTTCTCTGCGACGCTGGCGCCGGGGAAGGCACTGGGCAATCTGGAATCGCTGCGCGGCGTGCTTCCAAGCTGGGCGGGCGGCTATCAGAACGAGGATATGCCGACGAACATCTACAGCCCGGCGTACAACGCGTCGCGCCTGTCCTCCGGCATTCGGCAGAGCGTGATGCAGAATATGAACCCGACGGGGCAGTTCCTCTATCAGGCGGGCACGTCGGCGCTGGACAGCGCGGTCAACATGGCGGTCTCGACGGGGCTCGTGGGAACCTTCGGCGGCGTGGCCGGTGCGGGGGCGAAGGACGCGGTTGCGGAGACCATGAACTGGGTGATGGGATCGCAGGTCGCGGCGGATTCCGTGTATGAGGGGATCCAGAACGGCAAGTCCAACGCGGACGCGCTGGTCGACGGTATTGTCGAGGGCGCGATCGAGGGTATTACGGAAAAATACTCCGTGGGTGATATCATCGAGAACATGTTGAGCGGGAAGGCCGTGTGGAGGAAGGCACTGCGGTCGTTTGCGTCGGAAGGCGCGGAAGAGATCGCGTCCAACTGGCTAAACCGTGCGTATGACGTGGTGGCGAAGCATGACCGGGGTGAGGTCATGACGGCCTACGCAAATTATATCGCAGAGGGCAGGACGCCGGCACAGGCGCTGGCGGCGATGGTCGGAGACTTCGCAAAAGAAGACAGCCTTTCGTTCCTCGCGGGCGGTTTGTCCGGCCTTGCCATGTCCGGGACGTATGCGGGCGTGAACCGCGTGATTTTGGAAGCAAACGTCACGCAGACGGCCAGAGCGGTCATCGAGGCGGGCGAAGTGCAGGACGTCATCGACTATGGCATGGCGCAGGAAGAGGGCACGAAGGCGCACCAGCTGGCCGAGGAACTGCAGCAGACCGTGGACGATGGCGGCGAGGTGACGCAGAAGGCCGTGGAGAACACGCTGCGTGAGGTGGCGAAGGAGCAGCAGGCGGCAGTGGACGAAGGGCAGGAGCCGCGCGTGCCGGAGACGCTGACCAGGCTCGAGCAGCTGCAGGAACAGGCCCGGCAGGAGCAGGCACAGGCCGAGGCGGACGAGAAGACGTTCCAGATCTACAAGAGCGCGGCGGAGACGGCGCAGGAGAACCAGAGGCTTGCACAGCAATATCAGCAGGAGCAGGAACAGAGCCGCGCACAACAGTCTGTACAGGCCGTTCAGCAGGCCCAGCAGGCGGCGCAGCGGCAGTACGACCAGGACAGCTTATTTGCACCAATTCCGGGGACAGAGAACATGGGAGAGTTGGATCCGGTGCAGTATGCCCAGCGGCAGACGGCGGACGCGGAGCAGGCGCTCGATGAAGCCGCGCTGCAGCAGGAGGAACAGTATCTGCAGACGCAGGCCCAGAGAGCGGGCTACGACGAGCAGACGGCGGCGTATTTTCTGAACGGGAACACGACGGGCATGCCGGCGGAGCAGTATGCGCAGAGCTTCGGACAGGTCTATGAGCAGGGCAGACTCGGCGCGAGTGAGCAGCGGGCGATGCGCTACGCCGAAGGAATGAATCAGGACGTGGCGGCAGCCGCCTATCGAGCGGGCCTTGCCGCAGGGCAGAAAGGGGTAAACAATGGCAGTATCGAGACTACTGATGAAGGACAAATCGGGCAGGCTGGTCAGCGTGCCGAAGGACAGGCTGGAGGCGTTCGCCAAAGCCCAGCGCAGCAGCAAAGAGCTGACGCCGGAAGAAAGAGAGCGCAGGGTGCAAGAGATCTCGCAAAAGCTTGGGATGAAGTAGAACTTTCGACGCTCGGCTTTGGAAAGGACAACACGCAAAAAGTGCGCGTCATGCCGAAGGGACAGGAGGCAAGAAGCGAGGATATCCAGGCGGCGGCAAAGTTCTTCCGGTCGATGGGCGTGCAGAACGCACGGTTCTTCACCGGACAGCTGACGCAGGAGATCGACGGGCAGACGTTTTATGCGGATGCCGCCGTGACGGAGGACGGCTCCGTGCTCATCCGGGCGGACAGCGAGGAGTATTCTGCGTTCGAGCTGGCGAAGCACGAGGGATATCACCTGCTTGTCAAGCGCTGGCCGGAGATGGCGGCGAAGATCCAGAAGCGGCTGCTGTCAGAAGGCAAGATCACAAAGGAGATGATCGAGAGCTATGTGGACGCATACGCCGGGATCTACGGTGACGACACGGACGCCTACGTCGAGGAGATCATCGCGGATACCTACGCCGGCATGAACCGCACGGACTACGGCACGAACCAGCTGCGAGCGGACGTGAAGATGGAGGTCGGCCAGTGGCAGAAAAAATCCGGCAGCGCGAGAGCGCCGCCGGCGAAGTACAGCGTAGGGAAAGCGGAAAACAAAGAAAGCGCACATGCGAGAACGCAAGAGGAAATTGCAGATCAATACAAGAAAAACGTACATGAAATTCTAAACGGAGAAAAAGAAATAAATGATGCCCTACTGGTTGGATATACGCCGGAGGTGTATAAAAAACTCGGAATGCCAGATCTTCCGTTTGTGATCGGAGGCGGCCATGTGTACTCTATGGCCAAGACGGCAAGTGAGGCGGCTGCAGACGGGAAACGGCGCAGAGGAACAAATTATCATGGCCTTGGCGAATCTGTCGTGGCTGACATCATGGACTTTGTGAACGACCCGGTCATGGTAATCGCGGCAAAGGATGTGGACACGAAGACCACACGGCTTCGGAGTACGCACAGCATTGTTGCACTGGTAGATGTGGGAACAGAGAAAAATTCCATGGTGGTTCCGATCGCGATAACGGCGGAGCGGACGGTAAACGGCGTCCGCATGGACGTGAATGCAATTTCGAGCGCCTATGAAAAAAACACAACAGCGCTTGTAAATGAAGCGATCGCCCAGTTCAACGCAGGAGAAAACAGCGTATTTTATGTAAAAAAAGAAGCCGTGAACCTTCTAGGCGCCGGGGTCCAATTCCCCGAACGGCTGAAAGCCGCAGCTTCTTCTGATGGTATTGTACGCAAGCTAGACTCAAAAATCAATATGTCCGTGAAAAATGTAACAGAATCGCAACAATTCAAGCGTTGGTTCGGCGACTGGCAGAACCACCCGGAAAACGCGAGCAAGGTTGTCAATGAGGACGGAACACCGAAAGTGGTGTACCACGGAACGAATGCGGAATTTAATACTTTCCAGCAGGAGAACGGGGCGTACTTCTTCAGTGAAAGCAGGGATTATGCAGAGAGCATGGCAGATGAACGCGGGGGAAACCGTATCATTGAAGCCTATCTCAAGATGAAGAATCCGTACACGGTGAAATTGCCTCCGGAACAATTCACGGATAACTTTGCAGAAGCACCGGTTATTCGCTACGCCAAAGAACATGGGAACGACGGCGTGATTTTTGAATATGATGGAAGCAAGGAAGATCTGGCTTACGACAAATTCTATGTTGTATTTGATTCCGCACAGATCAAATCCGCTACGGATAACATCGGGACGTTCGACAAGACAAACCCGGATATCCGGTTCTCTGCCAGCGCGCGGCAGGCGTCGGAGCGGGATAAACAGAACCTTGAGACCGTCTCTGCGATGCTGGACGATGGGAGCGGGCGCGGTGTGTTTAAGGACGCCGTTTTCCTGCGGAATCCAAGGCTCATGCAGAAACTGATTGATGAGCGGGAGAAGACGAAGACGGCAGCGTTCCGGGATTGGTTCGCAGACAGCAAGGCAACGAACACGACAGGCGAGCCACTGCTGGTGTTCCACGGTGCCGGAGCGAAATTTACAAAGTTTGATGTAGGCGGGAAACCGATCTGGCTGACTGCAAACATCAAGTACGCGGAAGAATACTCCACTGCGACGCGCAGCGTTGAGCGAATTCTGCCGGAGGCATCGATCTACGCAGGGAACGTCGATCGTATTATCCCGGCATATATTCGCGTGGAGAATCCGGCGCATGTTGGAAACACTGACGGCGGATACAGCGGGAATTATGTGGATCTTGCGAAGCGGCTACAGATCAGACCTAGCGAACTGCAAGCCGTATGGGAACAGGCGGGGAAGCCGGAGCTCATGTGGCAGGTGATCAATACGCCGGGGATGGTAGAGATGCTGAAACGGCATGGATACGACGGGGTTCAGGCGGTTGAGAACGGCGTGAAGGCATGGGCTGTGTTTGATTCTGCGCAAGTGAAGTCCGCGGTTGCAAACAACGGAAGTTTCAGCCTAACGAACCCGGATATCCGGTATTCTTCGCAAGACGGGCGGTATCGGGATCTGATGGGGGAGAAGGCGGCGCAGTATGTGCGGCGGCTGGAGTCCGGACTGGTGAACGAGCTGGCGGAAAATCTGAGCGTGCCGGGGCAGGCGAAGCGGGAGGTTTTGCAGCCGATGGCCGAGGAGGCGCTGCGGTCGTTCTTTACGGACGGGCAGCTTGACCGGGCAAAGCTGAATGATCTCTTTGAAACGGCCTACAAGGCGGGCGTGGAAGAGGACCAGCAGTACATTGAGCAGTACGGTGACCTCAAGAAGTTCATCCGGGATCAGAAGCTTTCCATCTCCGAGACGGACCGGCAGGACATTGCGGACTACAACCTATTCCGGAAGGCGGCCATGGGGACACTGACGATCAGCAAGGACGGATTGCCGGTGGATGTGGCGTATCAGCAGCTGCAGGAGATGGCGCCGGAGCTGTTTCCGGCGGACATTACAGCGCCGAGCGACCAGCTCATGCAGATCTATGATGTGGCGCGCGGGATCCAGAAGGTGCAGAAGACGCTGGATGAATACTACGGGCCGCAGGCGGCGAGCTTCAAGAAGTGGAAGCAGGCGAATTTCACGGAATCCATCGACCGGCTGACGAGCGGGCTGCGCGTGGCGCAGCGGTATCTGGACGCGCAGAACAAGGCCAAAGAAAAGCTTGCTATTCCGCAGACAGCGGAAGAAACGAAGCAGATGTGGGCGCAGCTGAAGGAAGCAAGGCGAGTGGTCGAGAAAGCGCAGAGCAAGACGCTGCTGACGGAAGCCGACCAGAAGATCGTGAACCGGCTGCTGCGCGGAGAGACTGACCCGGCATACGTGGCGGGCCTGGAAAACGGACAGCAGATCCTGAAGGTCTACGAGGCAAAGGCTGACTATGATATGCTGGCGCTGAAGCTCAAGGCATGGAACGCGCAGCGAAAGCAGGGGCTGCGGGACTTTGCCGAGCAGGCTCTGACGGAAGCCGAGGCCGTCAAGTGGGTCGACAAGGTCATGGGGATCCAGTACCAGCGCGAGACGATGGAGCGGAACATCCGGGATATCGCGCGGAAGGGCAAGGTCTCTGACGAAAAGGCCAATGCGTTTATCAACAAGTATTTCTGGCCCGTACACGAAAACGAGAGCAAGCGCAAGAATTACCTCGTGCAGCAGCAGAATAGGATCAAGGCGCTGAAGCTCGACCGGCAGGTACGGAAGGGAAATCTGGTATCCGAGAGCTATGCGGTGCAGTGGCTGGGCGAGGCGGAATTCAACCGGGACTATCTCAAGCAGCATCCGCGTGTCGAAAGGCGCGGGGGGATGACGTTTGACGAGTGGAACGCGGCCATTCAGGAATTCGAGAAGCAAAACCAGAATCTGGATCTCGGCAAGGTGCGGGCAGCCGTGAAGGTTTTCCATGAGGTCTACGACAAGCTGTTCCAGGATATGAACCGGGTGCGCATTGAGAACGGCTATGAGCCGGTCAATTATCTACAGGGATATTTCCCACACTTCCAGGAGAACGAGGAAGGCGGCAGCATTCTACAGAAGTTCGCAAGGGCGGCCGGGATCGAGGGCGATGTGTCGCCGCTGCCTACGACGATCAACGGCCTCACGGCAAACTTCAAACCCGGCATCCGGTACATGGCGAACATCCAGAACCGACTCGGCTACGCGACGGCGTATGACGCGCTGCAGGGCTTTGACCGGTACATCGAGGTCGCGACGGACGTGATCTTTCACACGGCGGACATTCAGCGGCTGCGGGCGCTGGCGACGCAGATCCGGTATCGGGCATCGGACGAAGGGCTGAAACAGCGGATCGACGCGATCATGATGAACCCGTTCCTCAACCCGGACGAAGCCAACGAGCAGGTGACGAACCTGACGAAGGAGGGACGGTATGGGCTTTCGAACTTTGTGGATGAGCTGGACGAATACACAAACCTTCTGGCGGGAAAGAAGTCGCGGCTCGACCGGGGCATGGAGAAGACGTTTGGGAGACGATTCTACAATGTCATGAAGAAATTCGAGTCCCGCGTGGGCGCGAACATGGTCGCGGCGAACGTGGGCTCGGCACTAACAAACTTTATCCCGATTACGCAGGCGTGGAGCCAGGTGTCGACGGCGGATGTGCTGCGAGGCATGTGGGATACGCTGAAAAACTACAAGACCGCTGACGGGCTGGATTCAGCGTCAACGTTCATCAACAACCGAAGCGGCTATGGGCGGCTGGCCATGAGCACGATGGATAAAGTATCCGCCGGTGCAGGCTGGCTGATGGAATCCATCGACACGTTTACGACGGGAAGTGTCGTCCGTGCGCGGTATTACCAGAACCTGCGGCGGGGCATGAGCGAGACGAGCGCGATGCAGGAGGCGGATCAGTTTGCGTCCGGCATCATGGCAGACAGGAGCAAGGGCTCGATGCCGACGCTGTATGCTGCGCAGGCTCCGTGGATGAAGCTGTTCACGCAGTTCCAGCTGGAGGTCAACAACGAACTGAGCTGGATCTTCAAGGACATGGCGCGGGAGGAACGAAAGAAGGGCGTGGCGGCAATGGCAAAGGCCATGTTCAAATTCCTCATCGGCGCGTGGATCTACAATGAGTTCTACGAAAGCATTGTGGGACGCCGCCCGGCGCTGGATCCGCTGGATATCATCAATGATACAGTCGGGGATTTCACGGGGTATCAGCTGCCGAACACGGTGCAGGCGGCGGTATCCGGGAAATGGGACTTCACGAAGGAGAAGCCGGGCACGGAACAGGCTATTACAAACCTTGAAGGAGCGATTTTGTCAGAGCTGCCGGGAATGCAGGTGGTCAATGTGCTGGGGCTGGATGAGAAATGGGGTGTTGAAATTGATAGCGGACGAATCGCTGTCGATTCCGCGATCCCAAGCTTCGCGAAAATCAGAAAAGCAATCTGGTCAAGCAACGAGGACATGGCCCCCGCAAAGAAGGCAAAGACGATCACAGATGAGCTTATCAAACCGGGCCTGTATCTGGCGACGCCGTTCGGCGGAGGGCAGATCCGCAAGTCGTATCAGGGCGCGACGGCGGCAGCTCGCGGCGGCAGCTACTCGGTTGACAACGAGGGGCGCGACATCTTACAGTATCCCGTGTATAACGACAATCCTGCAGACCGGGCGAAGAGCTGGGCACAGGCGCTGCTGTTCGGAAAGACGGCGACGGAAGAGGCACAGAGCTGGGTGGAGAGCGGGTTCAAGTCGCTGTCCGCGAAGGAGACTGCCGCCTATCAGGGCATGACCGAGGGAGGAACCGACCAGAGAGAAAGCTACGCATTCGTGACCGCCATGAAGAAGGTCAACGACAAGAATGCAAAGCTCGCCATGCTGTACGCCTACGACATCCCACAGAACGCGAAGACGGCATATTATTATTCCGTCATGGCGTCTGACGAGGAGCAGGCGAAGATGGACGCGCTGGCAGCGGACGGCGTCGGCTATGACGCCTACATGCAGTACAAGCAGACGTACTTCAAGCAGTTCGGAACGCAGACAGTTTCGCAGGAACGGATCCAGACCGTGCTGGATGGGATGAACCTGACAAAGGCGCAGAAGGCCGAGCTCTGGGCGGCCATGGGGACGAGCTGGAAAGAAGAAAACAATCCGTACAAGTAAACGCAGGCCGGGGCGAAAGCCCCGGCTTTGCTGCGCGTGGGGTGAATCCGGCGCGGGGGTCTGCTACACTGGATGAAAAGGAGGGATGCGGCATGGCGACGCCAATTCCGGGGGCTTATCCGAGCCCGAGGATCGACAAAGGGGTGCTGCGGTGGTACGAGGGAGACACATTCTCGATCGTGCTGCGGTTCGACCTGAAGGACCAGGACGGCGAGGCCGTCACGATCGGGACGACGGACAGCATGGTGGTCGTGTTTCTGGACGATACGCGGCAGACCGTCCACACGTTCAGCTTTGCGAAGGTGGAGAATGACCAGGTCACGCTGAACTTCGATGCGACGGTCACGGCAAAATTCACGAAGGGAAAGTACACCTACGATATCCGGTACACGCACGGCGACAAGACGACGCTGGCAAGCGGGAATCGGGCATTCGTGGAGTAAGGAGCAGGTATGAGGGTAGAAATTCCGAATCAGATCACGGTGACGATCGGCGGGCTGATCTCCCGCGGGGTAAAGGCCGTGGAGGTTACGGACACGGGAAAGCTGATTTTCACGCTGACGGACGGCAGCGTGATAGACCTCGGCTCTGTCATTGGCCCGCAGGGGCCGAAGGGAGAGACGGGACCGGCAGGTCCGCAGGGGCAGACGGGGCCGCAGGGCGCAAAGGGCGACACCGGAGCGACCGGCGCGGAAGGCCCGAAGGGCGCGACCGGAGACACCGGCCCGAAGGGGGAACCCGGAGAAAAGGGCGAGAAAGGCGAGAAGGGCGACACGGGCGCGCAGGGCCCAAAAGGAGACCCGGGCGAAACCGGCCCGCAGGGGAAGACCGGTCCGCAGGGCCCGGCAGGCCCGCAGGGGCCGAAGGGAGACACTGGCTCCGGATTTGTGGTCAAGGGCTACTATGGCTCGGTCTCTGCACTGCAGGCGTCGGTCAAGAATCCGGAGGTCGGCGACGCCTACGGCGTGGGGGAGGCTGCACCGTATGACATTTACATCTATGACGGCGTGACAGGTGCGTGGATCAACAACGGACCGATGCAGGGCGCGAAGGGCGACAAGGGAGATCCGGGCGAACGGGGGCCGAAGGGCGAACCGGGCGACACCGGCCCGGCAGGCGCCAGCGGAACGGACGGCATAACCCCGAGCATCGGCGAGAACGGAAACTGGTATCTCGGGACGACTGACACGGGGAAGCCTTCGCGCGGCGAGAAGGGAGACACCGGCGCGGCCGGAACGACATTCACGCCGTCGGTCGCTGCGGACGGGACGCTCAGCTGGACGAACGACGGCGGGAAAACGAACCCGGACAGCGTCAACATCAAAGGCCCGCAGGGCAATCCGGGCGAAAAGGGCAACCCAGGAGAGACCGGCGCAAATGGCGCAGACGGCGTGACGCCGACGATCGGCGAGAACGGAAACTGGTATCTCGGGACGACTGACACGGGAAAGCCTTCACGCGGCGAGAAGGGCGACAAGGGCGATCCCGGCGCGCGGGGGCCTGCGGGCGCAACGCCCGTCAAGGGGACGGATTACTTTACGGCGGAGGATAAGGACGCGCTGGTGCAGGACGTGCTTGCCGCGCTGCCAGAATGGACAGGAGGAAACTACTAATGGCATTGGATAAAGCAGTAGATTCCGCGCAGCTGAACGCCGACCTGACGGCGGTTGCGGACGCCATCCGCACGAAGGGCGGCACGTCCGCACAGCTTGCGTTCCCGGATGGGTTCGTGAGCGCGGTGCAGGCCATCGAGGGCGCGCCCGACTTGCAGATCGTCGTCACGACCAGCGCGGGCGCAACAGTTACAGCTACGAAGGGTAGCAAGACGGTTTCTGGGACGGCGGATGCGAGTGGAAACTGCACGTTGATAGTCGACGAGGTTGGAACATGGACGGTAACAGCAGCGACAGCAAGCACAACAAAGACGGCAGATGTTGTGGTTGGGACAGCTAATGTCGATTTGGTCATGATCGACCCCGTGTTCGGAAATAACAGCTGGGCTACAATTATTAAGGCCTGTCAAGAGAAGCAAGTCCCGTCTACATGGAACGTTGGCGACAGCTGTAACATGACAATCAATAACACGACCTACGCAATCGACATTATCGGCAAGAACCACGACGATTATGCCGATGGCTCGGGCAAGGCTCCGCTGACATTCCAGATGCACACGACCTACGCGACGCAGTATAAGATGAACGGCGCAGAGGATAACAGCTGCGGCTGGGTGAACTGTCTGGTGCGAACGTACAATGCGTTCCCGAAGCTGAAACAGGTGATGCCGGCGGAGGTCGTGACTGCGCTGAAGGCCGTGACAAAGAAGACCACGGCAGGCGGCGCGAGCTCGGCCATCGACACGACGGAGGACACGCTGTTCCTGCTGTCGGAGATCGAGGTGCAGGGCACGCGGACGCATTCCTACGCGGGCGAGGGCACGCAGTACGCGTATTACCAGACGGCGGCCAACCGGAAGAAAAATCGCGCGTGGTATCTGCGCTCGCCGAGGATCAGCAGCACCACCTGCTTCTGCAGAACGGGATGGAGCGGTGAAGCGGACTGGAGCGTCGCGTCCGAGGTGGACGGTATCGCGGCGGCATGGTGCTTTTAAGGAAAGGAGAGACAGGGAGAGGCAATGATCTATCTGAAGGTACAGGAGAATGAATATCCGGCATACATCAGCGGAAGGCTGATCGACCGCGACTGGGACGGGCGGGCGTCCAAGTCCATTACGCTGACGATGACGCACGCGCAGGCCCGATCACGGATCACCGCGACGGGACGCTGACGGTCAAGGCAGAAGGGAGAAAAACATGGACACCAAGACTATCATCGTTACCCTCGTCTGTGCCGTGCTCGGCTCGTCCGCGCTGACGGCGGTCGTTAACGCCGTCGTCAGCGCGATACAGAAAAAGCGCGGCAAGGCCACAACGCAGGAGGCGCACCTGGCCGA
>OLXK01000896.1_pt1 | contig 24812 bp, 18 predicted proteins | sample 1674321 | NCBI WGS metagenome assembly OLXK01 (sample SAMEA103958162, study PRJEB25191) | human gut metagenome | reverse complement strand
AAGCAATATCGTTTTCCCAACTGCTGCCCCAAATCTGCTGTGTGATGTAGGTGTGCGTCAGAACCTTGCCCACATTTTTTGAGAGCAGGCACAGCAGCTTGTATTCAATGGGTGTCAGGTGCAGTTCTGCACCATCAAGATATGCGCAGCCTGCCGCATAGTCGATTTTCAGCAAACCGTTTGTAAAAACCGGAGAATCCTGCGCCGCGTTTGTTTTCATCAGCGACAGTCTTCGCTGCGTCACCCGCAGCCGCGCCAGCAGTTCATCCACGGAAAAGGGCTTCGTCAGGTAATCGTCCGCCCCGGCATCCAGCGCCCCGATTTTATCTGAATCCTCCGTTCTGGCACTGATCACAATGATCGGCATATTCGACCACGAACGGATTTTCCGTATGATCTCCACGCCGTCCATATCCGGGAGTCCCAGATCAAGCAGCACAATATCCGGATTATGAGACAACGCCTCCATCACGGCGCTTGCGCCGTTTTGAGCTGAGAGATACCTGTATTCGTAAGTTTTCAGCGTCGTTGTGATCAGATTGCGCACCGATGTATCATCTTCCACAACGAGGACGAGCGGCTTATTCATTTAAGTTCACCTCACTGAGCGGTACTGTAAAGGAAAAGATGCAGCCCTGCGGCGAATTGTCTTTCAACGTCATTTCGCCGTTATGTGCATGGAGAATGGCTTGACAGAGCGTAAGTCCAAGTCCGAGACTTCGGCGGCTGTCACCAATTGGATTGCCTCCGGTAAAGAACATTTCAAAAACACGTTCTTTCAATTCATCCGGGATACCGGGGCCGTTGTCGCTGACGCAGATCTCAGCCGCATTTCCCCGCCGGATCGCCGTGATTCGGATGTTCGAGCCTGCCGGAGTATATTTGACAGCATTGTTCACCAAGTTGATAAGCACCTGCATGATGAGTCCCGCATCTACCCGCGCCAGCAACGGTACATCTCCGCAATCCACTGTGATGTGATGTTCTGCGGATCTTCGGTCAATATGTCGGAGCGATTCCGATACGATGTCGTCCACGACCTGATCGGAAAGGCGCAGCTTGACGCTGCCGTCCGCGATTTTTGTAACGGAAAGTAAATTCTCAACCAGTCCGGTCAGCCATTGCGCATCGTCATAAATATCCGTAAAAATCTGTTTCCGTGTTTGCTCATCCAACACGTTATAGCTGTGCAGCAGCGTATCGGCGCTGCCGGAAATGGAGGTCAGCGGTGTCCGCAGATCGTGGGAAATCGAACGCAGGAGATTGGCGCGAAGCTGCTCGTTCTTTGCAAGGACGGCGGCTTCTTCCTTTTCTCCAGCATTTCGCAGGTTATCCAGCGCCAGGGCACATTCTCCAAGGATGGAAAACAGAATACTGGATGCAAATGCGTCCGGCTGCGTTTCTTTCTCCATCGGAATCCCGACAACGCCGTAAATCTGCTGCCCGGTACGGATGGCGAGATACAGCCGTTTTGCTTTTGGAAAGTTTTGCGTCGTTGCTCCGGCACGTTTCCGGTTCTGCCAGACCCAGCGGATCGCATCCTGCTCCCGATCCGTGTCCGGGGCGCTGTATGGGCTGCTTCCGTCAGCCGGGTAAATGATCCCTTGAGCCAGTACACCGCCCTGCACCGGATAAATCAGGATGTCCCGCTGCATGAGCTTTTGTATCTGAGTTGCGGTAATCCGATAGACCTCCTCCGGCGTTTCGGCCTTTTGGAGCTGCCTGTTCATATCAAAAAGGAGCTTCGTGCGATAAGCGTCCCGCGCGGATAGCTGCGCATGGGCTTTGAGCTTTGCGGCAAGCGTACCGGTCAAAAGCGCCGCTGCAAACATGACGGCAAAGGTTATTGGGTATTTACTGCCGTAGGCTGCCAAAGACAGCCGGGGTTCCGTCAGAAAATAATTGAACAGGATGACACTCAAAAAAGCGGACAGCACACCGCAGGTATATCCGCTGGTAAAAGCGGAAGTCAGAAGCACCCCCAGCAGGTAAACCATGATGATATTGGCATTTGCAAAGCCGAGCCGCAGAAAGATCCATCCGATGACCGTCGCAGCTGCCAGAATCCCGACGGTCAGAAGCAGTTCCCGAGCGGTCGGAAACACCGGGCGAACGGCAGAAAGCCGTTTTCTGCGGTAGCTTTTGTAGACATCCGCATCCGGAATAATATGAATGTCTGCCTCCGGCGCAAGCGTAATGAGCCGTTCCGTCAGCGTCGGTTCGCACCAAAAATGCCGCCGCTGTACGCCGCTTCGCCCAATCACAATTTTGGTCACATCAGAGAGCCGCACATATTCCGCGATCTGTGCTGCCGCATCTTCACCATGCGTTGTGACGATCTCTGCGCCAAGCTGCTGCGCCAGACGCATATTCGCCTGCAAGCGAACGGTATCTTCCGCGTTCATATCAGCGTCTCCGGGGGTCTGCACATAGAGCGCGGTAAGGCTGCCGCGAAATGCCTGCGCCATTTTCCCTGCCATTCGTACAATGCGTTCATTGGACGGAGACGAGGACAGGCACACAAGAATATGCTCTTTTGGTATTTCATTTCCTTTGTTCTGCACATTTTCACCACCCCTCTTAACCGATATTACAGCACCAAAATGTGAAGGTTTCTACTGCGTCCAATCGGATTCGCTGTTTGGAAAAGAAATTTGCTCTGGATCATAGATCACGATTTCTGCATGGGTATGACTGCTGCGAAACCGGGAAAGCGTTTCTTCAAGTTCGTCAGGAGAAATATCTCCGACCAGATGCATGCACGGCTCATGCTGCTGTTGTTCGGACGCTTCCTCGATTCGTTTCTGATTTTCCGCCAGAAATTGATCCAGACGTTTCATCAGAAACCAGCCAAACAGAAATATCATGGCTGCTCCGACGATCAAAACAACATCTTCCACATACCCTCACCGTCCGTTCATATCCGGAAACACTTTTGCAGCGCCTTATATTCACCCAGCGCTAAAATTGTTATTTCCCCTGACAGCACCGTATCCGGTGTAATTGTAACGTCGGTTTTTCCCGAACGTTTGATGCCAAGAATGTTGATTCCAAACTTTCTGCGGATATCCAGTTCGCCAATACTTTTCCCGACCCAGCATTCCGGCACTTCCACCTCAAAAATGGCGTGCTGATCATCGATCTCTATGTAGTCGAAAATATGATCGGAAGTATATCGAATTGCTGCCCATTTTGCCACCTGTTTTTCCGGGTAGACCACATGGTCTGCACCGTTGCGAAGCAGAAACTTCGCCTGTACATCCCTCTCGGCACGCGACACCACACACTTCGCACCCAGATCCTTCAGCAGTGAGGTGGTTTCCAGCGAGTTCTGAAAGTTACCGCTGACGGTCACGAAGCAGACGTCAAAATTTCCGATGCCGAGAGAGCGAAGAAACTCCGCGTTTGTACTGTCGCCAATTTGTGCGTTGGTGACATACGGCAGCACATCATTGATTCGATCCTCGTTTGTATCGACCGCCATGATCTGATGCCCCAGTTGAGAAAGCTGTACTGCGGTATGCCGTCCGAAGCGGCCTGTGCCAATCAATAGAATGTTTTTCATGAGAAAATACTCCTTATCCAATTGTAATTTGTTCCTGCGGCAGCTTTGCTCCGGTTGCTTTTTTGCCGGAAAGTGCCGCATAAATGAGGGTAAGACCGCCGACTCTGCCCAGATACATGAGCGTGATCAGCACAATTTGCGACGGAATGCGCAGCTGCGGCGTGATACCAAGCGTCAATCCCACCGTCCCGACAGCCGACGCAGTTTCATACAGGCAGGCAGACAGCGGAAGATTCTCATATACACTGATAAAGGCAGCACCGCCAAAGAACAGTGCAAGGTACATCATCAGAATTGTCGCAGCGGTCTTGACGGCGCCGCAATCGACTCTGCGTCCGAAAAATTGAGCGCTCTCACGCCGGCGGAAGGTCGCAGCAGCATTGGCAACCAAGACCGCCAGCGTCGTTGTTTTCATGCCGCCCGCCGTAGAACCCGGAGAACCGCCGATGAGCATCAAAAGGATCATCACGCCCTGCGACGCACCGGACATCGCGGACAGCGTTACTGTGTTGAAGCCCGCGGTCCTCGGTGTGATCGACTGGAACAGAGCTGCCTGAATCCGCTCTCCAAGGGGAAGGGCATCAAAGTCTACGAAGAAGAACAACAACGCCGGAAGGACGATCAGTGCGAATGTCGTGACAAGGATCACCTTGCTCTGCATCCGGTAGCGGTGAAACCGCCACTTGTTTTCGCAGACATCGTCCCATGTCAGAAATCCGATGCCGCCGATCACGATCAGCAGCATAATCGTGATATTGATTCCCGGACTGCCGGCGTAACCGGTAAGGGACGGATAGAGATTGTTTTCTGTCCCAAGAATGTCAAATCCGGCGTTGCAAAAAGCAGATATGGAATGAAACACCGCCATCCAGACGCCGCGCCATCCATAGTCCCGGCAGAACGCCGGCAGCATGGCAAGCGCCCCCAGCAGTTCAATCAGAAACGTCCCTCGCAAGATAAAGCGTGTAAGACGGACAATCCCGCCTACCTTTGGTGCTGAGATTGCATCCTTCATGGTGCTGCGCTGCATCAGAGAGATTTTTCGCCCGGACAGCATCGCAAACGACGCTGCGACAGTCACAACGCCAAGTCCTCCGATCTGGATCAGCGTCAGAATGACCGCTTGCCCAAAGGCGGACCAGTAGCTGCCTGTATCCTGCACCACAAGCCCCGTCACACACACGGCAGATGTCGCGGTAAACAGCGTTTCATTGAATGGCGTTACACACCCGGCTGTTGTGGAGATCGGCAGCATCAGCAGCAACGCTCCGAGCAGAATGACCCCGGCAAAGCCAAGTATGATGATTTGAAAAGACGAAAGACGACGTTTTCGACGAATGTTCTCTTCCGGCATAAAGGCATCTCCTTATTTCTGTTATTGTTATATTATACGGTCGGAGACTTTAAGGTTGGATAAGGGACATTTGCAGCGCATTAAGATTGAATAAAGATTGGGAGCTTGCTTGTGCAATGCTTTTCTCCTGCCATGCGAAGTGCTATGAACATTCGGCTACAAGCAAATAAACTCGTATAACAAGCAGTAACCTCTTGCATGTGTCAGGTGAGTGTATGAATACAATGCCCTGCACCGATTCCTTTTCCTATCTGTGAATCTCCTTTTCCCGCCGCTTTTGATAATCCTCCAGGTATCGATCCAGATAAACCTTGTTGACGGTGGCCAGGATCGTGCTGCGAAGAAGATCCTTTGCATCGGACTGCGTCTTGCCGATTCCAGCTCTCGCCGGGGCTATACCGAACGCTGCACCGAGCATATTCTCAAATTCATCACAGAAATAGTCATAGGCGGTCTGAAGGGGATAGTTATCCTCCTGTATGCCGAACATCAATCGAAGCCCTTCAAGCCGGACAACGGGCTTGACTACGGCAATGAACAGGAGTCGTGCGAGGTGTTCCGCTGTGTATGCCTTCTTTATCGGGGATGGGATCAGACCCTGTTTCACATAATTGCTCACCATGGAGCTCGTCAACTCCGATTCCCCCAACGGCGCAAGGTGAGCGTTGACATAGCGCACCACCTGCTCCAGATAAAGCCCGACGTTCGGGATCTGCTCATAACGCGGCAAGCGGAAACCCTCAATATTCTCTATCATGCTGCTCATTTCCTTTTCCATGCAAATATTATACACGTCTCTCGTTAAACTTTCAACTGTTTTATATAAGCTTTTAACAGGTTTTTCGAAAGCTGTTTACAGAATAATAAGAACCTGATAAAATACCTGTGTCGATTTGCAAAATCGGGTGAAATGCTTCCTATTATTAGGAGGACGTACAATGAATCGGTTTCGTATTGTCGCAGACTCAAGCTGCGACCTTCTCACGCCGCATCTGCGTGGTGGATAAAGAGACTGTCCATTGTTTAGGAGCAAGCTTCATTTTCTGCCAATGCACTTCCTCTCAGGAAGAAGACGTACTCAGCATTGATTTGAATCTCCTGTGCGACCTCGATTGAACCGTTCGAATCATTGGTTCTTCCGATGCCCTCTTTCGAAAAACGGAGCTGCTGCAAAATCAAGTGATGTTTGCAGCAGCTCCTTTGAGCTTGTCAGTATTTGATTGTTTCGATTCCGCACCGTGCTCGCACCGTTAAAGACATTGATTCTACTGACTTCTGCAATGTTTTCTTATCCGATGCTGCCGTTTGCGGAACGCTGTTTTTTTATTTGCATCACAGCTTATCCGAGCAGTTCAATGCCGAGTGTGTGACGCAGTATCCTGACAGCATCATTCACCGTTACCTCACCGTTGAAATCGACATCGGCAAGGCGGCACTGATTCTCGGTGAGTTCAATAATGCCCATCGCTTTACGAAGCACCATAAGAGCATCAATGCCATTGATGCAGCCGTCCATATCGACATCTCCGAGCAAATGGTAGACGGTAGAAACTGTCATATCGTTCATAACGGGTTCTCCGTCGTAATCCCATCCGCAGAAGACATAACCCTGATGTTCAGGTGCAACGGGGAATTCGCCCGAATCGATAACATCTCCCCTGCCCACAGTCAGCGTGCCGATAACCGCATTGTTGTTGAGGCTGTCAACGAAAGTCACTGTGTAAGCAGTCATGGACCAGCGTGCGTTCAGTGTGATATTGCCGTCAACAAGATAAACAGTTTCATCAGTATACCTTGTGCCGTTCTCATCAAACCAACCTATGAAGTCAAATCCTTCACGGGTGGGAACAGGCAATGTACCAACGGGTTGACCGTAAGTTACTGTGATTTCCGCAGGACTGACTTCGCCGCCGCGTGCATCGAAGGTGATGGTATAGTCGTTAATCGTCCACGTTGCTGTATATACAACGTTTTCGGTAACAAATTCCGCAACCTCGGGTGTCCACCCCGCAAACGAATAGCCTGCACGCATGGGAGTTCCGTTGAAGTTCGGAGTATGCGAACCCTCCTGAGCAAAGTACTGCTGATCTGCAAAGATAACTTCGCCATCTACACCATCGGTGTACCTTACAGAATAACTCGGAGTTGAGTTAATAGCAAGGCCGTTGATGTCGATACCGCTGCCGAGAATGTCCACAAAATGAGTCTCTCCGGTGTCCGTCATTGAGTAGATGTTGTTTGAAGCATCCGTTATGTAGAAGAGATCGGTTGTTGCATCATAAGCCATTTCGGTTGCACCCGCATAGACATTAACGCCAACGCCCGACATAACAACTGTCCTGTCCGTAAGATACTTGTCGGAGTACCTAATAAGCTTGGGAACAGAGGTTGCCCAATCATTGCCCATTGCGTAAACAGCACCGTCCTTCACTGCAACACCGACCATTGTGCAGTAATCGGAATCCATAATGTAACCGGACATGTAATTTGTTCCGCCCGCCTGCAAAGTTGCAGTATTGTATTGGAACATATAGAATCCGCCGACCGCATAAAGAAGTTCGTTATCCGGATCGTATGCAATATCGTTGATGCCCGTCCATGCTTCGAGACCGCCTAAGCTCACGCTTTGGCGGGTCAGTATGTCGTATCGGTAGAGTTGATAAGAAGATCCGCTTTCAACGACATAGAACAGGAAGTTATCGCCGTATGCAAGACCCTTAATCATCGAACCGCCGCTGAATTCAGCGATGGTTATCGCCGTCTGTGCGGGCAGAGCGGGATTGAATGCGATCAAAGCATCTCTGTTTGCTGAAACAGTGTATGCAACGGAGGAAGCCCCGGGCTGTTCAACTATTTCAACCGTGCATTGTGCAGATACACCTGTTTGGTTGCTTGTGACCGTTATTACAGTGCTGCCGACTGCAGCACCGGTTACAAGACCGTTTTCGTCAACGACTGCAATACTTTCATCAGCCGACGTCCAAGTTACGCTCGTATCTGCCGCGTTTGAAGGACGTACCCTCGCTTCAAGCTGTGCAGTTCCGCCTACATAAGTGCGAGCAGAAGTCTTGTTAAGCAATATGCCGTTAACGGTGCTCTGCGGCAACTCACTCTCATCCGGAATGAAGGCCATAAGTCCTAAGAATGCTTCACCGTACTTAATGGATGAACCTTCGCGTGTGTAGAGGCTGATTCCTCCGAGATTTACCGAATACGGTTCCTCGCCAAGCTGAATCATTACAACGCCGCTTGCATACTTAAGCCCCTGTGTGCTGTATGTTGCATTGAGATACAGTCTGTTCGTACCATAGTCATACGCCATCTGAGAATTGTACTGCATGTTGCCGTAGTAGTTGTTGCCCGTGAAGACACCGGCGCCTGCAATCGTCATGAACTCCTCATACTCGCCCGTCACCTTATCCACCGTATATATAACGGTCTGTGAAGAGTCGTTTGAAGGAGATCCTGCTGCATAGAGCTGTCCCTGCGCATCACATGCAAGAGCATATACAGGTCTGTTAAAATCGAGCTGTGCAATAACGTTTACACTGCCGGTATTCAGGTCGACCGTCACAAGCGACGCAGGGCACTGAACTGCCTGATCGGTGCTGTACTCGTAGGTATGGTGAAGCGTAAGGCCGTACAATGTACCTGCTGCATAATCCATTGCAAGTGCGGTAATCTGATCATTGTAAGTATCAATGTTCGCCGTACCTATTGTCGTGTAAGCCGAGAGGTCGTTTTCATCAATCCTGAGGAAAGCTCCCTTATCATTGAAGGCATAGTAGTAACCGTCATAGTAAACGCCCGAACGCAGCGAGTAGACGCTTATCATGCTCTTGTCAACAAGCATGTGCCTAAGGTCATAATCATTGCCGTGAATCCAGAAATCATAGTAGCTTGTTCCTCCCTGGTCGAGGTTAAGGAAGGCCTTAAACTCGCCGGCTGCTTCAAGAACCGTAATCTCTATGGAGTCAGTGTACAATGTGTCATCGTTTTTGTTTCTCGTCGTAACCGTAACGGTTGCCGTACCAATGCCCATGAATGTCAGTTTGCCGAACCTATCGACAACAACAACTTCTTCGTCGGAAGATACCCATGTTTTAACCTGGTTGGTAGGTCTGAGAGGTTCCGTCACAACGTTGAGTTGGAGCGTCCCTCCGGCAAGACCTACAGCCGACTCACCGTTGGTTATCGTAATGCTTTCAACGGGGATGATCTGCGTTTCAGGTTCATTGTCGGGAATGGTGAAAATAACCGTTTGCTCTACACCGGCCTTTGTTGACACATCGCCCATGTCAATAATGGTTGCGGTCGTCCTGTCGGGTTCCCATTCGTCCGGACCGAGTGTGACAAGGTAGAGGGGTGAAAGTCCCTTGTTCATGCACGGGTTCCAATAGATGTTGCCGGTGTTGTAGTCATAAGTCATGCCTGCATAGAACCAGCTGTCACCCGAAGCACTGCCGAGACGAGTTGTTGACAAAGTATCGGCATCAACAGAGTAAAGAGTTGAACTCATGTCTGCAATGACGATCATTCCTTCTGCCGTGACGCACATTGCCGTTGCAATGGCGGGTCCGCCAATATCGCCGGAGAAAGTTCCGAGCGGGTCAATCGACCCCGTTTCAAGATCCACAATGCACAAACCGCCGTTTGTAAGATCAACGCCGTACATACGACCGGTGTTGTAATCAAAGCCGATGTTTCCAACTTCAATACCGATGGTGTATCCGATTTCTTCCGGTTCGCCGATCACAGTTTCAGCGGGAACCGCACCCTTTGTAACAAGACTGCGATAAAGCACCGAAGCACCGCCGAGAGTTCCGTCCGGAGCGGTACGTGCCTGCACCATTACAGTGTAAACATATCCGTTGTAATATGCACCGCCCTGCCAGAGCGCATTGGCAGTGACATTTTCTCCGGATGCCGGATCGTAATATGTTACCATGGGTTTTCCGAGTGATGTTATTGCAGTGGGTGTTTTGTCAGCATATGTGAACCATGTGAATCGGTTGCCGATGTTTGAAAAATCTTCAACAACAAAGCCGTAGAGGGCATCCTCCGCTTTCACGACTTTGATCTTGCACTCCGAACTGTAATCCACCCAAGTGGGTACCGTTGTGCCGGTTTCATTATCCCAATGATAGGGATCCCATACCTGACCCGTTGCGGTGATAACTGCGTCTCCTTCCGAAACTGCCGTTACAAAGCCATTGGCATCAACAACGGCAATGTTCTCATTTGATGTTGACCACATGACGCCGTTTGCTTGTGCATTCCACGGCTGCCACGCGACTTTAATCTGACGAGTCTGATTTTGAACCATTGTTGTGGAATACGGCTCAAGCGAGAACCCGGTCGCATTGATTCCCATTTGGAAGAGATCGGATTCAATGCTGTTTGGAATGAACAAACATGTTTGACCGCCGGGGCCATAGGTTCCGACTTCGGTGCATGCAGCAGTTTCGAGGTTGACGGTATACGTTACGTTAATATTTACATATACGGCACCCTGAGGAACCTGACTGTGTGCAAACCAGTACATTGTATCCGTGTTGTGGTCGTAGCCCATTGACTGAATAACGTTTGCTCCGCCAAAACCCGGATAATTTACAAAATCTGTTGCCCCAATGAGTACGGTTTCCGCACCGTTGCCGGCTGTATTGAGTTCCAATGCATACAGACAGCCGTTTGTACCGATACCGTAGATGCTGCCTTCGGTCGTTATTCCGAGACAGAGAATCTCCGATGAACCGTTTTCGCCCGTGATCGGCCCAATTTCGTCAACAAAGACCTGGTTGTTCCACTTGGAAGTCCAAATCTTGTACAATGCATTGTAGCCATCGTCCTTTCCGTCGTTATTGTTATCTCCCTTGTATGCCCAACCGACGGCAAGAAGGAAGTCGGTTCCGGAAGCGGAATTCCACGGATCAAGCAGAGCTGTTCTTGTATCGGAGTAATCCATTGCCATATCGTAAAGAACCCATACGCCGTTTTCGCCGACTTTGCCGCTTTGAGCAACAAGAGTCTTTGTTTTCCAATAGGTTCCCGACGGAGTCACCAGCTCCAGTGACCCGGTCCCCGCATTCTGCGCGATAAGATAGCCGTTAACATATTCGGCTGAATAATATCTGTTCGCAGAATCGAATGTTTCGTTTCTCGCATCGGAGAGGTCAGTTTTATTCGCACTGAACCAACCGCCTTCAACCGCTGCCGCATCGTAAGTCTCACATCCGTAAATGCGACTGCTGTCCAACGCAGCGGGACCTGTGTCGCCGCCGGTATGATCGCCGAGGTTAAGGAATGCATCGATAACAGTTTCGTTGCAGGCGTAATCAGCAACAACAACGGTAAATTCATTGCCGAAGCCGGTAATGTCAAACCTTCCGCTGAAAACTTCTCCCGGAGTGTTTTCAACCTCGAACTTGCCCATGATCGTGCCGTTGCTGCTTTCAAAAAGAACTGCCGCAATGTAGCGATTTTCAAGCAGCTCAAGGTTAAGATAGGTACGTCCGTTTTCTTCGTCGAAAGAAACTGCGGACTGCAGATCCGCGCCATTCAGTATTTGCGGTGCGGCGGAGTCGAGAGTCACATCAAATACGATGCTGTCGTCAACAAAATCGTCGCCGTCATCGAGGTAGGCTTCCATTTTGTATGTTACAACAGTTCCGTCGGGAAGCTCGTTGCCGTCCAAGTCTTTCCCGTCCCAAACGTCACCTTCTCCTGCAAGCAGGTAGCCGGGAATAACCTGTCCGTAAGCAGCGTTATAGTAGCTCTTTGTCTGGTATTCTCCGCTGATGTCAAAGTAAACATCGCCCGTATTCCTGTCGGTCACGGTAATCCGGAGAGTGCGCGCATTTCTTAACATACCGTAATCAATTTCAGCGAGGGGATTGCTGTAGGAAAATGCATTATATGCATCTCCTGCTCTGCCGGTTCTGATGTACGGGTTTGTGCCGAGCTGTGCGTTGTTGGTGAATATCCTGACGGGATAGAGACTGTATTCCGATTCTTTTTCGCTGTCGAAAATGTCCGCCGCGGACCAATCGCCGTAGAAACCGACAATGGGCATTACCAGCGAAACGGGTTGTTCAGCTTCCGAACCTGCAACAGGAACGGCATAGACAAAGCCTTCAACGAATATTCCGTTGGGGAATCTGTCCATGTATTCTTTGTCGGCATCAGTCAAACTGATTTCCGCATTAACTGTTACCCTGCCGTTTGCCGGAACGTTAACGGTATTTCCTCCTTCAAACGTTACACGGGTCGTAAGACCGTAAGGTGCAGCGGCAATAAACCTATCTCCGTAAATGCTTTCAGTCAGAAGAGAACTGTCAAGCGTATAGGTCAAAGCTTCGTCCGTGAGGTTGTTGATTTCGAAACTGAAATTGAAAATGCCGTCTTTACTGTCATTATCTCCTATTTCAGCCTTCGGTCTTCCCTCTGAAGCAGAAGTGCCGGTAAGGTATGCCTTTGTTGTGGTTGCCTTAACCAAATCGGCAAGGCCGCTGCCCTGTGCACGAGGTGAATACTCAAGTGTGTCGGTTGCAAACAGGGGATTTGCGGTGCTCATAAGCAGAGCCGCAGCAACTCGCCTTTGTTCAGCCCCGGAAAGTTCAGGATAGTTTTCATCCAAATACTGGATAAGAACAGCCATTGCACCTGCAATCTGCGGTGATGCCATCGACGTTCCGCTCATGTTTCCGTAATAAGAACCCGATATTGCAGGATCGACCGTCGAATAAATACTTCCGCCGACACCTGAAATTTCAGGCTTAAGCTTCAAATCCGGGGTTACTCCCCAGGAAGAGAAGCTGCTTATCGTTCTGTCGATATGGAAAAGCTGTGTGTCCGCATTGCAAACTCTGAACACAGCATTGCCTGATTCTGCTTGGGTAAGCAAAGCCTGACCTGCCGCTTTCGTTACGCTGACAGCAGGGATATTGCCCGCACCGTCATTTATCTGCATGTTTACAATGCCCATGGTGTTGTTGTAAACGACACATGCAATTGCACCGTTAGCCTGAGCTATGCTCTGCTTTTCAGGGAAAGAATTGCCTCCTCGTGAAACAACGGCGACCTTACCGTTTACGTCAATGCCTGCATAATCTGCCTCAGTGCCGTAACCGGGAACCATAACATATTCAAGTTCACGGTTTCTGAAATTTGCAATGAAGCTTGTTGCAGAGGTTGCTGCTGTATCCTGATAGCCGAAATCCGCCCCGCCGACAGTGATGTACAGCTGTTCGTAACCGTCGTTATCAACGGAAGCAACGGAGATGGCAGCACTGTACGTTGACGGAGTACCGACGAGACCGGTATCGGGGTTCGGAAGAAGAGACATGTTCATTCCCCACCTGTTGCCGTATGCATTGTTTGTATCGTTGCCGGCAGCGATAATAATCTGAATGTCGGATTCGAGGAATTTGTTCATCGTTTCCATCATGGTGGGAACATCGGTAAAGCCTGCTGCAGCACCGAGTGAAAGGTTTACGGTATCGACTTCAAGCCTTACGCAGTCTTCCATTGCGGCAAGTATTGTTGCCCAACCTGCACCGCCGCCGGACTGGAAAACCTGCATAACGACAAGCTGTGCGTCCGGAGCAACACCGACAGCCTTACTTCCTTCAATCTTGTTTGCCGCAGCAATACCTGCAACATGCGTTCCGTGATCCGAACCTGCATATGTGTTCGATACGTCAAAATCAGCTGTGGCATAATTGAAGATGAACGGAAGCTTCGTGTTGTAATACGAGCGATTAAGCTTCGGGGTGCTTTTGCCCGCATTAAGCGTATACCAAATATCGTCTACGTTCTGTCTTGTGATAGGGTCATCAAGCTTGTCATCGGGCAATGCGGCGAAATTCGGGTGTGTAACAAGGATTCCTGTGTCAAGAATCGCTATTCTCATGCCCTTTCCGCCGTAGCCGGAATTGTTGAGTATGTCCGAACCGATCATCGTTGAAGAGTTGTTTGTAAGCGGTGCAAGATCATAATCCGTTTCCGGCAAAGCAAAAGTCGGTGCAACATAAACGCTTTCAACACCGTTGAGTGCCTCAAGCATTTTCCTGTTGCCGTATGCGGTCGTGACGGAAAAGCCTGTCATTGCAACCGTATAATCAAAACCAAACTCGTGCTTTGATTTGCCGAGAGCCTTGGCTGCCTGCTTTTTCGCAGAATCAATCGCCTTGATTTGTTTCGACTCCTGAGACTTGACTGCCTCTGTTCTTTCGGAAATTTCCCTTACAGAGTAGTTTCCGAGCAATGAGGCGGACTTCAAAACAACTATGAATGTCACCTCGTCGCCGGATCTCAACGATGCGGCGGCATCGTTTTCGGAGAAGGGGGTGCTTGAAAGCTCAAACCTGTCGGTGTTCAGCTTTCCATGATGTGTGTTCGCAGTCGAACCCTTGCCTTCACGTCCGGTCGCAAAGCCGCTTTTACCTTCGCGTGCCGTGAGGGAAAGAGGCCCGTCGGCTGTGCCTGCTATGCTGCTGCTTGTTTTCGCGATCAAATTCATCGGAAAACAGCTGACGAGCATAACGAGAGTCAGCAATAGTGCCAAAACTCTTTTCTTCATTAGTGTACCTCCTTGTGATTAATACCGATGTTCTTTCGGGCAATCCAACCGAAAGAATCCGTCATCAAGCATATATTAACATAGTATACCTTTTGTGTCAACAGTTTCGATGTGGGTATACTGATTATTCTCGGCGCCGATGATTGGCTGCACACGGCCTGCAAAAACATTTACAGCCGTTATAGGCAGCAGAGGGAGAAATACGCAGCTTTACGGCAGGAGCAGAGCGTGAGTTGTCAGAGCAATATTCTGTCAACATGACATAATTCACTGTCCGCACCTTCTGTCCCCAAGGTGAGACGGATGAAACGGCCGGCGAAATATCGGAAGACGATTCCGAACCGGCAGGACTTATGAACTCTGCACAACGGCATCCTGCCCGCAGTGCAGACGCATAAAGCCGACGCTCGAGGCGTCGCGAATACCGTTCAGAACAATGGACGTGTCTGAGCATGCGGATTCAACAACAAGGAAGATCCGATCACCACGGCTGCAGAGAACAAGCCGGTCGTGACGACGCTGCGGGATACAAAATGATGACTTTCCTCCGGAGAATTTTTTTCAGCGAAACAACTGTCCCTTGTGACAGTGACAAGAGTCGGAATATGCATTATAATGGTATCATAAGATGCTCGGTACGTCTTTCAATCGTTAAGCGATCGGAAGTTGCTATTGCAAATTAGGAGTAAAAAATAAAAATAATACATGCAAACTTGCAAGACCGCTCGTCGTCACCGTAGTGGCTGCGGTCATCGCAGGCACTCTCGGCATCATGACATCGGCAGCGGGCTGTACGATTGCCCGGTATGTCGGCGTCAAGTACTCTCTTCCGAGTGTTACGGCAGAGAACGACTACGGTTCACTGGGCAACCCCTATAGCTTCAGCGACCCCCCGATGGTGCTGTTCAACGGAGAAACCATCACGGAATACTCCGACATATACCCCGGCAGTACCGTGGAGAATATAAAAAACCGGCAGCAGCCTGACGGTATGCCGGAAAACAGCGGACGGCGACAGGATGTCCGCGAAATATGGCAGAACGAGCGAGAAAGCCATCTGCGCGCTTCTCAAGTCCCTTTGCCCGATTCTGCCGAGAAGGAGTCACAATGAATGAAAAACCTATCCACCCGAAGAAAGATATTTATTCTTATCTGGCGTTGCTGCTCTGCTTCGCCTTGTTTGTGGCAGGCGTCTGCGGCATCGTCTCGAGCAGAACCGCAAGCCATGAGTACAAGAACTCCTACGACGTGCGGGAGGTCAGCGCAGTCGTTCAGGATTACGAGCCAATCGCGATTAAGGACTCCGACGGCAACACGACCGATTGGAAGTACGAAGCCAAGCTGTCATTTGACGTCGAAGGAAAGACCTACACCGGAAAGGATACTTTCTACAGAGATATAAGCTCCGGGGACAAGGTCACGGTCGAGGTCTATCGAACCGGAAAGGGCGAGTATAAGCTCGCTCCGGAAGGCAATCCCGTGGATTTCCTTCTGTACTGTATGGCTGTTGTTGTCGGCGGTTTTCTGACTGTGGTGATGACACACAGCGTTGTGGCACCGGGCAAAAAAGAAGAAGCCGGGGAAAAAAGCGATAATAACAAGAACAAGAGGTAGTTATGAGTCTGTCAGATGCATTCTGGATAGCGGCGGCCTTTGCCGTGATCTGTGCGTATTATATCGGCGAAAAGATCATTGATATCGATTTCTCGTGTTTTCTTGCGAAAAACAGGAAAAAAGCGAAGTATGAAAGACTTCTCGCAAAGCGTGAAACGCCGCTTGCAAATATGGGACTGCGCCGCAATATCCGAAACGCATATGAAAATGTTTTGTGCCCCCTTGCCAAAGCGGATAAAAGCCTGCTGCCGATCAGAATGGATAAAACCTTCCGCAGAAGCATCGAGCTCCAGATCGACAGTCTCGCAAGGCACAGCCTTTACCGTGACATTCGCGTGGCTGACCTCAGTCCGGGACAGAAAATCGGGTTCCGGACATGGGAGGACGACGGTAGGGAATGGCGTGAAGCCGAGCTTGAGTGCTGCGCACTTGAGCGCCTGATCTCCGCGAAGAACTCTGAGGTCGAGCACGAGATCTACCGAAAGCACGCCTGTCTGCGAGTCCTTCAGTCGCGGCATGTTCAGACGGTTGACTGCGGTAACGGCAAAAAAACCTTCTATGCCGGAAAAGCCAAGGTGATCTGCCCATCATGCGGTGCCGAGGTCACGCTCAGCAGTCAGCAGGTAGTCTGCGAATACTGCGGCGCAAGGATTCAAACGGATTTTTACGACTGGCAGACCGAGGTTTTTGAGATCTACGAGCATATCGGGAACAATCTCAGAAAGTTTCTGCTGCTGCTCGGGTGCATGACGGTACTGTTTCTTTCCGAATTTCTCTGTCTCTACCTGATAAAGGATACCGAGATATCCCTGGCGGCAGGTGTGGGCACGGCGATTCTGGTGCTCGCGGCGCTGACGGCTCTGGCGTTTGCCCGGAAGCTGAGGCACGATAAGCTGGCGAAGCGGATTGAGCTTTATTCGGAAAACTACCTCCGATCCTGCATAACCGAGGCTCTTTACAAGGACGCCGGCAGCGATGAGCTGCTTGACTACAGCGTAGGTACGATCATTCTGAAAAAAGTCGTCAACACGGAGGACACAACCACGATAACCGCCGATGTCTGCGTAAGCGAAACGTATCTCCCTGAAAACAAAAAACCGTACACGAAGAAAACCGGAAGAACACTCACTCTGCAAAGAGCAAGACATCCCGATAAAAGAAAGACGGACGGAAAGCTTTTCATCGAAAAGGACTGCCCGTCCTGCGGAGCCAATTTCATTCCTGACGAAAAACACTGCTGTTCGTTCTGCGGATACAGTCTCGATGCGGATAACGCCAAATGGGTCGTGCTGACGGCCGACAAAAAACAAGGAGGCTCCTTATAATGGGATTATTTGTCAAAAAATACTGTGACGTCTGCGGTGCCAAGATCGGTTTTCTCGGGAATCGCAAGCTCGAGGACGGCAACCTCTGCAAGGACTGCGCAGGGAAGCTCTCTCCGTTTTTCAGCGATCGCAGGAATTCAACAGTCGCTGAGATAAAGGAGCAGCTCGCCTACCGCGAAGATAACAAGCAGCGACTCGATGATTTCTTGCCGACTGTCACCTTTGACGGAAGCAAGAAAGTTTATATTGACCCGATAAGGGAGCGTTTCATCGTCACGAGGCTTTCAAACTGGCGCAGCGGCAACCCGGATCTTATCAGCTTCTCACAGGTAAGGAATGTTGAAACGGACATCAAGGAAAACAAGGAGGAGCTCTTCTGTAAGGATTCCGAGGGCAACGAGAAGAGCTGCCATCCGCCCCGTTACGAGTGCGATTATGAATTCAACATTACAATCCATGTTGATTCCCCGTGGTTTGACGAGATTGAACTTGAACTGAGTGACGGAAACCGTCCTGAAAGCCGCTTCACCGACCTCTACCGCGAATACGAGCAGAAAATGCGCGAGCTTGCGGATATACTGATGCGCCGCAGCAATCGTTATCGTGTCTTTGACGGCGACGGAATGATGAACCGGATCCGCGCTGAATATGACCGTCCCGTCTCCGCACCCGCTCCCCAACCGGGCGGCGGGGAATGGGTTTGTCCCTCCTGCGGTTCAAAGACCATCGGGGCTAAATTCTGTGACAACTGCGGTGCTTTGAAGACCGTGCCTGTTGAGGCTGATGCGGCTCGGACTTCTGTCAATGAGACATGGGTCTGCCCTTCCTGCGGTTCTGAGGGTCAGTCGAAAAATTTCTGCGAGAACTGCGGATGCGCGAGGCCGGCTCCTAAAACGGTGCGCTGCGTGTCCTGCGGCTACACCCCGGAGAATCAGGCAAAGCCGCCGAAGTTCTGCCCCGAGTGCGGCAAACCGCTGTCCTGACGCCATGAAATGCCGAAGATTATTGAGGGCGGTGATAATAATGTCTGCTGTTTTTACGGTATCCGCGCTGTTCGGCTGTGGAGGGAGCAGGAAATACACGGTCGATGATATCATTGCTTTCCACACCTCCTGCTACGGCATGGAAAGCAATCCGGTGTATGCTTTCGCGCTGCGAAAGCAGGATGAAAACTGGCTCTTCTCCGCAAGCTGCAGGGTCAAGAGCCGGGAGGACTGTTACACATCCTTCAGTTCCTTCCCGATACCGACCGAGGAAGCGGAGAAATTCCTTGAGATCATCCGCGAGGAAGACGAGCTCGGGCGATTGCGGAAATACCGCAATCCAATACGCATCTTTAATGCGGCCGACGCGCCGATGCGCAGCTCCGGAATGACCTTCACCGACGGGAGCAGCATCGATAAAGAGACCGAGCTTTGCGACAGGGCTGTTGACTGCCTGCGCGACCTTGCCGACAGATATTATGAAGCTGCCGAAAAAGCCGAGTCGAAGTCCATAAAGAATGAACTCACCTCGGTATCTGTCCGTCTAAAGGACACCGAACCATGGCGCTCACATTCCTTCACTCTAAAAAAAGGCGGCGACGGTTGGTACTTTTCATGCGAATGTTCTTTTGGAGAGGACGGTTCTCCCGTGAAGTCTGAGAATATCCGGCTGTCAAATGAGGAAACAAACGATGTGATAAGAATTATAGCGAAATATGACCTGATTTCTGCGGCAAGCGGATATGCCGAGCCGCCGGAAGATATTGACAGTATTACCGACCGGAATGTGTATATCACGGAATTCAGCCTTGCCGACGGGAGCGGGATAAACTCATCCCTCCCCGCGCCGGATGAGCTCACCGGCTGCCTTTACGGGCTTGCCGGGGCGAAGCTCCTGACTGAGGTCAATATCAGCCTTGGCTGCATGGATCATTCTTCATCATACTCGTTCAGTCTCGAAAAAACGGAAGACAACTGGTTTCTGTCCTTCGACTGTGCGGTAAATTGCGCAGGATATCATACGAATGCGGAAAAGATTCCTGTAGATACCGAAGAAGCAGAGGAAATACTCCGAACAGTCAGGGAAAGACGTCTTGTAAGCGAGGTTCTGTCATATGAAGCACCATCGGAAAGCGACGTATATGTTCTTGACGAAACCACATACAACACGTCGTTTGCTTTTTCGGACGGCAGCTCAGTACACGCCCCGATAAGCGCGGGCAGAGAGTTGACCGACGCATTCTATTCTCTTGCGGGCAGAAAAATCAAAAAATAAGTCGGTTCTTTCGGGAAATGAAAAGGAGAACTGTAATGGCTGACAAGTGTACGATTTGCTGGGCGGAAATTAATATGTTCCAAACCCGGAAGCTTTAAGACGGAAACCGCATCTGCCCTTCACCTGCTTCTCCGGCTCGACGCCTGACAACAACTATACGCCGAGCCAGCCATATACGCTCGTCATCGGGTCGAACCACGTTTCAAACGAGGAGCCCGGCTGCATGAAGCTCTTCATCCCCTGCGGCGGAGCGTATTCCCCGCACCCGATAAAGCTGCGTCAGCGTGGTTCCGACGGCAAGAGGTTCCTGTGGGAGCCAGTACCTGCTGACCGGCGTCCGCACACCGAAATCCGAGACCCCCGGGCATAACCCGCCTCCGGGATCAAAGATAAAACGACCAACAGAGAGGAGAAATTACAATGAACATTATCGGAAAATGGAAAGTCAAGGAGCTGCTCTTCCCCACCCCCAACGGCATGGCGTCCTACACGCCGGAGAATCTGCCGGTGGGAGATCACGCTGACGAAATCATCATGCTGCTCATGAGCATAACCCAATTTACCGAGGACGGCCTCATGAAAACGCTGATGCGCGTACCCGAGGACAAAATCGAGCTCGCGAAGTCGCAGGGCGCCGTGATCGACGAGGACGGTTTCGCCGCAATCGAGCAGACCACCTGGAAAGAGAAGGACGGTAAGTTTTACTACGATACCAAAGTCAAAGGCGAGGTCCTCGGAGAGACGGTCGACCCGTTCGCCGAAATACCTGTGGATGAGAACGGCTGTCTGACCATCGCGTATGGTACGATGATCCTCGAGCGCGTCGGAGACCGATGCGCCCCGGAGGAGTGATCCTCATGTCTGTACCGATAACTCCCGAGGACTGCGGAAAACTTCGGGAAAGCCGTACGCAGCCTGTGCGTCCGTATGACGGTGACGACATGATCAATGTACCGATAGATCAAAGCGTACTGTACGGCGTATGGAAGAACGACGACATCAAAGCCGTGATCGAGGTTTCAGGTGATAAACCGCATATGATCGTCACCGAAAACGGAAAACTCATTTTTGAGGGAGACGTAAGACTGCAGAAGTTCGGAGATCTCCGCTTCACCGACGGGAAAGACGGCGATGGAAATGAATCCCACGCGCCATACGCAGCTCTTACGTTCAGTCGCAACGAGAATGTCTACAAGTACCGCCCTCTCTTTGAAGGCACGGTGATCACATTCACAAAGCAAGCGGAATAAAAACCAAGGAGGTGCTGCTGCAAAATCAAGTCATATTTGCAGCAGCACTTTTCTTTTTTAAGGAGGGCAATCCGGGGGTGCCGAACATCAGCATTTTCCGGTTCAAGCGAAGCGGACTCATGCAGAAAGCGTGTTTTTTGAGTACGTCAAACAGACCTGCTCGGGCAGCCCGCTTTATATCTGTTTTGTGCAAATTAATTATGTGAAAGCAACAAACCGGTCAACCCTTCTTGAGCTGCCCGGTTTTGTTTTCGGGGCTGATGCAGCAGCCCCTTGTTCTTCCTTAATACAGTCCTCTGCCGGTCCTCGTGCCTTAAGCAGGAACGGGAGATGCCTTTGTCCGTCTCAGCCGCTTGGCGGCACCGCAGTGAGCAGAAGCGGAAATTCTTTCCGAACTATGGTGTTTCTCACCCGGCAGGATAATCCGAGGCTTACCCCTTATCGGAAGCAAGAACCCGGTCGATGAGCTTTTGCAGCGTTTCCGCCTGCTTCTTTTCCGTAACGGCACCTACAATGGGCTCCCCAACGATATTGCCGCTGCGGTCTACCACATAAGTGGTGGGGTAAGCGAAGATGTTCGCGGTGAATTTTCCGGCTTCACTGTCAGAGTCGAAGTACACGTTCCGGTATGTTGCTCCCTTCTTGGACAGTACATCTTTTGCTTCGGAAATTGCCGCTTCGTCTCCGCCCAATGTGAAGGAGTTGATGCCGATGAGTGCACCGCCCTTATTTGCAAGTTCTTTGTTCAATGCGTCAAGCTCGGCAATTTCCCCGACGCACGGCCCGCAGGTGGTAAACCAGAAATTCACCACCGTGACAGCATTGCGGGAAAACAATTCATCGCTGGTCACATCATTTCCTTCTAAGTCTTTTCCGACAAAGGACGGGAATTTTTTTGTACCGATGTTCCCCTCCGCAGGGATGCTTGTGGTGCTCTCAGAAGGCGTTTTTTTCGCAAGCTCCGGGAATTTTTCCTCTAACTTTGTCAGTTCGTTTTCAATTTCTCGGATTTTTTCCGCCTCAGCCTTAAGCAGTTTCAGCTCATCTGCAGTAAACTGGTCTTTGGCGGATTCAATCGTTTTAAGCAAAAAATCTCCGTAATTTTTGCCGTCTTCAATCATCGCCATGCCTTTATCCGCTGCCATAAACACCTTATCCCAAAGCTGAGTGTTTTTCGACAGTATCGCGTTTTCCTGAGCCATGAGGTCTTTATGCATTGCAGAAGCCTCTTCCGCATTCTTGGGACCCTTTTTTGATCCGCAGGCCGTCAGAGACAGCAGCACAGCGGATATCAGCAACATAATCAACCAACTTGTATAATTCTTCTTGACCATTTCTTTTTTTCCATCCTTTTCTTTTTTATTTTTTCACACAAACATTCGTATTGCATATCAGCACCGATGCCGGCATCACCGCCGGGACCGGCGCTGAAATTTTCTTGATTTCATGGGCTTTCCTCCTTAGCTCTTACTCTTTTTTTGATGTTTCCGCCGTTTTTTCCGTTTTTTTATCGGAGCCGAAGCCATAGCGGAAGCACACTGCGCCCGTCGGACAGGCATGTATGCACATACCGCAGCGTATGCACTCAGTGTGGTTGGGCGTTTTCGTCACATCCACATCCATCTTGCAGGCTTTGGCGCATTTTCCACAGGAGACGCACTTGTTTTTATCCACCTTAATCCGGAAGAGGGACACCCGGTTGAACAGCGCATAGAATGCACCCAGTGGGCAGAGCCACTTGCAGAAGGGACGATAGAATACCACGCTCAGCACGATCACCGCCAACAGGATGCTGAATTTCCAGGTAAACAGGCTCCCCAGTGCCGCTCGGATGCCGGAATTGGCAAGGGACAGCGGGATGGCTCCCTCCAGCACACCCTGCGGGCAGAGGTACTTGCAGAAGAAGGGGTCGCCCATGCCCACATCGTTCACGAGGAACGCCGGCAGCAGAAAGACCATCACCAGCAGAATGGCATACTTAAGGTACGTCAGGGGCTTCAGCTTCCTTGTGGAGAGCTTCTTCGTGGGAATTTTATGCAGCAGATCCTGAAACCACCCGAAGGGACACAGAAATCCGCAGATAAACCGTCCCAAAAGAACTCCCAACAGGATGAGGAAGCCGGTGATATAATAGGAAAAGCTGAACTTTGACGAACCAACCACCGCCTGAAATGATCCAATGGGACAGGCTCCCGACGCTGCCGGGCAAGAATAGCAATTGAGTCCGGGCACGCAGACGGCTTTCCCTGCGCCCTGATACAGTCCTCCCTTGAGGAAGTTCGGCAGGTGCAGGTTGGTCAACAAAGCTGCTCCCGCCTGTATCCAGCCTCGGAAACGGGACAGAAACCGAGAGATTACCGAAACCTTCTTACCCAATGCCCACACACTCCAGACATAATTTGATGGCTTTGCTCAGCACCGTAGCCACCTCGTTACGGCATACTCCCAGACATACCATAACAATTCCAACTGCCAGCAGTGCAGCCTGTGCAGCAGTTTTTATTCCGTATTTCATACTTAGCTCTCCTTCCGGTTTGTGCCGTTATCATATCATTGTCGATATAAGGTTCCTGTTAAGAAAAATTTTTACACAAAATTTATCCGTTTCCTGTATAATGAGAACAGCGGGTTAAGCGCAACATATAAACGTATATAAAGGAGATTTTTTATGCACCTTTTAGTAATCGAGGATGAACGCGCTCTATGCGAAACCATTGTCCGCAGTCTGCGGCGCGCCGCATACAGTGTGGATTACTGCTGCGACGGCGAAGAAGCACTGGAACTGTTGGAAATAGAACGCTATGATCTTGTATTGTTGGATCTGAACCTGCCGGGGAAGGACGGAATGACGGTGCTGCGCACCTTGCGGCAGAAAGACCGGGAAACAAAGGTGCTGATTTTATCCGCCCGCAGCGAAGTAGAGGACAAGGTGGAGGGACTGGATGCAGGTGCCAACGACTATCTTGCAAAGCCTTTTCATTTGGCTGAGCTGGAAGCCCGCATCCGCAGCCTGACACTGCGGCAGTTCACCCAGCAGGATGTGATATTGACCTGCGGTACCTTGACCTTTGATACCCGTGCGCGAAAGGCCTCCGTGAACGGACGAGCCTTGACGCTCACCCGAAAGGAGACGGGAATTCTGGAATATCTGATGGTGCATCGGGGGCGGCCCGTCAGCCAGGAAGAACTGATTGAGCATGTCTGGGACAACAGCGTGGACAATTTCAGCAACTCCATTCGTGTGCATATTTCCGCATTGCGCAAGAAACTCCGCGCCGCATTGGGTTATGACCCCGTTCGCAACCGCATCGGCGAGGGTTATCTGATGGAAGAGGAAGGCGTATGAAGAAGTTCTCCTTACAGTGGCGCATCACCCTGATGACTGCCCTGCTCATCGGTTTGACCTGTATCGCCATGAATCTGATGCTCTGCTCCTCCGGCGTGTACTATATGGACAGGATTGCGGACGCGCTGCGGGGCGGCGGTACTGTTATTATAACTGATGAAGGCACGGCGAGCTTCGACCCGCAGTTCGCAGAACCCGGCGAGGAACTGACAATCGTTGTCGATGGTGTGCAGGGACGATTTCGCACCACCAACTGGTACATCACGGCTGTGGTTACGGTATTGAGCGGCATTCTTGCCTACTTTGTCAGCGGACACGCGCTCAAGCCCCTGCACAGCTTTGCTTCTCAGGTGGAGAGAGTGCAGATGAACAATTTGGCGGATATGCGGATCGATGAGGATGCCTTGCCGGAGTTCAAGCAGCTCAGTCAGTCCTTCAATCAAATGCTTGAGCGGTTGAACGACGCCTTTGCCGCCCAGCGGCAGTTCACCGGCAACGCCGCCCACGAGCTGCGCACGC
>OLXK01000893.1_pt1 | contig 24901 bp, 22 predicted proteins | sample 1674321 | NCBI WGS metagenome assembly OLXK01 (sample SAMEA103958162, study PRJEB25191) | human gut metagenome | reverse complement strand
GATAAAATGTATTGGGTCTGCAATACGCATTTCCAGAATGCTGCATCATGCCCTACACCGCCATATCATACGCCGGATATAGAACAGGCTTTCTGCCGCATGTACTACAAACTCAAACACCACGGCGACCCCATCTTCACACAAATGCTCTCAAACCTCCAAAAGATCCGCTACAGTCGAATGCTATGGAGCGAAGACGTCATCTCCCTCAACAAGAAAATATCCGATATTCTCAGTCAGGTTCAATTCCTAGCCCAGCTTCAGCAAGCGGGCGGTGTTGATCCTGATAGCGAGCGGCAGTTTCATATTGAAGCGGACTATTTCATCGACGCGACCGGCGACGGCACGGTCAGCGCAAAGGCAGGCGTTCCGTTTTCGGGCGGAAACGGAAACCATGAAACGCTCGGCAATTCCATTCTCTATTACACGCGCAGGGAAGATCATCCCGTCTCCTTCATTGCACCGGATTACGCCTACGATATGTCACATATTGAGAAGATCCTCGGCTGCGGCGGGCGCATCATCAACGAACGGATGAGCGGCAGCGATTGCTGGTGGTTTGAATACGGCGGACTGCGCGATACGATCTCGAACGCGCAGGATATTGCGCTGGAGCTGCGGCGGCTGGTGCTCGGCGTCTGGAACCATGTGAAAAACAGCGGAAAGTTCCACGCGGACTGCTATACGCTCGACTGGATCGGCTCGATCCCCGGCAAACGGGAGAGCCGCCCGTGGGGCGGTGTGAACGCATGGATCGCCGCGCCGGAGGACGCGGAACCGTGGGCAGAGCTGCGGTGGGCCGCGCCGGCCTGCGAAATTTGGTAAATCCCGAAAATGCGCCCCAATATCTGGACATATTTTCGGCAAAACGGAGAAAAAGGAAAACCGGAACAAAATTTCTTTTCATCCACCCAGGCACGTGATATACTCGGAATATCAAGAGAAAAAAGGAGGAAGCCCGGATTGAGTGAATTGCTGCGCATGGAGCACATCAGCAAACGGTTCGGCAACTTTTACGCCAATCAGGACATCAATTTCTCCGTCGCCAAGGGCGAGGTACATACGCTCCTCGGAGAGAACGGCGCGGGGAAATCGACGCTCATGAATATCCTCATCGGCCTCTACCAGCCCACTGAGGGCAAGATCTTTCTGAACGGGCAGGAGGTCCGCATCGAATCGCCGAGCCAGGCGGTCAAGCTTGGCATCGGCATGGTGCATCAGCACTTCATGCTCGTCGAGGCGATGACCGTCTTTGACAACATCATCCTCGGCGACAAACACGCCAAGGGCCTATTTATCGACCGCGCGGCCCGCAGAAAGGAGATCGAGGCGCTTTCGGAAAAATACGGCCTCGACGTCCAGCTCGACAAGCTCATCACGGAGATCTCCGTCGGCGAACAGCAGCGCACCGAGATCCTCAAGGCCCTCTACCACGGGGCCGAGTTGCTGATCCTTGACGAGCCCTCCGCCGCCCTGACCGACATCGAGGTCGAGGGACTGTTCGCCATCATGCAGAAGCTTGTCGGCGAGGGCAAATCCATCATCTTCATCAGTCATAAAATGCGCGAGGTGCTCCGCATCTCCGACCGCATCACCATTCTCCGCCTCGGCAAGGTCGTCGGCACGGTCGACCGCGCCGAGACCGACGGCCAGAAGCTCGCCGGCATGATGATTGGCAAAGAGCTGACCGAGTCACACTATGAAAAGGTCGACGCCTCCGGCCATGAGATCGTCGCGGAGCTCGACCATGTGGACTATAACAAGGAGAGCAAGCACAGCGGCCTCGCCGATCTGTCGCTCCGCATCCACGCCGGAGAGATCGTCGGCGTCGCGGGTGTCGACGGCAACGGCCAGACCCAGCTGGCCCAGCTCATCACCGGCGTCATCGCCCCGGAGAGCGGCACGGTCCGGCTCAAGGGTGACCGCGTCGCCGTCTTCGACCCGAACGGCTTCATCGAGCACGGCGTCAGCCACGTCCCCGAGGACCGCAACCTGCAGGGCCTGATCGGCGATATGTCGATCGCGGAAAATCTTGTCCTCAAGGACACCGACGATCCGCGCTTCAGCCACGGTCATGGTTTGCGCCTGAACAAGCGCGCCATCCACGCCTACGCGCAGTCCATGATGGAAAAATATGATGTCCGCGCCACCTCTGACAGCCAGAGCGTGCGCGAGCTGTCCGGCGGCAACCAGCAGAAGGTCATCATCGCCCGCGAGCTCGAGAGCGGCCCGTCCGTCCTCGTCATGGCGCATCCTACGCGCGGTCTCGACATCGGCGCGACCAGCTTTGTCCACGACCAGATGATCGCCGCCCGCGCCCGCGGCGTCGGCATTCTGCTCATCAGCGCCGACTTTGACGAGATCCTCGAGATGTCCGACCGGATCGTCGTCTGCTTCGAAGGCCGCATCATGGGCGAATTCTCCGGCAGCAAGCCGCCGATCAACGAGATCAGCCTGGCCATGACCGGTAAGTGAGGGGGAGAGGTATGGGAAAAGTGAAAAAAGCGTTCGGCGCGTTCCTTGTGCCGCTGCTGTCCGTTCTGCTCGCGTTCCTGATCGGTGGTATCATCATGGCTGCCCTCGGCGCGAACCCGTTCCTTGCCGTGAAGTTCCTGTTCCAGGGCGCGTTCGGCTCCAAGGCCGGCATCGGTACCACGCTCACCAAGGCCACGCCCCTGATCTTCACGGCCCTCTGCGCCTGCTTCGCGTATAAGTGCGGCGTGTTCAACCTCGGCGGCGAGGGGCAGTTCCTGATGGGCTCCATCGCCGCGTTCCTGACCTGCTATTTCACCGGCCTGACCGGCTTTGCCGGCGTGCTGCTCGCGCTGCTGGCCGGCGCGGTGGCCGGCGGCTTCTGGGGCATGATTCCCGGCGTGCTGAAAATCGGCCGCGGGCAGAACGAGATGATCATCTCCATCATGCTCAACTATGTCGCCACGCTCTTCATGGGCGTCATCTACACCAGCTGGATCCGCGATGCCTCCGTCCCGCAGACACCCGCCATCGCCGATGAGGTGCATCTTCCGCGCATCATCACCGGGATGCGCTTCACTTGGGGCTTTGTGATCGCGGTCGCGGTCGGCCTGATCCTCTATTACGTCCTGTTCTGGACGAGCGCGGGCTTCCGCCTGCGCGCCGTCGGCTGCAACCTCACGGCCAGCCGCTTCAACGGCATTCCCGTCAAGCGCTTTATGCTCGCCAGCTTCATTGTCTCCGGCGCGATTGCCGGTCTCGGCGGCGGCGCGGAGCTGCTCGGTACGCAGTTCCGCCTCATCAACGGCTACGGCGCGGGCTACGGCTTCGACGGCGTGGCGATGGCCCTCATCGGCCAGCTGCACCCGATCGCGACGATGGTCGTCGCGCTGTTTTTCGCGGTGCTCCGCGTCGGCTCCACCACCATGCAGGCCGCTACCGGCGTGCCCACCAGCGTGTCCGACATCATTCAGGCGCTTGTCATCGTCTTCTCCGTCGCTGGCATGGCACTGACCAAGCTCTGGAATTTCCAGGCGTGGCGCAGCCGCGTCTTCCACGGCAGAAAGGCGGGTGAAGCATAATGGATTGGATCTCGAGCCTCCTTCTTGCAACGGTCCGTCTCGCCATCCCCGTGCTGCTCATCTCCCTGGCTGAGCTCTACGGCCAGCGCGCGGGCATGGTCAACATTGGCCTCGAGGGCCTCGCCTCCATCGGCGCGCTCGTCGGCTTCCTCGTCTGCTATGTCACGGGATCGAACTGGCTGGGCCTGCTCTGCGGCGCGCTTGCGGGCGTGATCGTCAACATGATCTACGCGTTCTCCACGGTCACGCTCTGCGCCGACCATACCGTCTACGGCATGGCCCTCAACATCTTCGCCCCGGCGCTCGCGTCCTTCATCTACCGCGTCTACTTCGGCACCGGGTCCGACCTCAAGCAGATCACCACCATGTCCTCCGTCGCCATCCCCGGCCTGAAAGACATCCCGGTGCTCGGGCCGCTGCTCTTCGACCAGAGCCCGATGGTCTATCTCACATTCCTGCTCGTCCTCTTCACGGCCATCTTCTTCGGCAAGACCCGCGCGGGCCTGAGCTATAAGGCCGTCGGCGAGCATCCGCAGGCCGCCGCCACGCTCGGCATCCCGGTCGTCGGCGTGAAGTACCTCGCCTGCGTGATCTGCGGCGCCCTGTCCGGCATCGGCGGCGCGTACCTCACCACCTGCTATTCCAGCACCTATACCGATGGTATCGTCGCCGGGCGCGGCTTCATCGCGCTGGCCGCCGTCATCTTCGGCCGCTGGAACGCGGGCGGCATCCTGCTGGCCTGCCTGTTCTTCGGCTTCTGCGACGCGCTCCAGATCCGCCTCCAGGTCTCCGGCATCGCCATCCCGTATCAGTTCTTCCAGATGATCCCCTACGTGGCGACGGTCGTCGTCCTCACGCTCATCGGCGCCCGCCAGGCCGGACCCAAGGCCAACGGCAAGCCCTACCGCCGTGAACAGCGGTAAAACGGTAATAACGCTTCGGCGTTGTTATAAACTTATGGCAGCACCGCATTGTGCGCTGCTGCAGAATCCTAATATTCTATGGAGGACAAAAAATGAAAAAGATCATTGCAATGCTTCTGGCGCTTGTCATGCTCCTGTCGCTGGCGGCGTGTGCCGGTACTGCGAAGACCGACACCGCGGCTCCTGCGGACGACACCAGCAAGACCGACACGACCGACACCGCCGCCGAACCGGCTGACACCACCGAGCCCGCCGACACGACCGCTGAACCCGTTGTCACGGAAGAGCCCACCGCTGCCACCAAGGCTGACGGCTCTGCCTATAAGGTCGCCATGATCTGCGACTCCAGCATCAACGACGGCGGCTGGGGCGCGGCCTGCTACAACGCCATGATCGCCGCGGCCGAAAAGATGGGCTGGGAGACCGAGGTCACCGACTCCATCTCGCAGGACGCCTACTATGATTCCATCGTCGCCTACTGCACCCTCGGCTACGACATGATCTACGCCCCCGGCAACCAGTACACCGACGCCGTCCTGCAGGCGGCTGAGGAATATCCCGACGTGGCCTTCGCCCTGCTGAACGGTGCGGAAGATACCCCCGCCAAGGCCGTCAACGGCAACGTCTCCTCCCTGCTCCCGAACGCGCAGCAGATCGGCTGGATCGCGGGCGCCCTCGCCGGCCTCATGACCGAGAGCGGCAAGCTCGGCTTCATCGGCGGCATGGAGCTCGACACCACCAAGGGCAAGATCGCGGGCTTTGAAGAGGCGGCCAAGTACGTCGCCGAGCAGGAAGGCAAGACCGTCGAGCTGCTCAACGTCCCCTATGCCAACTCCTTCTCCGACGCCCCGAAGGGCAAGGAATTTGCCACTGAGCTGATCGCCCAGGGTGCTGACGTCTTCTTCGGCGACGCTTCCGCCGTCGACTCCGGCGCGCGCGAGGCCATCGACGCGGCCAACGCCGCCGCGGGCGAAGTCAAGATCTACGACATCGGCCAGCCTGCCGACATCCTCGGCCAGAACGAGTGCATCATCTGCTCTCAGGTCACCGACAACTCCGCCATGATCGTCGCCTCCATGCAGGCTGTCATCGACGGCACCTTCGGCGGCGCGACGCTCTACGGCACGCTGCAGAACAACACCCTCTCCGCCGGCGCGCTGAGCGATCTTGTTCCCGCCGACGTGCAGGAGAAGTACCTCGCCTACATCGACCAGATGATCGCGGGCACGTTTATGCAGTAATCTCTTGCGGAACGCCCAAAGCGCCCGGCGGACCCTGTGTCCGCCGGGCACTTTCCCGTTTTCGGGCATTCTCGCCGGGAAATGCGGCTGCCGACCGGGGAAAACTGTCGATTTCTCCGGTTGACTCTTTTCCGATGCGTGTTATAATGTGGACTGTCTGAAACAATATAAAATTGTAGCGCCAAGGTGTCCGCCGCAAGGCGGGTGAAAAGGGAATCCGGTGAGAATCCGGAGCGATGCAGTCACTGTGTACGGGAGCGGACCTGCAAAGGAAGCGCCGGACCGGCCAGATGGCCGGTGTGTGCGTCCTTACCACTGGGAAACCGGGAAGGGCAGAGCCGCGAAGAACGAAGTCAGGAGACCTGCCTTGGCGTGGAATCTCAGATCCGCTGTCCACGGGTCGGCCTTCCTGCAAGTTTGTATGGTCTTCCGCTTTGGAAGGCGACATTCGATACGGCTAGGGAGAACGGCTGCGCCAGCGCAGCCGTTTTTATATTTTTCAGAACATTTTAGAAAAGAGGTAGACCTCACATGAAAAAGACCCTCGCGCTTGTGCTCGCAGCCGTGATGCTGCTGAGCCTCCTCTCCGCCTGCAAGAGCAGCGCGGACGAGACCCCCACCGTAGACCCCGCAGAAACCGAACAGACCACTACCCCCGAAGAGACCACGCCCGCCGAGGAGCAGACCCCGGAAGAGCCGCAGCCCTCTCAGGAAGAGCTGGATCAGGCAGCAGCCGACAATGTCGCCGCCCTGATTGACGCGATCTATGTCCAGTCCCGCACCGATGAGACCGACGCCCAGTGCGAAGCGGCCAAGGCCGCCTGGGACGCCCTGACCGATGCGCAGAAGGAGCTCGTCGAAGGCGACGAGGCCAGCCCCGATTACTTCGGCCTCGATACCGGCGACGCTTCGCTTGACGATGCGCGCAATCAGGATGAGATCGGCGAGAACGAGCTGCTCGTTGTCTCCTTCGGCACGTCCTACAATGACAGCCGTGTTGCCGACATCAAGGGCATCGAAGACGCCCTGCAGGCCGCATTCCCAGACTGGTCTGTCCGCCGCGCCTTCACCGCGCAGATCATCATCAACCACGTCCAGGCCCGTGACGGCGAGAAGATCGACAACATGACCCAGGCGCTCGACCGTGCCGTCGCCAATGGCGTCAAGAACCTCGTTGTCCAGCCGACGCACCTGATGCATGGCGCAGAGTATGACGAGATGTGCGAAGCCATCGAGCAGTATAAGGACAAGTTTGAATCCGTCTCCATTGCCGAGCCGCTGCTTGGCGAAGTCGGCTCCGACGCTACCGTCATCAATGCCGACAAGGAAGCTGTTGCCAAGGCCATCACCGCTGCGGCTGTTGCCGATTCCGGCTTCGAGAGCCTTGATGCCGCCAAGGACGCCGGTACCGCGTTCGTGTTCATGGGTCACGGCACCGCACACGTTGCCAAGGTGACGTACAGCCAGATGCAGACCCAGATGCAGAACCTCGGCTATGAGAACGTCTTTATCGGCACCGTCGAGGGTGAGCCGGAAGAGACCGCCTGCGAGGCTGTCATCGAGGCCGTCAAGGCTGCGGGCTATACCAATGTCGTGCTGCGCCCGCTGATGGTCGTCGCCGGCGACCACGCCAACAACGATATGGCTGGTTCCGAGGAAGATTCCTGGAAGACCATGTTCGAAGCCGCTGGCTTCACCGTCGACTGCCAGATCCACGGCCTCGGCGAGATCGCCGATGTGCAGGCGCTCTATGTCGCCCACACCAAGGCTGCGATCGACTCGCTGAACGCCTAATTTGACTTAAACTGAGCTCCGGGGTGGGGAAGACCTGCCCCGGAGCCAAGCGCCATTCAGGAGGAACCATCATGAAAAAGACCATCGCCCTTGCGCTCGCTGCGCTGATGCTGCTCGCGCTGCTGACCGCCTGCGCGGCCAAGCCCGCAGAGACCGAACCTGCAGAGCTGGAACAGACCGTGCAGACCGAACAGCCCGCCGAACCCGAAAGCGACGAGACTGCGGAGGATGCGGATGCGCCCGCCGAAGAAGAGACGCCCGCGGAACCGGCCCTGCCCGACGGCGTCTATACTGCCGACTTCAACACCGACAGCTCCATGTTCCATGTCAATGAGGCCTGCGACGGCAAGGGCACGCTCACCGTCGAAAACGGCGAGATGACTATCCACGTCAGCCTTGCGGGCACCAGCATCCTCAACCTCTTCCCCGGCGTCAAGGAAGACGCGGAAAAGGAAGGGGCCGAGCTGCTCCAGCCCACCACCGACACCGTTACCTATTCCGACGGCCTCTCTGACGAGGTCTTCGGCTTCGACATCCCCGTTCCTACGCTGGACGAGGAATTTGACCTCGCGCTCATCGGCAAGAAGGGCACGTGGTACGACCACAAGGTCTCCGTCTCCAACCCCGTTCCCGTCGAGGAATCCGGCAAGACCGTCGACGATCTCGCCCTGGCCGACGGCACCTACACCGCCGAGCTGACCTTCGCAGGCGGCTCCGGCAAGGCTTATATCCAGTCTCCCTGCACGCTGACCGTCGCGGACGGCAAGGCCGTGGCTACCGTCGTCTGGAGCAGCAGCAAATATGACTACATGCTCGTGGACGGCGAACGCTATGACGTCCTCACGACCGAGCCCGGCTCCACATTTGAGATCCCCGTCGCGGCCTTTGACACCGAGCTCACGGTCATCGGCGACACCACCGCGATGAGCACCCCGCATGAGATCGAGTACACGCTGAACTTCGATTCCGCGACGCTGACCGCTGCCGAATGAAGAAGCTCTTTATAGCGCTCCTCGCCGCGCTGCTGCTGGCCTTCGCGGCCTGCGCCGCGCCGCAGCAGGAGACCGCCGCGCCGGAACCGGCGCAGAGCGAGCCGGCAAGCGCGCTTTCGTGGGACGACCTGACGTTTGACCGGACGCTCCCGCTTCAATACGCCACGCAGTTTTCTGTTTCCTACGCGGGCGAGGACTATACGCGCCTCACGATCGGCGACGATCAAACATTCCTCATCGTCGCCGGGGACGCGCCCGTGCCGGACGGCGTCCCCGCGGATGTGACCGTCCTGACCCGGCCCCTTTCGCACATCTATCTGGTCGCGACCGCTGCGATGGACTATTTCCGGCAGCTGGACGCCATTGACGCCATTGCCCTCAGCGGCCAGAAGGAGGCGGATTGGTATATCGACGAGGCCAAGGCCGCGATGCAGGCCGGGACGATGGTCTACGCGGGCAAATATTCCGCCCCGGACTATGAGACGATCCTCGCTGCGGGCTGCGACCTTGCCATCGAGAACACGATGATCTACCATACGCCCGAGGTCATCGAGCAGCTCGAGCGCATCGGCGTCCCCGTGCTCATCGAGCGCTCAAGCTACGAGCCGGAGCCGCTGGGCCGCATGGAGTGGCTGAAGCTCTATGCCGCCCTGCTCGGCAGAGAGGACGCGGCCTGCGCATATTATGATGACCTCATCGCCGCGCTCGCGCCCGTGCTCGACCAGGAGCCGACGGGCCAGACCGTCGCGTTCTTCTACATCACGACGTCCGGCGCAGTCAATGTCCGCAAATCCGGCGACTATATCGCCAAGGCCATCCGTATGGCGGGCGGCGAGTATGTCTCGTTCGACGAGAGCGGCGAGGAAAACGCCCTGTCCACAATGACCATCCAGATGGAGTCCTTTTACGACACCGCCCTGGATTCCGACGTCCTCATCTACAACAGCACCATCGACGGCGGGATTACCTCCATCGATGAGCTGCTCGCCAAAAGTCCGCTGTTTGCGGATTTTAAAGCCGTCCAGACCGGCAATGTCTGGTGTATCACGAAAAACTTCTATCAGGAATCGCTCGCCCTCGGCGACATGATCCTCGACGTCCACGCCGTTTTGAACAACCCGGACGCCGCCGATCTCCGGTTCCTAAAAAAATTATCATAACAGGAGGAGCAGCATGGAACATACCCGCAAACTTCACACATGGGGCGGTTTCCTGCTGCTCCTCGTCCTGCTTGTTACCTTTTTGATCTGGAATCTTCTCGCGGGCAGCGTCCGGCTCCCCGCGTCTGAAATATGGGCGATTCTCCATGGCGGCGGCGACCTCACGCAGCGCCGCATCCTGCTGAATATCCGCCTGCCCCGCTTGCTTGCGGCGATGATTCTCGGCGGCGCCCTCTCCGTCTCGGGCTTCCTGCTGCAGACGTTTTTCCACAATCCAATCGCCGGGCCCTTCGTCCTCGGCATCTCGTCCGGGGCCAAGTTCACGGTCGCGGTCACGATGATCCTGCTGCTCAGCCGGGGCGTCACGTCGTCCTCCGCCGCGCTGATCGCAGCGGCCTTTGTCGGCGCGATGCTCTCAATGGGCTTTGTCCTGCTCATCTCGCGGCGCGTCCGCCGGATGAGCCTGCTCGTCGTCTGCGGCGTGATGATCGGCTATATCTGCTCCGCGCTGACGGACTTTCTCGTCACGTTTGCCGACGACAGCAACATTGTCAACCTGCACAACTGGTCCCTCGGCTCCTTCTCCGGCATGAGCTGGGACAATGTCCGCACGATGGCCGTGGTCTGCGGCAGGGCCCTGATCCTGACGTTCCTGCTCTCCAAGCCCCTCCGGGCCTATCAGCTGGGCGAGGTCTACGCGCAGAATCTCGGCGTGCCGCTGCGCGCGTTCCGTGCGGCGCTGATCTTACTTTCCAGTGTGCTCTCCGCCTGCGTCACGGCCTTTGCCGGCCCGATCTCCTTCGTCGGCATCGCCGTGCCGCACCTGATGAAGTCCCTTTTTAAGTCCGCAGAGCCGCTTTTGATGATCCCGGCCTGTTTCCTCGGCGGCGGCGCGTTCTGCCTGTTCTGCGACCTCATCGCGCGCACGGCCTTCGCGCCCACCGAGGTCAGCATCAGCTCCGTCACAGCGGTCTTCGGCGCGCCGGTCGTCATCTATATGATGCTCCACAGAAAGGGGGCGCAGTGATGGATTATCTGCAAACCGATGCCCTGTCCGTCGGCTACAACGGCAAGACGCTCATCTCCAAGGTCGCCCTCTCGGTACAGCGCGGCAGGATCGTCACGCTCATCGGCCCGAACGGCTCCGGCAAGTCGACCATCCTCAAGACCATCATCGGCCAGCTCCCGTCCATTTCCGGCTCAGTCTTCCTCGACGGCGCGGACATGCGCAGCCGCAGCCGGGGCGACGTCGCCCGCCGCATGGCCATCCTGATGACGGCCCGCATGGACCCCGAGCTCATGACCTGCCGCGACGTCGTCAGCACCGGCCGCTATCCCTACACCGGCCATCTCGGCGTCCTCCGCCCGGAGGACAAGGCCATCGTCGAGCAGAGCCTCCGCGAGACCGACGCGCTCGACTTTGCCGACCGGCCCTTCCAGTCCATCAGCGACGGCCAGCGGCAGCGCGTCCTGCTTGCCCGGGCCCTCTGCCAGCAGCCGGAGCTCATCGTCCTCGACGAGCCGACGAGTTTTCTCGACATCCGCTATAAGCTGGAGCTGCTGACCATCCTCAAGCGCATGGTGCGCGAGGAGCACCTCGCCGTCCTCATGTCCCTGCACGAGCTGGATCTTGCCGCCCGCGTCTCCGATACCGTCGTCTGCGTCGCGGGCGACCGGATCGACCGCGTCGGCCCGCCCTCGGAAATTTTCACGCCCGACTATATCGCGGCGCTCTATCGCATGGAGCCGGGAAAATACGATCCCTGCTTCGATTCCTTGGAATTTGTCCCCGGAGGTGCCAGATGAGCGAACAAACCGGAACCTTCTATGCCGTCTCCGTCGGGCCCGGCGACCCGGAGCTGCTGACGCTCCAGGCCGTCCGCGTTCTGGAGAACACGCCCGTCATCGCCGCGCCGCAGACGGTGTCCGGCCAGATGCTCGCGCTCGACATCGCGCGCGGCGCGGTCGATTTGACCGGAAAATCCGTTCTGCCGCTCCGATTCACGATGTCGCATGACGCTGCCGTCCGGGCGGAAAGCTATCGCGCGGCGGCGTCCGCCGTCGAGGCCGAGCTGCGGCAGGGAAGAGACGTTGCGATGGTCAACCTCGGTGACGTCGCCCTCTTCGCTACGGCGTATTACATCTTCGCGGAGATCGAGCGGGACGGGTTTCCGGCCAGAATGCTCCCAGGCGTGACGAGCGTCGCCGCCGTGGCGGCCCGCCTCGGGCAGAGCCTGACCGAGATGGAGCAGCCGCTCCACATCCTTCCGGCGAGCTGCGATCTGGATGCGGCGCTGGCCCTCCCGGGCACGAAGGTGCTGATGAAATCCGGCTCCGCCATCCACGAGACCGTTGCAGCGCTGGGGCGCGCGGGTCTGTTGAAGCGGTCCTCGATGGTCGCCGACTGCGGCCTGCCCAGCGAGCGGGTCTTCCGCGATCTGCGGGAGATCCCGGAAAATGTCAGCTATTTTGCCACCATTCTTGTCCGATCGGAGTGAGCCTATGCAGCAAAATCTTCCGCGTCTGATCCTCGCCGGGACGAACAGCGGCTGCGGCAAGACGACCGTGACCTGTGCCGTTTTGCAGGCGCTCGTGAACCGCGGCCTTTCAGTCGCCGCCGCGAAATGCGGCCCCGATTATATTGACCCGATGTTCCATAGCCGCATCATCGGGGCCAAAAGTTCGAATCTCGATCCGTTTTTCTTCGACGAAAATACGCTTCGCTTCCTCCTCGCGCAGAATGCCTCCGGCTGTGATGTCACGGTCATTGAGGGCGTCATGGGCTATTACGACGGCCTCGGCCTGACCAGTACGCGCGCCAGCACCTACGAACTCGCGCAGAAGACGGTCTCGCCCGTGGTTCTCGTTGTGAACGCGCGCGGCGCGGCACTCTCGGTGCTGGCGTCGGTACGCGGCTTTCTGGACTTTCTGCCGGACGACCGCATCTGCGGCGTCATCCTCAACGGCTGCACCGCGATGACCTACGCGCCGCTCGCGCGTGTGCTGGAAGACCGCCTTGGCGTCAAGGCGTGCGGCTTTCTGCCGAATCTGCCGGACTGCGCGCTGAAAAGCCGCCATCTCGGCCTTGTGACTGCGGCGGAGGTCGCAGATCTGCGCGAAAAAATGCAGCGCCTCGCCGCTGAGGCCGAGCAGACGATCGATCTGGACGCGCTGCTGACCATCGCGCGCGAAGCGCCAGCGCTGGACGTTGTGCCGCCGACGCTTCCGGCGTCCGGCGCACCGGTGCGCATCGGTGTTGCGCGGGACAATGCGTTCTGCTTTTACTATGAAGACAGCCTCGGCCTGCTCCGGACGGTCGGCGCGGAGCTCGTGCCGTTTTCTCCGCTCTCTGACAGCGCCTTGCCCGCCGGACTCGACGGCCTCTATCTCGGCGGCGGCTATCCGGAGCTCTATGCCGCGCAGCTGAGCGAAAATCGCTCCATGTGCAGCAGCGTCCGCGCCGCGCTGGAGGCGGGGCTGCCCTGCATTGCCGAATGCGGCGGCTTTATGTACCTGACAGAGGCTATCGGGGAGCATCCGATGGTGGGCTTTCTGCCGGGGCGCTGCTTCGACGCCGGGAAGCTCGCACGCTTTGGCTACGTCACGCTGACGGCCGAGCGGGACAACCTGCTCTGCCGCGCGGGCGGATCCATCCCTGCACACGAATTCCACCACTGGGATGCGGAGCAGACCGGAGACGCCTTCACGGCGGCGAAGCCCTTCGGCCGCAGCTGGCCGTGCGTCTTCGCCACGGGCACCCTCTACGCGGGCTATCCGCATTTCCATTTTTACGCGAATCCATCCTTTGCCGTCCGCTTTCTGGACGCGTGCCGAAAGGGGAAACACCATGCTGGAACAGATCAGACCGATGGACATTGAGCGCCGCAGCTTCGAGATCATCACCGAGCTGCTGGGAGACCGTAAGCTCGACCCTGAAAACGAGCTCGTCATCAAGCGCGCCATCCACACGACTGCCGACTTTGACTATGCCGACAATCTCGTCTTCTCCGACCACGCGGTCACGAAGGGGATCGAGGCGCTGCGCGCCGGCTGCGACATCGTCACCGATACGCAGATGGCGAAGGCCGGCATCAACAAGACCATTCTGGCCTCCCTCGGCGGGGAAGTCCACTGCTTCATGTCCGATCCGGACGTTGCCGCGGAGGCAAAAGCGCGCGGCGTCACCCGCGCCATCGTCTCGATGGAGCGGGCCGCGCAGCTGCCGAAGCCCTGCATCTTTGCCATCGGCAACGCGCCGACGGCCCTTGTCTCGCTCGAGGCCCTGATGGAAACGGACAAGCTGCACCCGGCGCTCATCATCGGTGTGCCGGTCGGCTTCGTCAACGTCATTGAGAGCAAGGAGCTCGTCATCGCGAACTGCCGCGCGCCCTATATCGTCGCGCGCGGGCGCAAGGGCGGCAGCAATGTCGCCGCCGCGATCTGCAACGCGATGCTCTACCAGATCCGGCGCTGAGATGGAAGAATATGTAATCAAGGACGGAAAACGACTCCGTCTCGGCTATACGACCGGCTCCTGCGCCGCTGCCGCCGCGAAAGCGGCGGCCTGGATGCTCCTGACCGGCCACGAAAAACGAACCATCGATCTGCTCACGCCAAAGGGCGTCGCCCTGACGCTGGACGTGCTTGAGATCACGAGAACCCCCGATACCGTCTCCTGCGCCATCCGCAAGGACAGCGGCGACGATCCGGACGTCACGCACGATACCCTCGTGTTTGCAGCCGTCCAACGCACGGAAACACCCGGCGTCACGATCGACGGCGGCGCGGGCGTGGGCCGCGTGACGAAGCGCGGGCTCGACCAGCCGGTCGGCGCGGCGGCCATCAACTCCGTCCCGCGCCGCATGATCCGCGAAAACGTCGAAGAGGTCATGCGCCTCTGCGATTATTGCGGCGGCCTGGCCGTCATGATCTCCGTGCCGGAGGGCGAGGCGCTCGCAAAAAAGACCTTCAACCCCCGCCTCGGCATTGTCGGCGGCATTTCCATCCTCGGTACGACCGGCATCGTCGAGCCGATGAGCGAGCAGGCCCTCGTCGACACCATCCATGTCGAGCTGCGGCAGCGTCGGGCGAACGGCGCGGACTATGTCCTGCTCACGCCGGGCAACTATGGCGCGGATTTCATCCGCGCGTCCATCGGCCTCGACCCGCGCACCGCCGTTTTGACCAGCAATTTCATCGGCGACGCGCTGGAGCATTGCCGTACGCTCGGCTTCTGCGGTGCGCTGCTCGTCGGGCACATCGGCAAGCTCGTGAAGCTCGCGGGCGGCCTGTGGAACACACACTCGAAGTGCGGCGACTGCCGCATGGAGCTCATCGCGGCGCATGCCGCCGCCCTCGGTCTCCCGCCCGCGCGCGTGGAGGAGGTGCTGGACTGCGCGACGTGTGACGATGCGCTCCGTATCCTGAAAGAAGAACAGTTATATGACGCGGTGCTGGCCCGCCTCGCGGAGCGCATCGAGTTTCATCTTGCGCACAAGTGCGGCGAGATGGCCGCCGGCGCGATCGTATTTTCCAAAGAATATGGCCTCCTGTGCCGGACCGGCCGCGCGCAGGAGCTGCTGGGAACCATTATGGAGGGATAACTATGGTACATTTTGTCGGCGCCGGGAGCGGCGCACCGGACCTCATCACCGTGCGCGGCGCGCGGCTGCTCGGCGAGGCGGACGTCGTCATCTATGCCGGGTCGCTCGTCAATCCAGCGCTGCTGGACGCTACGAAGCCGGGCTGTGAGATCCACGACAGCGCGAAAATGACGCTGGAGGAGGTCATTGCCGTCATCCGTCAGGCCGAGGCCGAGGGCAAGACCACTGTCCGTCTCCATACCGGCGACTCGAGCATCTATGGCGCTGTGCGGGAGCAGTTTGACGCGCTGGAAAAGCTGGGCATCGACTATGATGTCTGCCCCGGCGTCAGCGCCTTCTGCGGGGCCGCCGCGGCGCTCCGCGCGGAATATACGCTCCCGAACGTCAGCCAAACGGTCATCATCACGCGCGCACCCGGCCGCACACCCGTTCCCACCCGCGAGTCCATCCGCGCCCTCGCGGCCCACCACGCCACCATGGTCCTCTTCCTCAGTACGTCGCTGACAAAGCAGCTTCAGGCCGACCTGCTCGCGGGCGGCTACGAGGCGGAAACGCCGGCCGCCGTCGTCTACAAGGCGACGTGGCCAGAGGAGAAGATCTTCCGCTGCACCGTCGGCACGCTGCACGATACTGTCACGGCCAACGGCCTGACGAAGACGTCGCTGATCGTGGTCGGCGGCTGCCTCGGGGGCGACTATCTCCGTTCGCTGCTCTACGACCCCTCGTTCACGACCGAATTCCGCGAGGCCACAAAATGAACATTGCGATTTTCGCTTACAGCCGTACTGGATGCAAAACGGCGCGGCGTATCTGTATGGCGCTGCCGGAGGCGGAAACGCTTTGTTATGCGGTGCCGCGGCTGGCGGAGCCGGGATTTCTGCCGCTTGAAAAAGCGGTCTATGGCGCGGCGTTTTCGGAAATGGACGCGCTGATCTTTGTCGGTGCGGCTGGGATCGCGGTGCGGGAGATCGCGCCGTATGTCCGCGACAAACGGACGGATCCGGCGGTGCTCGGCCTCGACGAGCGGGCGAATTTCGTCATTCCGCTGCTCTCCGGGCACATCGGCGGGGCCAATGCGCTCGCCCGCAGGCTTGCCGCAGCGCTCGGCGCGACCGCCGTCGTCACCACGGCGACGGACGTGAACGGCAAATTTTCTGTCGACACCTGGGCGGCGGAGCACGGCTGCGCAATCTCCGATATGGGGGGCGCCAAACAGATTTCAGCGGAAATTTTAGAGCATTCTGTTCCGGTTTGCAGCGATTTTCCGATTCAAGGTCCGCTGCCGGACGGGCTGATTTTGGGCGAGTCCGGCGAGCTCGGCATCTATGTCGGTTATCGGTGTTCTGCACCGTTTATGCACACGCTGCGCCTTGTGCCGCGCGTGCTGCGCGTTGGAGTCGGCTGCCGGAAGGGCATCTCGAGGGAAGCCGTCGAGGCAGCTATTCAAACGGCGTTTGCGAGCCATGACTTAGATTTGAATGCGGTGAAGGGCGTCTATTCCATCGACTTAAAGCGGCAGGAGGCGGGGCTGCTCGCCGCCTGCGAAGAGCATGGCTGGTCCGCGACATTTTATACAGCGGAAGAATTGCGGGCTGTGACGGGGGAGTTCACCGAATCTCCCTTCGTGCAGGAGGTGACAGGCATCGGCAACGTCTGCGAACGGGCGGCGATGCTGGGCGCGGAGCGACTTCTGGTTCGGAAGTGTGCGGGAAACGGCGTGACCATTGCGGTCTCGGCGGAAACATGGGAGGTAGACTTTGGGTAAGGTATTTATCGTGGGCATCGGCCCCGGAAATGAGGAAAACAGGACTATTCGTGCCGACCGGGCGCTGGAAGCGTGTGATGTGATCGCCGGTTACCCGGTCTATGTCGATCTGGTGAAGGACCGCTATCCCGGCAAGGAGCTGGTCTCCACGCCGATGACGCAGGAGGCCAGGCGCTGCCAGATGGCGCTCGACCTCGCGAAGAGCGGGAAAACCGTGGCGCTCGTTTGCTCCGGCGACAGCGGGATCTACGGCATGGCCGCGCTGGTCTATGAGCTGCGCGGCGAGAACAGCGAGCCGGAGGTCGAGGTCGTCCCCGGGCTGACCGCCGCGTGCAGCGGCGGCGCGGTGCTCGGCGCGCCGCTGACGCATGATTTCGCGGTCATCAGTCTGTCCGACCGGCTGACGCCCTGGGAGACCATTGAAAACCGGCTGCGCTGCGCGGCGGAGGGCAACTTTGCCATTGCGATCTACAACCCGGCGAGCCACGGCCGCCCTGACCACTTAAAGCGCGCGTGTGACATTTTACTGCGTGTCCTGCCGGAGGAGCGGCTCTGCGGCATTGTCCGCAACATCGGACGTGAGGGGCAGTGCAGCCGCATTCTGACGCTCGGCGAACTGCAAGCGGCGGATGTCGATATGTTCTGCACCGTGTTTGTTGGAAATTCGTCCACAAAGGTCGTAAACGGCGCGCTCATCACGCCGAGAGGATACCGGAATGTATAAAATTTGCGTGTTCGGCGGCACGACCGAGGGCCGCGAACTGGTGGAATTTCTGAATGCGCAGCTGTGCGAGGTCACGGCCTGTGTGGCCACGGAATATGGACAGGCGCTGCTGCCCGAGGCAGAGCGGCTGACCGTTTCGGCCCGCCGGCTGCCGGCCGATGAGATCAAGGCGCTCTTGACGGACAGACATTTTGACCTCGTGATCGACGCGACGCACCCCTACGCGGCGTCGATCACGAAGAGCATCGCCCGCGCGTGCGCCGAGACCGGTGTGGAGCGCTGGCGGCTGCTGCGCGGCGCGTCGGATGCGCCGGAGGATGCCGTTTTTGTCGAAAGCACCGAAAAAGCGATCGAATTTTTGGATCAAACAGAGGGGAACATCCTGCTCACCACCGGGAGCAAGGAATTGAAAGCATGCAGTCAGATCAAGGACTTTGCGGAGCGCGTCTATGCGCGCGTGCTGCCGCTGGAGGACTCGCTCGTGCTTTGCCGTGAGGCGGGCGTCAAGACGGCGCATATTCTGGCAATGCAGGGGCCATTCTCGGAGGAGATGAACACGGCGATGCTGCGCGCCATCGGCGCAAAATGGCTGGTGACGAAGGACGGCGGGGCCGCGGGCGGCTTCGCGGAAAAGGCGGCAGCCGCCGCGAAGACCGGCGTGCGCCTTCTGGTCATCGGACGGCCCGCAGAGGCGGACGGGATCGGACTTTCAGAGACGGTCGCGAGACTCTGTGCGCGGTTTTCGTTTGGGCGCGTGCCGCATGTTTGCGTTGTGGGCATTGGGCCCGGCAGCGAGGCGGCGCAGACGGGCGAGGTCCGTGCAGCGATCGAGCATACGGACTGCCTGATCGGCGCGGCACGGATGCTGGAGGTAGCGGCCCGGCCCGGTCAGCTGCGCGTCGCGGCCATCGCGCCGGACGCGATCGCGGCGGCCATTGCGGCGCACCCGGAATGTTCGAATTTTACGGTCCTGATGTCCGGGGATACGGGATTTTTCAGCGGCACGAAGAAACTGCTCCCGCTGCTGCCGAATTGTCATGTCCGCGTGTTGCCGGGGTTGAGCTCGATGAGCTATCTCTGCGCGCGGCTCGGGAAGCGCTATGAGGAGGCCGTGCCGGTCAGCCTGCATGGGCGGGAACACGACATCGCGGCCGATGTGCGCGCACAGGAAACGGTCTTCGCGCTCGTCGGCGGCGAGGGCGGCATGGCGAAGCTCTGCGCGCGGCTCGTGGATGCGGGCCTTGGCGCGGTGCGCGTCAGCGTCGGCGAGCGGCTGAGCTACCCGGACGAGAAGATCACCTGCGGGACGGCGGCAGAGCTGGCATCGCGGGAATTTGACAAGCTCAGCGTGGCGCTGATCGAAAATCCGGCCCCGGATGCGGTCGTGACGCACGGGCTGCCCGACGAGGTATTTTTGCGGGAGATGGATCTGGCGCACGTTGTGCCGATGACAAAAAGCGAGGTGCGCGCCGTCTGCCTTTCCAAGCTGGCGCTGACGGAGCGCGCGGTCTGCTGGGATGTCGGCGCGGGCACCGGTTCGGTCTCCATTGAGATGGCTTTGCAGGCGAAGCGCGGACGCGTGTATGCCGTGGAACGACAGGAAGATGCGCTGGCGCTGCTGGCGCGCAACAAGGCGGCGTTTTCCGCCGGGAATCTGGAGATTGTCTCCGGGACGGCCCCGGCGGCGTGCGAGGCGCTCCCGGCGCCGACGCATGTGTTCCTCGGCGGGACCGCGGGAAATTTGAACGGGATATTGGACGCCGCGCTGCGGAAGAATCCGCACGTCCGCATCGTGGCGACGGCGGTGACGCTGGAGTCTGTGGGGGCGCTGGCGGCGCGCATGGCGGACTTTGAAGAGGCGGAATGCGTCAGCCTGCAGGCGGCCCGTGCGCGGACGGCCGGAAGCTATCACCTGATGCAGGGACAGAACCCTGTGTATATTTTCACGATGCAAAACAGGAGGGAACAGGCATGAAATGGTCCCTATTCGCACTTTGCATCGGATTTTGCATCGATCTGCTGATCGGTGATCCGCACGGCCTGCCGCATCCGGTGGCCGCGATCGGACATCTCATCTCACTGCTGGAACGGCTGTTCCGCCGCCTTTTTCCGAAGACGCCCGGCGGCGAGCGGGCCGCCGGAGCCTGTATCTGGATCCTGACGGCACTGATCGCTGCGGCCCTTCCGGCGCTGCTCCTCTGGGGCTGCGCGCGCGTGAGCGTCTGGCTGCGGCTGGCGGTGGAGAGCGTGATGTGCGGACAGATCCTCGCGGCGAAGTCGCTGCGGGACGAGAGCATGAAGGTCTATGCGGCGCTGAAGCATGGGAGTCTGGACGAGGCCAGACAGGCCGTGTCCATGATCGTCGGACGCGACGTGGCGCGGCTGGATGCGCGCGGCGTGATGCGCGCGGCGGTGGAGACCGTGGCGGAGAACACGTCGGACGGCGTGATCGCGCCAATGCTGTTTCTGGCGATCGGCGGCGCGCCGCTCGGCTTTTTCTACAAGGCCGTGAACACGATGGATTCGATGCTTGGCTATGTGGAGCCGCCGTATAAGGACATCGGACTTGTGCCCGCGCGGATGGACGATGTGTTCAATTTTATCCCCGCGCGGCTGTCGGCGCTGCTGATGCTGGCGGCGGGGGCGCTGCTGCAGCTGGATGTGAAAAACGGCTGGAAGATCTTCCGCCGGGATCGCTGCAAGCATGCGAGCCCGAACTCGGCGCAGACGGAATCGGTCTGCGCGGGACTGCTGGGGCTGCGGCTGGCGGGCGATGCGTGGTACCACGGGGTGCTGCACAAGAAGGACTATATCGGCGACGCGAAGCGGGAGATCGAACTGGAGGACATCCCGCGCGCGGGGCGGCTGATGTATCTGACGGCGGTTCTGGCGCTTGTGGTGTTCGGCGCGGGGAAAGCGCTGTTGATCGTTCTGTGAATTTTGAGGAAATGCGATGCTTTATGGAGTCAAAAACCCGCATGGAGGGGACCGATACGGCGATGGGATCGCGCTCGACTTTTCGGCGAACGTGAGTCCGCTCGGCACGCCGAAGTGTGTGACCGAGGCGATTGAACGGGGCCTGCCTGAGCTCTACCGCTATCCCGATCCCTACTGCCGGGCACTTGTGCAGGCGATTGCGCGCTATGAAGGGGTGCCGGGAGAATTCATTCTCTGCGGGAACGGCGCGTCTGAGCTCATCTACGCCTATTGCGAGGCCGTGCGGCCAGGGCGCGCGATGGAGCTCGCGCCGACATTTTCGGAGTATTCGCTGGCTTTGCAGCGGAGGGGCTGCGGGGTCGTGCGCTTTGCGCTCAGTCAGGAGGAAAAGTTTGACTTACAGGAGCGCTTTCTGGCGCGTCTTGCGCGCGAAAAGATCGATGCGCTGTTCCTCTGCAATCCGAATAACCCGACGGGACGGCTGATCGCGGGCGGGCTGCTGGAAAAGATCCTGCGTGTCTGCCGAGAGAACAACATTGCACTGTTTGTCGACGAGTGCTTTTTGAGCCTGTCGGACGGCGGCACCGATCTGACGCCGTTTTTGCGGGAGTTTCCGCAGCTTTTTGTTCTCAAGGCCTTTACGAAGAGCTTTGGTATGGCGGGGCTGCGGCTGGGGTACGGCTTGAGCGCGGATGGGGCCTTGCTGCGGAAGATGTCGGCGGCGGTGCCGCCGTGGAATGTCTCGGCGCTTGCACAGGCGGCGGGCGTCGCCGCGCTGGGCGATGCGGAATTTTTGGAGAGGAACCGCGCGGTCATCCGCGCGGAGCGCCCGCGGCTCGAAGAACGGCTGCGGGAGCTTGGCTTCTGGGTGTGTCCGTCGCAGGCGAATTACATTCTGTTTCGCGGTGAGGCGGGCTTGGCGGATCGGCTGCGCGAGCGCGGTGCTGCGATCCGCGACTGTGCGAATTTTGAGGGCCTGGGGCCGGGATGGTATCGCGCGGCTGTGCGGCTACGGGAAGAAAATGATGCGCTGCTGGATGCGATGCGGCGGGCGAGGGAGGATGGAAGATGGCGCTGAATCTGATGCTGCAGGGAACGATGTCGAACGCGGGGAAGAGCCTGCTCGCCGCGGCGCTCTGCCGCATTTTCCGGCAGGACGGTTATCGCGTGGCCCCGTTCAAGAGCCAGAACATGGCGCTGAACTCCTTCATCACGGCCGAAGGCGGCGAGATGGGCCGGGCCCAGGTGGTGCAGGCAGAGGCGGCGGGGATCGCGCCGGATGTGCGGATGAACCCGATTTTGCTGAAGCCGACGACGGACTCTGGCAGCCAGGTGATCGTGAACGGACAGGTCGTAGGCAACATGCGCGCGACGGAATATTACCGGCGGAAACGGGAATTTCTGCCTGCGGTGACGGCGGCATATGAGAGTCTTGCGGCGGAATATGACGTGATCGTCATCGAGGGCGCGGGCAGCCCGGCAGAGATCAACCTGAAACAGGACGATTTTGTGAACATGGGGCTGGCCAAGCTGGTCGATGCGCCGGTGCTGCTGATCGGGGACATCGACCGGGGCGGCGTGTTCGCGCAGCTCTACGGGACGATCGCGCTGCTGGAGCCGGACGAGCGTACGCGCGTCAAGGGGACAATCGTGAACAAGTTCCGCGGTGACCGGGCCATTCTGGAGCCGGGACTGCGGCAGCTCGAGGCGCTCTGCGGCGTGCCGGTGGCGGGTGTGGTGCCGTACACGACGGCGGACATCGACGATGAGGACAGCCTGACGGAGCGGTTTTCGCGCGATACGGCGCGGAAGCTGGTCGACATCGCGGTCATCCGGCTACCGAAGATCTCGAATTTCACCGATTTTTCGCCGTTTGAGCGATATGAAAATGTGTCGCTGCGGTATGTCGACCATGTGGGCGCGCTCGGCACGCCGGATATGATCCTCCTGCCGGGGACGAAGAGCACGATCGCCGATCTCCGCTGGCTGCGTGAGCGGGGACTGGAAGCCGCGATCCTGAAGGAGGCGGCAGGCGGGACGCTGGTATTCGGCGTGTGCGGCGGATACCAGATGCTGGGCCGGTCCGTTTCGGACCCGGAGGGTGTCGAGGCCGCGGGGCTGACGGAACTGCGGGGCATGGGACTGCTCGAGATGGAGACCGTGTTCCACGGGGAGAAGGTGCAGCGGCAGACGGCGGGGATGTTTTCCGGTGTGGAAGGGATGCTCGCGGGGCTGAACGAACTGCGCTATGAAGGGTATGAGATCCACATGGGCCGCAGCGAGGCACAGATGCCCGCGCTGGCCGGGAACGGGAACGTCTACGGCAGCTATGTGCATGGGATATTTGACGCGCCGGGCATCGCGGATGAGATCCTGAAGGCGATCTGCGCGCGTCGCGGCGTGGCGTTTTCGGCGCTCGGGACCTTCGACCGGGCGGCATATCGGGAGCGGCAGTATGATCTGCTGGCGGACGCGGTGCGCGCGGGATTGGATATGGAATTCGTTTATCGGGTGTTGAGAAAAGAGATTTAGTTTTTTCAAAAGCGGGCGACCAATTGGCGAACACGCATAAGGACAACAACGAGATACCGCTCAGAGCAAGAGAAGTCCTTCCGGGAAACCGGAAGGACTTCTCCAACTATTGGAATCTGCTTTTCTATAGTCACGGCAGTCTAAGTTCAGGCATGCGTAGATGTCACCGATGCGATTTCACCACATTTCCCATTCGCCGCAAACCCATTTATCTGGGCATCGAAATATTATTAGATCAACACAACAGGGGAAACTGTGAGGTCCACGAAGAACCCCACAAGAGCTAATCTGATCATGAACGTCGAAGCTTTTTTATGTATTTTATACTAGTGATGATTAAGACAATCGTCCCCACAAGCAAAGCGCCTGACCCGTTGTCCAGTACAAAGGATATCAGTATAGCAACAACTCCACCAAGTGCGCATGCTCCATAATCGATCGACCGCATGGTTGCTTTTCGCAGTGCTGATTGAATCACCACCAGTTCGGTCTACAATCGCGGCAATAATCATTACTCCTTTACGTAATCTCCAGGAGCTTTTGAGTGACACGATTCATGGTGTCAAGGTAGTATTTAAGCTCTGCATCATTCAATGTGCCATCGTTCCATTCCTCCATCTTTTTTGTCATGTCTGAATACTGCTCCATAAATTTCAGATAATCAGATAGCATCTCCGTGGCATTATCGGATTCTTGATATTTCTTCATGAAAGCAACATATTCATCAAAGAATTCTTCGTAACTATCCATAGCTTCCTTGAATGATACACGCATCCCATCGATCATTTCTTCAGAGGAGCTATCATTTTCTGCTGGCTTAACTTCTTCGGGCTGTTCCGATATAGCTGGAACCTCCTCTATTTTCTCTTCTGATTCCGCATCACTATGTTCAGAAGTCGAATCCTCTACGGGGGTAGTCTCAACTGGCTCTGGCTCCTGCATGACCGGCTCTGCGCTTTTCACTGTATTTTCTGTTTTTGATTCTGAGACACCTTCCGTTGGATTTTCCGCGGTAGCTTCCTCATCCTTACCGCAGGCGGTCAGCCCAAGAACAAGTACAAACGCGAGGAACACACAGATAATTTTTTTCATTTTCATTCTCCTTTTGTAAAAAATAAAAAGTGCGCCTCCAATGACGGAAGCGCACCGAAAAAGCACGTTCCCTCATTGTTGCCACACAATCTCTCCGTACCGCAGGGTATGAGAACGAGGGAAAGCACCTTTTACCAAGATGCTTCCCTGCAATACGGAAAAATCAATTGTGTGGCACTTGAATCATACCACAAATAATGTCAGTCCGCAACAGAATCCGTTATTTCTTTTTCCCATTCTTCCAGATTAACACCATAATCCGTCAGTTTGGAAGTGTAATGCCTTTTTCTTTTCGCAACTTAAGAAAAATACAATCCGGAAAAGCTTCTATTTTTCAAAAGTACCATTGACAAACGTTTGTTCTAGTGTTATCATGTGAAACACAGCAGAAAATCCTGCCGGCAACAGAATATTCCGAAGCGCACCATAAAACGTAATGAAGGAGCGCTGCGACCGAGAATGGCCGCAGCGCTCCTTTTGGTGCTCTTTAGGGAAATATGGGGGTGGGATCACAATCCCAAACAACTGAATAACCAGCAACGCGGACAACACCGCAGGTTGGGAAAAGCGCACGGCGCGCGCGA
>OLXK01000890.1_pt1 | contig 24946 bp, 23 predicted proteins | sample 1674321 | NCBI WGS metagenome assembly OLXK01 (sample SAMEA103958162, study PRJEB25191) | human gut metagenome | reverse complement strand
TTTGTGTGAAGTCAAACTCGTTTTGTCAGTTCATTTTAAAAATAAAATACTTTTGTTTTTATATCAGGCACTCATCAATGCGATTTTACAAAATTGTTTTAAATTCTCTTAAAAATTTTTATTTTTGTTGATACTTAAGATTATGTAAAAAGTGCAAAGAAAAAATTTGCACTTCTGTCAGCTAACAAAATCAATAAAAAGGCATAAAAAAATAAGCCTCTGCCGTTAAGGCAAAGGCTTACTTTTTGCTTATTATTTTATTACAATTACAGGCACGGAAGCATTTTCGATTACTATATGGCTGACGCTGTTTTTAAACAGGCCTTCAATAGCGCCGAAACCGCGCGTGCCTATGATAATGGTATCGCATTTTTCCTTGCGGCACTGCTTAATGATTTCCGGCGCGGGGCGTGTGCCGATAACAAGCACATAAGAACAGGGTATGTTCTGCTCATCAAGTATATGCTTTGCCGCACCCAGAACTTCGTTGCCTATCTGCATGGCAGGCCCGTTCACGTCACCGGCCAGTTCACCTTCCAGCGGCAGCTGCGGCGTATGCTGCAAGCCCTCGCGGGCAACGGTTAAAACAACCAGCTCCGATTCCGCCATTTTGGCTATGCCGATGGCATATTCCAGCGCGCGCCACGAATATTCAGTACCGTCTATTGCTACCAATAATTTTTTCAGCATAGTATCACTTTATTTCACAATCAGCACAGGCACAGCCGCATACTGCGAAACTTTGCTGCTGACGCTGCCGAGGAAGAATTCGGCAATGCCGGAAAGGCCGCGGGAGCCGATAACGATTGCATCTGCCTGAACTTTTTTGGCAAGGGCGATAATGCGTTCCGAAGGATGGCCTACTTCCATATCGTAGCTTACTTCATGCGGATAATCGCCAACGATGTCTTTAGCGTATTCAAGCACTTTGTCGCCGATGCGTTCCAGTTCGCTGTTACCGCGGCTGATAGTGCTGTGGTCAAGCGGTACTGCAAGCAGCGCTGCGTTATTGTACGGCTGGATAACGTTTACTACAACAATTTCACTGCTAAATTTTCTGCCAATTTCCAAAGCATTATTAAGTGCGCGCCAGGACGTTTCAGAACCGTCGACAGGCACCAGAATTTTTTTAAACATACTACACACCTCCCGATATGGCTTTTGCCATATCTTTTATGTTTTAAAATGTTCTACTTTTTTTAATAAAATCCTGCAAAGCAGCAAATTTTTACGGTTATCTTTCCTCGCGGTCGTACGAAAGGCCCAGAGCCTGCGGGGATGCGCTGCGCCCGCCGCGGCGTTTTAACACCAGCACAAGCACCAGCACCGTAAAAATGTACGGCAGCATATTAAGTATAAAGCCCGATACCGGCACGCCGAGCACCTGCAAATTAAAGCCCAGTGCGTCTATGCCGCCGAAAAGATACGAACCTGCCATGGCACGCCAGGGGTCCCACAGGGCAAAAATTACAAGCGCAACGGCAATCCAGCCGCGGCCCGCCGTCATGTTCTCCAGCCAGCTGGGGGCATAGGCAAGCGACAGGTAGGCACCGGCAACGCCAGCCAGCGCGCCGCCAACTACAATGTATAAATAGCGCAGGCCGAAAACATTAATGCCCGCCGCATCTACCGCCGCTGGGTTTTCGCCCATGGCACGCAGAAACAGCCCGCTGCGCGTTTTATAAAAATACCACGCCGCAAGCGGCACCAAAAAGTAACTTATATACACCAGCGCATCCTGCTTGAACAGAATGCTGCCGATAATGGGAATATCGCTTAAAAGCGGCACGGCAATTTTGCCGAATACCGCACCTGCAGGCTGGCCTACGTAATCCTGCCCAAGGTAACCGCTGAGCCCTGTGCCGAACAAGGTTACGGCAAGGCCGCTTACAACCTGGTTGGCGCGCAGGGTTACGGTTAAAAACGCGTGGATAAACGCCAAAAGCGCGCCCGCAGCAACAGCCGCCGCAACGCCTGCCCACGGGCTGCCAAAGCTGTTGCCTGCAATAAAGCCTGTGCAGGCGCCGATAAGCATCATGCCTTCAACGCCGAGGTTGATAACACCGCTGCGCTCGCAGATAACTTCGCCCAAAGCGGCGTACAAAAGAGGCGTGCCCATGGTGATGGCGGCAGCCAGCAACGAAACGATAAAATCTTCACTCATTTTCAGCACCGCCTTTCACAATACGCAGTTTGTAGCCGGTAAAAATTTCCGTACCGACAACGAAAAACAGCACCGCGCCCTGCAGCATGGTTGCCGCCGCTGCGGAAATGCCCATGGTTTGCAGCATAAAGCCGCCCACGTGAATAACTGCAAACAGAAAAGATACCAGAATAATGGCGGGCGGGTTTAAACGCGCCAGCCACGCTATAATAATGGCAGTGTAGCCGTAGCCCGGGCTGATGCCGTGCTGCAGCTTGCCTACAATGCCAGAAACTTCCACCATGCCTGCAAGCCCGCATACCGCGCCGCTGATAAACATGGCAATAAGCACGTTGCGGGCAATATCCATACCGGCATAACGCGCAGCCGCCGGGTTGGAACCGATAACCATTGTTTCATAGCCCCAGCGCGAGCTTTTAAACAGCACCGTAAACACTGCCGCCGCAATAAACACTACAAAAATACCGGCGTGTACGCGCAAATCGCCAAAGCTCGGCAGCATCGCCGCATCCGGGAACGCTGCCGTTAAAGGAAAGTTCAGCCCGTTAGGGTCGCGCCAGTCGCCGTATACCAGATAATCTACCCACAAAATGGCAATGTAGTTCATCATTAAAGTGCTGATAAGTTCATTAACCAGCCATTTTGTTTTAAACCAGCCCGCAACAAGGCCCCACAAGCCGCCTGCAAGCGCGCCCAAAACAAACATTGCGGGCAGCATAACTGCCGCAGGCAAATCGGGAAAATTAAGCGGCACCCAGGTTGCAGCGCAGGCGCCCATGTAAAACTGGCCTTCCGCGCCGATATTCCAAATCTGCATGCGGAACGCAACGGCAATGCCCAGTGCGCACAGCGCCATCGGAATCATTTTTACGAAAGTTTCCGAAAGGCCGTAATCGTTGCCCAGCGCGCCGCTGAACATGCTCTCATATACCAGAAGCGGGTCTTTGCCGGTAAGGGCAAAAAATACGCCGCAAAAAACCAGTGCCATCAGCGCCGAAAGTACGGGCAGGCCGATTTGCGCCTTCAGGCTTTGTTCCAGGCGTTTTTCCAGAACTACCTTCATTTGCCCTCACCTCCGTTATCCGTTACACCGGCCATCAGCGCGCCGATTTTTTCAATATCCATATCCTGCACGGCAAATTCGCCCATCAGCTTACCAGCAAACATAACGCCCACGCGGTCTGCCAGAGCTGCAAGTTCTTCCAGTTCTTCCGATACCAGAAGTATCGCCGTGTTTTCTTCTTTAAGCTTTAAAAGCAGCTTGTGCACGGCTTCAATCGCGCCGATATCCAGCCCGCGCACGGGGTACAGCACTACCATCAGCTGCGGTTTGGCTGCAATTTCGCGCCCCAAAAGCAGCTTCTGGATATTGCCGCCGCTCATCATTTTTACCGGCTGGTAAATGCTGCCCTGCTTAATGTCAAATTCTTCAACAATATGTTTGGCGGCGCTTACGGCTGCCTGCCATTTAATGCGCCAGCCTTCGGCAAAACGCCCGTTGTATTCTTTTAAAATAATGTTTTCAACGCTGTTTAAGTTCGGCGCAAGGCCGGTGCCAAGGCGGTCCTCAGGCACATAGCTGATGCCTGCTTCAATTTTGGCACGCGGCGGTTTATTGGTAAAATCCTGCCCGCGGTAATACATTTTGCCGCCCATGGAAAGGCGCATACCGGCAATAACCTCCGCCAGCTCGCGCTGCCCGTTGCCGCTTACGCCGGCAATGCCGTAAATTTCGCCCGCGCGTATTTCAAAGCTCACATTGTCAAGCGCCAGCGTGTGCATATCGCCAAGGGCGGAGATTTTTTCCAGTTTTAAAACCACGTCGCCGCTACCGGCAGGCTTATGCGGATAGTTAGTGTTAAGCTCGCGCCCAACCATCATTTGTATCAGCGCGCCGCGGTTGATTTCGCTTTTTTTCATACGGCCGCTTACCACGCCGCCGCGCAGAACGGTAATGCGGTCTGCCAGTTCTTCAACTTCGTTCAGCTTGTGCGAAATAAACACTACCGCGCAGCCGTTGTCGGCCATTTTGCGCAGGTTGGCAAACAGCTCGCGCGTTTCCTGCGGCGTCAGCACCGCCGTAGGTTCGTCAAGTATCAGCACCCGGCTTTTATGGTACAGCATGCGCAGAATTTCCACGCGCTGCTTTTCGCCGACGCCAAGCTGCCATACAAAGGCGTGCGGGTCTATTTTTAAGCCGTAGTAACTGCTTAATTCTTCAATGTCGGCCTCCAGCTGTGCCATATCCAGCTTAAAGCTGCCGTGCGTATCGCTTAAGGCAATGTTTTCCGCTACGGTGAAGGATTCAATCAGCTTAAAATGCTGGTGCACCATGCCGATGCCGCTTGCAATGGCGTCCGCCGGCGAAGAAAACTGCGTTTCCTTGCCGTCAACCAGTATTTTGCCTTCCGTCGGCTGGTAAAGCCCGGTTAAAATGCTCATCAGCGTACTTTTGCCGCTGCCGTTTTCGCCCAGCAGCGCATGCACTTCGCCGGGGTATAATTCTAAATCTATTTTGTTGTTGGCTATAACGCCCGGAAATTTTTTGGTAATTCCGAGCATGCTTATTAACGGTGTTACCATGTCTATCTTCCCGCCCGTTCAGTTATTTGCCGCTTCTTGCGCGCTCGCCAATCTGCCTTGCCACATGCACGCCGCTGGCACTGGCCTGCGAAAGCCCGCGCGTAATGCCCGCGCCGTCGCCGCAGGCAAACAGGTTGTGTATTTTGGTTTCCAGCTTACCGTCCAGCTCAAGGCGCGCGCTGTAAAACTTAACTTCCACGCCGTACAAAAGCGTATCGGCATTGGCCATGCCGGGGGCAATTTTATCCAGCGCGTAAATCATTTCGATAATATCGTCAAGCTGGCGCTTGGGCAGTACCAGGCTTAAATCGCCCGGGGTTGCGTTTAAAGTAGGTTTGGTAAAGCTCTTTTTCAAACGGCGCTCGTTGGTGCGTCGTCCGTTAATCAAATCGCCGAAACGCTGCAAAAGCACGCCGCCGCCCAGCATATTGCTGAAGGAAGCAATGCGCTTGCCGTACTGGTGCGGCTCGGTAAACGGTTCGGTAAAGGTGTTGCTTACCAAAAGCGCAAAGTTGGTGTTGTTGCTGTGCAGTTTCGGGTCGCGGTAGCTGTGCCCGTTAACCGTTACAATGCCGTCGGTGTTTTCGGCCACAACATAGCCGTTTGGGTTCATGCAGAAGGTGCGCACCAAATCGTTGTAGCGCTGGGTGCGGTACACAAGCTTAGCCTCGTACACTTCATCGGTAATGTGCTTAAACACCTGCGCAGGCACTTCCACGCGCACGCCGATATCCACCTGGTTATTAATAAAGCTCAGTCCCAAATCCTTGCACTGCTCGGTAAACCATTCCGCACCGGCGCGCCCGGGGGCAGCAATTAAATAAGTACATTCAATTTCGCCCTTGCCGCGTACCGGCAGCACAAACCTTTCGCCTTCGCGGAGGATTTTTTCCACGTGGCTGTTGCAGCGGATTTCAATGCCTTTTTCCAGCAGATGCTTATAAATATTTTCCATTATAATAAGGTTGTTTTCCGTACCCAGATGCCTTACCTTGGCATTTAAAAGGTGCAGGTCGTAACCCAGCGCTTTGGCGCCTATTGTGCAGTTTTTGGTGCTGAAATATTCGCCCGGCGCACCGTGGCGGCAGTTCAGCTCGTCAACGTAGTCAATCAAATCAATAACTTCGTTATGGGGCAGGTATTCGTTCAGCCAGCCGCCAAACTCCGTTGTAAAGTTATATTTGCCGTCCGAAAACGCACCGGCGCCGCCGAACCCGCGCATAATATCGCAGGGCACGCAGCGCAGGCAGTGGTCTACCTTTTTCTGCGCCAGCGGGCATTTGCGCTGCTCAATGGGGTGTCCTTCCTCCAGAATAACCACTTTTAATTCCGGATACTTCAACGAAAACTCGTAAGCAGCAAAAACGGCGGCAGGACCGCCGCCGATAAGGGCAACATTAAAAAATTCTCTCATTCAGCATCTTCCTCCGGGGATGTTGTTTTATTTATTAGCCTCCTGGGCTTTTTTAGCTTCTTCTTCACGCATATAATCGGTAATAAGGCAGGTGCTTTCTTCTACCAGCACCAGTGCTTTGGTGGCATTCTTTTCCAGCCAGGGCAGGATTTTTTCAATATTTTCGCGTGTATCTACAATTTCTACCGTTACCGGCATATTGGGCAGCCCCGTAAAGAACGAACCTATTTTATAATCGATACCGCGCTTAACCGAAGCATAACCGCCAATGCCGCGCGTAACCGTGCCGCCTGCCAGTTTAAGGCGCATGGCCTCTTTAATAACGGCCTTAAAAAGCGGCATATCTTCAACAATAACGTCTTCACCGGTGTAAACTTTTAAGAAGGTAACTTTTTTAAAATCCATAATTCTCACTGCCTTTCCCAAAACTTAAGGTTTAGCATAAGTTCCCTAAATTAATTATACAACAAAATGAGGCAGAATAAAAATAAACCCTGCTCAAAGCAGGGCAATTTTTTTAAAAATATTTTGCTATATCCGCCGCGTGCGGCAAAATTATATCGGGGTGGATGTTTTCCTTTTCCACATCCTCCAGCGTGGCTTCGCCGGTTAAAACAAGTACGGATAAAATGCCGTTGTTCAGCCCAAAGGCAATATCGGTGCTCAGGCGGTCGCCAACCATGGCAATTTCGTCTTTTTTATAGCCGGTGCGTTCCATAACAACATCTACCATGTAGTGATATGGTTTGCCGGTAATGGCAATGGGCTTTTTGCCGGTTGCCGTTTCAATCAGCTTAATCATGGCACCGCAGTCGGGTATAAACTCGCCGCCTTCAATGGGGCAGCGCACATCGGGATGCGTAGCCACATAAGGCACGCCGCGGTCAATCAAGCGGCAGGCTATGGCCAGCTTTTCATAATCAAGCGACATATCAAAACCGACAACCACAAAATCCGTTTTTTCTTCCAGCAGCGTCGTCAGCTTAAAGCCGCCTTTAATAATGGTTTCCTTTAATAAATCGGTGCCGAGCACATACAAACTGGCGCCGGGCTTAACCTGCTGCATATAATACACAAAGGCATCGCTGCTGATTAATACGTTTTTGCGCGTTACCTCAATGCCCATGCGGCGCATTTTTTCCACATAATGGCTGTGCCCTTTGGAAGAATTGTTGGTAACCAGGTAAAAATCCCTGCCGTAAGAGCGCAGCTTTTTAAAAAACGCGTCCATGCCGGGAATAAGCGTATTGCCCAGATTAATGGTGCCGTCCATATCGAACAAAAAGCATTTTATTTGTTTCAGCCGTTCCAGTTCAGCCATGCGTTTCTCCTTATCCCAAAAGCAGCCTGTCGCTGTCAAGCGTGTTGCCGGCAGCTTTTTCAAACATCAAAAGCAAATCCTGCGTGGTAAGGTTTTTCTTTTCTTCACCGGCAACATCTACCAGAATACGCCCGTTATACATCATAATCAGGCGGTTGCCGTATTTCAGCGCGTCACGCATATTGTGCGTAATCATCAGCGCCGTCAGCTTGTCGCGGTCAATAATGCGCTCGGTAAGCGAAAGCACCTTGGCTGCCGTTTTCGGGTCGAGCGCAGCGGTATGTTCGTCCAGAAGCAAAAGCTTCGGGCGTTTTATTGTTGCCATTAAAAGCGTCAGTGCCTGGCGCTGCCCGCCGGAAAGCAGGCCCACTTTAGCCGTCATGCGGTTTTCAAGGCCGAGGTCAAGCTCTTTAAGCATTTCCACAAACCAGTCGTGGTCTTTTTCGTTCAGGCTCCATTTAAGGCCGGGCGTTTTGCCGCGGCGTGCGGCAATGGCCAGGTTTTCTTCAATCATCATGCCGGCAGCGGTGCCCATCATCGGGTCCTGAAAAACCCTGCCGATATATTTTGCGCGTTTATGTTCCGGCGTTTTGGTAATATCAACGCCGTCGATAACTATTTTGCCGCTGTCAATCGGAAAAACACCGGCAATGGAGTTTAACAGTGTTGATTTGCCCGCGCCGTTGCCGCCGATAACGGTAACAAAATCGCCGGGCGCAAGATGCAGCGATAAATCCTGCAAAGCAACCTTTTCATTAATGGTGCCCGCAAAAAATGTTTTATGGATATGTTCAACGTGCAGCATTATTTCACCGCCTTTCTGATGCCGACCTTGTCTTTAACAAGCGGCAGCGACAGCGCAAATGCAACCAGAAGCGCCGTAAACAGTTTCAAATCGTTAGGCGGCATGCCCATTTGCAATACCGCTGCAATAACAATACGGTATACAACGCTGCCCAGCACTACGCTGATAAGGCAGTTTTTAAAGCTACGGGTGCCAAAAAGCACTTCGCCGATAATAACGGACGCAAGGCCGATAACGATTGTGCCGGTGCCCATGCCGACATCGGCAAAGCCGTTGTTCTGCGCAATCAGCGCGCCGCTTAAGGCAACCAGCGCATTACTGATTAAAAGGCCCAGAATAATGGTAATGCGTGTATCAACGCCCTGAGCGCGGATCATCTGCTGGTTATAGCCGGTAGCGCGGATGGCAGCGCCGATTTCCGTACCGAAGAACCAGTAGATAAAAACAACGCAGATAAGGGCGGAAACAGCACCTACCGCAAGCACCGTATAAACATTGTCAAGGCCGGTCAGGGCCTGCATTTCCGTAAAAATTGTATCAATACGCAAAAGCGACAGGTTAGCTTTGCCCATAACGCGCAGGTTTACGGAATACAGCGCAATCATGGTTAAAATACCTGCCAGCAGCGCCGGTATTTTCAGTTTGGTATGTAAAAAACCGGTAGCAACGCCCGCCAGCATACCGGCAACGGCAGCGCAGGCAAAAGCGGCAGAAACGGAATAACCTTCCGAAAGCATGGCCGCAGCCACAGCCGCACCAAGTGGGAAACTTCCTTCAACAGTCAAATCGGCAATATCAAGCACGCGGAACGTAATGTAAACGCCCAGCGCCATAATTGCCCACAACAGCCCCTGTGCTATTGTCGGCATTAAAATATCGATCATCTAATCTCCTCCAAAGCAGGCAGTAAAAGCGGGTTTCCCGGGCGGGAAACCCGCAGTGCCTCTTTTTATTCTGCCTCAGCAGCTTTTAAAATTTCTTCCGGAACAGTTACGCCAAGGCGTTCCGCAACCTTTTTATTAACGATAACCTTAAATTTCTTCTGTGTTTCAATAGGCATTTCTGCCGGTTTGGCTTCGCCCTTTAAAATTTTGGCTGCCATTTCGCCGGTTTGTTTGCCAAGTTCATAATAGTTAATGCCTATTACGGCAACGCTGCCTTCAGTATCGGGCCAGCCGCAGGTCATAACCAGTTTGGCAGGCTCGGTTACGCTAATCAGCGTAGGCACTGCCGATGCCATAACATTATCGGTAGGCAGGTACAGGCAGTCAATTTCGCCAATCAGGCTGTGTGCCGCCTGCTGAATATCGTTAACGCTGGAAACGGTTGCTTCCTTAACCTCTACGCCTCTTTCAGCAGCATATTTCTTTAAAAGCTCTACCTGCATCTGCGAATTAACTTCGCTCGAAGAATAAATTGCACCTACAACTTTGGCATCCGGCACAAGCTTCAGCAGAAGGTCAAGCTGTTCTTTAATCGGGTTCATATCGCTGGTGCCGGTAACGTTGCCGCCCGGTTTTTCGTTGGATGCAACGAGCTTTGCCGCTTCATAATCGGTTACGGCAGTAGATACAACAGGAATATCTTTTGTTGCGTTGGCAGCGGTTTGTGCCGCGGGTGTTGCAATGGCGCAGATTAAATCAACCTTGTTGCTTACAAAGCGGTGGGCAATGTTCTGCAAATTGCTCTGGTCTGCCTGTGCGTTCTGGCGGTCGAAAACAACGTTTTCGCCTTCTTTGAAGCCGTTTGCGGCAAGCCCGTCTACAAAACCTTTATTTGCAGCATCAAGCGATGCATGTTCTACCAGTTGTACAATACCAACATTAACTGTTTTTTTAGCAGCAGCCTCCTCTTTTTTATCGCCGCCGCAGCCGCCCATAATACCGGCGGCAAGTGTTAAAGCCAAAGCCGCAGCCAAAACGCGCGCTTTTTTAGATAATTTCATGGATAACTCATTCCTTCCCTAAGGTAAACTTTTTCTGCATTCAACGCGTTATTTTACAATTTCCGCGTTTTGCAGCACATCCTGCGGGATAGTAATGCCCAGGCGCTTTGCGCCTGCTTCGTTAACGACGGTTTTAAACTGCTTCTGAGTCTGTATTGCCATCTCTGCCGGTTTGGCTTCACCTTTTAAAATTTTAGCCGCCATCTCGCCGGTTTCCTTACCGAGCTGGTAGTAATCAATACCAAGCGTTGCAAGACCGCCGCCCTTTACAAGGGCTTCTTCGCCGCAGATAACCGCAAGCCCTGCGTTATCTGTAACGGAAACCAAAGTAGGCATGGAAGATGCAATTACATTATCGGTGGGCACATAAACCACGTCAACCTTCCCTACAAGGCTCTGTGCTGCCTGCTGAATATCGTTTACCGTGGAAACCGTTGCTTCCATGACATTGACGCCCCGTTCAGCAGCCGCTTTTTTCATAATTTCAATCTGAATTTGAGAATTTACTTCGCTGGAGCAGTAAACGGTGCCGATAGTTTTGGCATCCGGCACAATTTTCAAAAGCAAATCAACCTGTTCCTTAATCGGGTTCATATCGCTGGTGCCTGTAACATTACCGCCCGGTTTTTCGTTCGACGCAACAAGCTTGGCCGCCTCGTAATCCGTAACGGCGGTTGCCACAATGGGTATATCCTTCGTGGCGTTGGCCATAACCTGCGCGGCAGGAGTTGCAATGGCGCAGATTAAATCAACTTTGTTGTTGACAAAGCGGTGAGCAATGTTCTGCAAATTGCTCTGGTCAGCCTGCGCATTCTGCCTGTCGATAGCAACATTCTCGTTTTCTTTGAAGCCTTTTTCCGCCAGGCCGTCTACAAAGCCTTTATTGGCGGCATCAAGCGCACTGTGTTCTACCAGTTGTACAATACCTACGTTTAACTGCGCTTTACTTCCTGCTTCCTTTTTTTCGCCGCCGCAACCCGCCAGAAGCCCCAATGCCAAAAGCAAAGTTACGCCTGCAGCAAATTTTTTCAGTCCTCTTTTTTTCATAATATCCATCCTTCCATTCTTCAAAATGTCCCCTCAAAACAACAATACTACTATTTTATCATCTATTTTACCATTTATCCGCATAAAAAACAAACTTCCTTAACCAAAATTTTAAAATTTTCAGTCAGTTTGCAGATAATTGTATTTATTATAAGGACAATCCTGAAATATACACACCCTTGATTTTCTACATTTACTTATACGTTATATTTACCTGTTATTTTTTGTATGGTATAATTTAAACATAAAATTGAAAGGAGATTAAAAAATGACTGTTGCAGCAAAAAAGACTATCAATATAGAATTAACTCCTTCATTATATAATCAGCTGAAAAAACTTGCAGATGACAAAAGCATCGGCAGCATGCGCAGCTTTTGCTGTGAAGCTATCTCTGAAAAAATTATTGCCTTTGAAAAACTGCGCAAAGAAAACTTAATGAAGCAAGCCGCCAATGACCCGGGCTACATTGAAAGATGCGAAGAAGTCTGCAAAGACTTTGCCGCAACAGACTACCCCGGAGGAACTGACGAATGGTGAAGCAATGGCAGATTTATTTTATTAACTTTAACCCCGTACTCGGTTCCGAACAAGCCGGTACACGTCCGTGCATTGTTGTATCAGCAAATTGCACTAATCATCTTAATCAGGTTACTGTTTTGCCAATCACCAGTATGAAAGCTTCATACACTACCATATATCCTAATGAAGTTTTTCTGCCGCAAAGCATTTCTAAATTACCGAAAGATTCTATTATTTTAGCGCACCAAATACGCGCTGTTGACAAGCAGCGCCTTATAAATTATGTTGGCACAATTACAGATATTGAATACATCACTCAAATTCAGGAAGCAATTAAATTTCAGTTAGACATTGAATAAAAATATTTAACTAAATATCCTTATTATACCGTTTCCGCAGAATTATAAATATAGCAGACTCCCGCTTTGGCGGGAGTTTTTTTATTTTGCTTTCAGCAAATATCCTATGGTAATCAACTTTAATTTAAAATTGCCGGAAAAATACCTATAACGACAAAAAGTACAACATTCTTGCAGAAGTGCTTTTTTGCAGGAATGTGTACTTTATTGTAATTATATCAATTTAAAATGAACATCACAATATCTTTGATTTGCTGATTTTTTCTCACTTAATCTTCTGTAACAGACACCTAAAGTTTTCTTATAATAAAGTACACATTTTGGTCAGGTGTTTTTTATGTTTAATTTTGGAAATGCAAACGAAAACCAAAAACTTGCAATAAGTACCGCAAACGGCCCCGTCTTAATTACCGCTGGACCTGGGACAGGCAAAACTTACACACTCGTCCAGCGCGCTATTTATCTCATTACCGAATGTAATGTTGCACCCGAAAGCATTTTTATAGCTACTTTTACCGAAAAAGCCGCTAAAGAACTTATCACCAGAATCACCAACGAACTTGCGGCTAAAAATATACCGGCAAATATCAACGAAATGTATATCGGTACGTTTCATTCTATCTGCCTGCGTCTGTTAAAAGAAAATATGGAATACACGCGCCTGCATAAAAATTACCGGCTGCTTGATGATTTTGACCAAAAGTACATGCTCTTTCAAAATATCAATAAGTTCCATAATATACCGGGTTTTGAAAACGTAATAGATATAAATGGCAGCTGGAATCAGTCAGAACGTATTTGTAATTATGTAAACAACCTTTCCGAAGAACTTGTTGCCGCAGAAACATTGATAACAGACAACGACCCAGACATAAAGACGCTGGGACTAATTTTAAAAACCTACAAAGAAATACTTGAAGAAAATAATTTTATGGATTTTCCTTCAATTCAGGTAGAAACTTATCAGCTTTTAACCAATAACCCTGCCGTTATTGAAAAACTACAATCACAAATAACTCACCTGATGATTGACGAATATCAGGATACCAACTATATACAGGAACAGCTTGTTTTTTTACTGGCAGGCAGCAAGCAAAATATCTGCGTTGTTGGAGATGATGATCAAGGTCTGTACCGTTTCCGCGGCGCAACCATCCGTAACATTCTTGAGTTTCCGCAAAAATTTGAGCCTGATAAATGTAAAATTATCAGACTTGTTACTAATTATCGCTCCAACAGCGATATTGTAGATTTTTACAACAAATGGATGCTTACCACGGAAGGCAAATCGTTTTCTTTCGACTGGGACAAGTTCCGCTATTTTAAGCAGATAGAGCCGCACTCCAAGAGCAGTTTGCAAAGCCCGGCAGTTGTTAAACTTACCGCGTTTGACGATACCGACGAATGGCACGAAAACATTTTGCGCTTTATTAAAGATTTAAAAGAAAGCGGCAAACTTACTGATTATAACCAGATTGCCTTTTTATTCAACTCCGTAAAGCACGAGCGCGTTACAGCACTTGCAAACTTTTTGGAAAAGAACCATATCAACGTATATTCTCCGCGTTCGGATATGTATTTTAAACGTTTTGAAATACGCCTTGCCATTGGCTGTTTAATGCTGATGTTTCCGCAATATGTAAAAGGGCTTGAATGTGGTGCATACAAGTTTTTAAAACCGCACCACATAGATTACTTCCGCAGCTGCATTATTTTGGCAAACGAAACTGCAACCAAGCCAGGAAATAAAGATTTATTAAAATTTATTCAAAACCGCGGCAAAACACATTTTAATTTACAGGGCAATACCGATTATGCTTACTCCGGTTTACTCTATCAGTTATTTGCGTATAAACCGTTCGCGCAATTTCTCGATTCCGATATGGACTCCGGCGTTATTGATATCCGCCCCGCGCGCAACCTTGCAATGCTAACGCAAGTTACCGGCAAATTTGAATATCTGCATAACATTGATGTTTTTACGCCAAAGTACCTTAACAAGAACACAGAACTGTTTTTTAACCTTTACCTTAAACTGCTTTATGACGGCGGCATTGCCGAATATGAAGATGATTCTGAATACGCTCCCAGCGGCTGTGTTTCGTTTTTAACTATTCATCAATCCAAAGGCATGGAGTTTCCGATAGTAATTGTTGATTCTCTGCAAAACGTACCGCGCAACAACGAAAACCGGCTGATTTCTGACATAGAAACAAAATACTTCCAACGTCCGTCTTTTGAGCCGCATAAACTAATGAAATTTTTTGATTTTTGGCGCTTATATTACACAGCCTTTTCCCGTGCGCAGGATTTGCTTATTTTAACCTGCAACGAAAATAACCGTACGCCAAGCAAATACTTTAGGGAAGTTTATAACGAACTGCCATCTGTAAACGAAGGCTGTTTGGATTTAAGCGAATTTAATTTTAAAGAAGTGAAAGACGTCAATATTAAAAAGACCTTTTCTTTTACCTCTCATATTACAGTTTATGAAACCTGCTCCCGGCAGTACAAATTTTATAAAGAACTTGAATTTATGCCAGTGCGTACCGGCGCAATGCTGTTCGGCACGCTTGTGCACCAAACCATTGAAGATATCCACAAAGCAGCCCTGCGGCACGAGGAAGATAAAATTACGCCTGAGAACATAACCGGCTGGTTCAACAGCAATTACACGGCACTTACAAAAACAGAACATTCCTATCTTGCAGAAGCGCAGAAAAATGCTGCTCTTAAACAGGTTTTACGCTATGCAGAGCGGCAGCATGGCAACTGGCAGGCCATACAACAGGCCGAAGTAGATGTAAGTTTGGTCAAGCCTGATTACATCATCGAGGGCAAAATAGACCTTATTAAAGGCGAAAACGATACGGTAGAAATTGTCGATTTTAAATCAGAACGCAAGCCGGATATAGAAAAAGCCCGCGAACTGTTAGAAAAATACCGCCGCCAGCTGCATGTTTACGCCTACCTTGTGGAAGAACGCACCGGCAAAAAGGTAAGTAAAATGCACCTTTATTACACCGGCGAAGAAGATGGTGTGCCAACAGTTACGTTTCCCTATACCAAAACTGCTGTTGAAGGTACCATAGCAGCTTTTGATGATACTGTACATAAAATTATAAATAAAAAATTTAATAAATGTACAAACGACGCTAATATCTGCCGCAACTGCGACTTCCGATTTTATTGCGGAAACAAATAAAGTATAAAACACAGCATTAAACGCAGGAGGAATTATAATCATGGAGAATGAACAAACCGTCTTTGAATTTGCAAAACTGCCAACTATTAAAGGTTACCCGGAACTGCGCTGGACAGGCAAACACCCATACCGCAATACGCAGTATTACCCAGCACAGCTACGCGAAACTTACGGCGAAGCGCAAAACGGTTGGATGAATAAAATTTACTGGGGCGATAATCTCCAGATTATGAGCCACCTGCTGAAAGAATTTCGCGGCAAAGTTGATTTAATTTATATTGATCCGCCTTTTGACAGCAAAGCAGATTATAAAAAGAAAATAAAACTTAAAAATCAAGCCATACAAAACGATTCATCATCTTTTGAAGAAAAACAATATGGCGATATCTGGACTAATGATGGATATTTACAATTTATGTATGAACGTTTAATTTTATTAAAAGAACTATTATCTGATACAGGCAGTATATACTTGCATTGTGATTGGCATAAATCTGCTCATTTAAAATTATTGTTAGATGAAATTTTTAGTATAGATAATTTCAGAAATGAAATTATCTGGTGTTATACCGGAGCATCTAATGTTGGCAGTGATTTTCCTAAAAAACATGATACTATTTATCGGTATTCAAAAACAGAAACATATATATTTAATAAAGACTGCATAAGAATACCTTATGCAGAAGGTAGCATTGACAGAGCAAATAGAAATGTTATTGGTAAAGGTGGAATGAATTTTGATTCCATTATTTTAAATGAAAATGGAAAAGTGCCAGAAGATTGGTGGATTGATATACAACGTGCAGCAAGATATCCAGGAGAAAAAATTAATTATCCTACGCAAAAATCACAAAAATTACTTGAACGTATCATTAAAGCATCTTCTAATCCCGGCGACATAGTATTGGACTGCTTTATGGGCAGCGGCACTACGCAGGCAGTAGCTATGAAACTTGGCCGCCGTTTTATCGGCGCGGATATCAACCTGGGCGCAGTACAAACTACCACCAAACGCCTGCTGTCCGTTGCTAAAGATTTACAAAAAGCTCAAAACAATCTTGTGGAAAATGAACCCGTTAAATATACAGGCTTTGAAGTTTACAACGTAAATAACTATGACTTTTTCCGCAATCCGCTGGAAGCGCGCGACCTTTTAATACAGGCACTAGAAATACAGCCCTTTCCGCAAGGAGAAGTTTGGGACGGCGAGCTTGACGGACGCATGGTAAAAATAATGCCTGTTAACCGCATTGCCACCAAAGCTGATTTAAAAGAATTGACAGCCAACCTTCCCTATAAAACTTACGAAAAACGTAAACAGGACAGCCCCAACGAAGCGGTAGAAAAAATTACCATTGTGTGCATGGGACACGAGCCGGATTTAAAAGGCGCGTTGGAGCAGGAACTCATTGATTACAAAATAGACGTACAAATTGTAGATATTCTGCGCGATAAAACAGATTTACAGTTAAAACGCGAAGCAGAAGCAGATATTGTGCGCGAAGGCAATAAACTTGTAATACGTTCCTTCTACCCTATGAACTTAATGCAGAAGCTTTCTCTGCAAACGGATTATGTTGAAGATTGGCGCCAACTGACAGATTCTGTAATGATCGACTGGAACTATGACGGCGTTGTTATGCAGCCTGCCGTAATAGATATACCGGAAAAGAACCAGCTTGTTAAAGGCGTTTATGATATACCCGAAAACGCAGGTACAATTAAAGTAAAAATTACCGATTTGCTCTCCGAATCGCTGGAAACGGAGGTGCGTTAAATGCCTAAAAAAGTAGCAGCTTATGATTCCGCCCTGTCGTTTAATACGCAGCTTTGGTATTACTATACGGTAAACCGCAGCAAAATACGCTCGCGCTATAACAGCCTTACCAAAAAGTTTTTGGCTTATAACGATAAAGAAATAAACCCCAACGCCTTTTTGCGCAAGCCACAGTTTGAAGCGCTGGAAATGTATGTGTTTATTAAAGAATTTATGAATAACGCGCAGGTTTATCAAATGTTTGATGACTGGCGCAATAAACGCAACAATTTTTCAGAAGCGTCGTACTATAAATTAGACAGGCATAACGAAATGGTTTTGTTTGACGCGCCTGCCGCCGAACAGACTGATAAGCTTTTTAAGCAGATGAAAAAGTATCAGGAAGCCTACCCTAATTATATCTATGCTTTAACCATGGGGCTTGGCAAAACCATACTGATGGCAACCTGTATTTTTTACGAATTTCTGCTTGCCAAAAAATACCCTAAAGACAACCGCTTCTGCCATAACGCGCTTGTTTTTGCTCCTGATAAAACTGTACTTAATTCCCTGCGCGAAATTATGACATTTGATAAAACAAAGGTAGTGCCGCCGGAATACGCCAATGTTTTAGACGCTAATATCAACTTTCACTTTTTAAGCGATACCGGCACCACCCTGCAAACAATGGACGGCTCAGATTTTAATATCATCATCTCCAACACGCAAAAAATAATCGTTAAGAAAAAACGTACGGAAGAAAAACCGGCGCAGGCGCTTTTTAACGATTTCTCTTCCCTGCTTTCAGCAATTTACGGCACTGATGCAGATGACGATGCCTGGGACGATACAACGCTGATGGAAAACCAGCGCTTTAAAAAGCTGTGCCGGCTTCCGCAGCTTGGTGTATATGTAGATGAAGCCCATCATCTTTTCGGTGCAGATTTAGAAAAAGCCATCCGCAGCGACAATAATAAAAAAACAAGCCTGCGCGATACTATCAACCTGCTTGCAGAAAATACTTCTATTGTAGCGTGCTACAACTACACCGGCACGCCTTACGTAAAACAACAGATACTGCCGGAAGTAGTATACGCCTACGGACTGAAAGAATCTATCTGGAACGGTTATTTAAAAGACGCAGAACCATCTTTTTACAAAAACGTAAAAACCGAAGAATTTTTAAAAATTGCCGTAACGCAGTTTTGGCAAAAATACGGCGGCAAAACCTACGAAGGTTTGAACCCCAAACTTGCCATTTACGCCGCAACGATAGACGAAGCTGCAAACGAAGTGCGCCCTGCCTTAGAAAAAATACTGGCAGATTTGAGAATTTCTACAAATTCCATTTTATTTAACGTTGGCGACAGCAAATATACCAAAGAAGAAGATATTAAAAACTTTAACGATTTAGATAAACCACAAAGTACCGGCAACGAAAAACAGTTTATAATCCTTGTCGAAAAAGGCAAAGAGGGCTGGAACTGCCGTTCGCTCTTTGGCGTGGCGCTGTTCCGCAGCCCAAAATCAAAAGTTTTTGTTTTGCAGGCAACTATGCGCTGCCTGCGTTCCATAACAGACGAAAAACAAACGGCAAGCATCTTTTTATCTAAAGAAAACTATAAAACCTTAAACGACGAACTTAATAAAAACTTTAACGTAACTATCGAGGATATAAAAACCCCCTCTAAAGATAACCGCCAAAAATACCTGGTTCGCGTTTTGCCGCCGCCGCGTAAAATTACCCTTAAACGTGTATGGCACGAATACAGTCTGCGTAAAAAGGACTACGCCGCCCCTGTTGATTTTGAGCTTGCCAATACCGATTTAACAAAATACGCCAGCGTAATGTACACGCGCAGCAGCATTGCCGACGATACTACGTTAAAAGAAAAAAATATCGATGATGCTCAAAATAATATTAAGTACAGCGTCTATCTGCTTACGGCAGAAATTGCCCGTTACCTTAATATATCGTGCATACTCGTCAATAAAATTTTAAACGAATCGGTTGACGGCACAGAGCAGATTTTACAAACGGTAAACAAGTATAACAAAGTTCTTGATGATATCATCATCCCCAAAATCTTTAACACGCTTTTTGAAGTGATAACAACACGCAAAAGCGAAGATAAAGAAGTTGTACTTTTGCACAAGCCTAAAAACGCCGGTTATTACGAATTTTCTGCCGACCCAGACCTTGTGGTTAAAAATGTTGATTCGTGTTATACAGCGGAACAGGTTAAAAAAAGTTTCCACGCCGATACTTACTGCTTCGACTCACTTCCCGAAAAAGAATGCTTTAGGCAGTACATAAAAAGCGATAAAGTTGTGGAAGTTTATTTTACCGGTATGTTTACTTCTAATCAGGGTGATTTATCTGTTTGGTATTATGACCCTGAATCTGAACGTATAAGACAATACTACCCTGATTTCTTGGCCAAAATGACGGACGGAACATATCAGCTGATAGAAGTTAAAGGTGATAACAAAATTGACGATACCGTAGTACAAGCAAAGAAAGCCGCTGCCGAAGAAATGGCGCACGAAAGCGGCATAGATTATATTATGTATGCCGGAAGCGATATAATTAAAACCAATATTATTTAAATAACTCAAATACGCAGTTAACTCTTAAAATCTAACATTTCTCTTTTCTGCACATAAAACGCTTTATTTATGTGCAGTTCTTTTTGATTATCTGCATATAATCTGCTAAAATATATGCAGATAATTCTTTTTAAGGCGGTTTTATTATGCACAAATTTGATTACAGTTTTTTAGCTGACGGACTTTTGCCTGCTAATCTTGTTAATTTAACAGCTAATATCGCTTCACTGTCAGTTAAATCTGCGGTACGCAAGGCGGATTTTAAAAATGTTTTTGCAAGTTTGGAAGGTATTGCAAAAGTACAGTCAGTTAAAAGCTCCAATGCAATAGAAGGCATTATTACCAGCGATGAGCGCATTGCCGCTATAGTACATCACAACAGCGCACCACTGAACCACGATGAAGCCGAAATTGCAGGCTACCGCGATGCGCTGAATGAAATTCATCTGCATTACAATGAAATACCTTTTTCTGTAAGCAGCATTTTGCGCCTGCATAGCATACTGTTTGCCTATACCGGTACCGATTTTGCAGGCAAATTTAAAACAGAAGATAATGTAATTTTAGAAATTGACGCGAAAGGAAACAGGCAAATACGCTTCCGCCCCACGCCTGCCGCACAGACTGAGGCAGCTATGGAACAGCTTGTACTAGCTTATATGGAAGCACGCGATAACGCAAATATCAATCAATTGCTTTTAATTCCCTGCGTTATTTTGGATTTTCTTTGTATACACCCTTTCCGGGACGGCAATGGGCGTATGTCACGTCTGCTTTCGCTGCTGCTGCTTTACAAAGCAGGCAACGATATTGGCAAGTACATTTCATTTGAAGAACAGATAAATAATGCAAAACTTTTTTACTATGACGCGCTGAAAGAATCTTCTCAAGGCTGGGAAGATAACAAAAACAATTATTTTATATTTATGCAGAATTTTTTAGGAACTTTATATATGTGTTATCAGGAACTTAATAAGCGTTTTGCTGTTATTAACAGTAATCGTATTACCAAAAAAGCACGTATTGAAGCCACTGTTTTAAATTCATTAACGCCAATTTCCAAAGCCGAAATTTGTAATATTTTACCGGATATAAGCCCTACAACAGTAGAAGCTGTTTTGGGCAGCATGGTAAAAAATGGCAGTATTGAACGCCTTGGCAACGGGCGCTCCAGCCGTTACATAAATAAACAATAAGCCCGTCAGCGCTAAACAACCCTCCTGCACCTGCTGTACAAGAGGGTTGTTTTTATTTTGCCGTATTTATTTCTGCAATATTTTGCGCGCTATGTCTTCGGTAACAACAAGGTGCGTTATAAGGCCTGTGCGCAGTGCGCCAAGCACGGCTTTGCTGCCTGCCGTAAGGCCTATGGCAACAACTTTGGGCAGCTGCCCCAGAGTTTTCAGCGGCACGCGCACGGCGAAATCGCCTGCGCCGCTGATAAATTCGCCGCGTACATTAAAATAGTACGAAAGCAAACTGCCAACCGCCTGCTGACGCTCCAGTGCGTCTTCAAAACGCAGCGCCGTCGCTTCATCAGGCACACCGGGGTAAGCGCGTATCTCCACAAGCGCCGCCGTGGTATCCTGCCACAGCGACAAGGCCTGGCGGTAATCCGGCGTATCTTCCATAGCGTCGCGCGCTTCGCGGCTGCCCGGAAAAGCCTCTGCCTCAAGGCTAAAAGCCTCCCTTGTGCCTCCGGCAAGCAGCAGCGCCAGTTCGTTAACACGGTAACCGCGGTTTGGTATGGCTGTTCTGCCAATCAGCGGAAATATTTTGCCGCTGCCTTTAAGCCCTCCGGCAGAAGCCATTTTACCTGCAATTTCGCCAAGGGTATAGCCCCAGCCAAGGCCTATGTTTTTTTCGTAGCGCAGCTCGCCCGCCAGATATTCCGAAGTTTCACGCAAGAGCGCTTCGCGCTGTGCCTGCGGCAGTACAATGCCGCCTTTAATGCCGAAACGCTGCTGTAAAAGTTTTAAAAGTTCTGCATCGCCTGCAACAGGTGGACGTATTTCAATGTGTACAATGCCTGCTTCGCGTGCGTGCGCCAGCATTTTGCTTACCTGCGGGCGCGACACGCCTATTTTGGCAGCTACCTGGGCCTGCGTCAGCCCGTCTTCGTAATAAAGGCGCGCTGCCTGCACCAGCCCGGCAAGTTCCTTATCCGTAAGCAATTATTTTACTTCCATTAATTCCATTAAAATGCCGTCCTTCATAATAAAGGCGATGCGGGTATTTTCGTTGGCCATCCACGGTTCTACAACTACGCGGTTGGCTTTAAGCTGCTCGTCCATGTCGTCTACCTGGTAGGCAACATGCACAAGGGTTTGCAGTTCCTGCGGCAGCGGGGTGTCTTTTTCAAAGCGCAGGTATTCAATGCCGAATTCATTGGTTTCCGGCGGAACAATATGGGTTTTAATGCCTTCGGCATATACGCTGCCTTCCATTACTTTATCGGTAGGCACGCCAACGTGCATAAATTTTTTCATCGGTTATTCCTCCTTCATCAGCTCGTAAGCTTTATAGGCTTCTTCCGGTTTGGCATTTTCATGGATAACCATGCGGATGGCTTTAAGCATTGCCACAGGGTTTTCGGCCTGCAGCACGTTACGGCCCATATCCACACCGGCAGCGCCTTCGCTGATGGCACGGTACGCCATTTTAAGAGCGTCAAGTTCAGGTATTTTTTTGCCGCCCGCAATAACGATAGGCACGGGGCAGGCTGCGGTAATCTGCTCGAAGTTTTCGCAGTAATAGGTTTTAATCATGTGCGCGCCAAGTTCCGCAAGCTGGCGTGTTGCCAGTGCAAAATAGCGCGTGGTGCGTTCCATTTCCTTGCCAACGGCTACAACGCCGAGTACGGGAATGCCGTAACGCTCGCCTGCATCAACAGTGCGCACTAAATTTTCCAGCGAACCGAGCTCGCCGTCAGCGCCAACAAAGCACTGCACTGCCATGCAGGAAGCATTCATGCGAATAGCGTCCTCAATGCCGACGCCGATAACGCCGTGGCTCATATCGTCTTTCAAAACGGAGGTATCAGCCGTGCAGCGCAGGGCAATAGCCTTGCGGCAGTCGGGCGGAATGCAGGCACGCAGCGCGCCGCGGGTTGCCATCAGGCAGTCGGCATATTCCATAAGGGGCGGAATTGCCAAATCAAGCCTTTCCAGCCCTGCCGTGCTGCCCATAATGTAGCCGTGGTCAAACGCCAGCATAATGGTGCGACCGTCTTCGGCAAAAATATGCGAAAGCCTTGTTTTCATGCCCCATTCGGCGTGCCCCAGCCCTTTTACATGAAAGGTTTGCGCAGGCGGCTTAATGCCGATGCCGTAATCTTTTGCTATGATATTGCCTTCTTTATCTGCCATAGTAATTCACCTTAGTTTCTGTAATACGGAGTGCGGCACGGAGCATTCCATAAAGCGGTCAGTTCGTCGTCCATGCGGGCAATGAACATCTGGAAGCCTGCGGTTTCCTGTACGGTTAAAAGTTCGCCTACATGGCTTGCCACAACTTCAATGCCTTTTTCGGCAAGGTATTTATGGCATTTGCGGAATACAATCAGTTGTTCCATTAAGGTGGTTGCGCCGCTGCCGTTGATAATAACCATTAATTTTTCGCCGCTCTTAACGTCAAGGTCTTTCAAAAGTGCGTCCATCATAATAACGGCGGTTTCGTCCGCAGATTTCAGCGGCATGCTGCCGCCGCCGCCTTCGCCGTGCTGGCCCATGCCAACTTCCATCATGCCGTCTTCAATATGGGCAATTTCCATGCCGGTTGCCGGATGTGTTGCGCCTACGCAGGCAACGGCAATGGTTGCCATGTTATCGGCAAAGCGCTGAGCGATTTCGGCAACTTCTTCAAGGGATTTGCCCTGTGCTGCAGCAGCACCGGCAATTTTATACAGAGGAATGCAGCCAACCAGACCTCGGCGGTCATCCGCATTGGAGCGCGGTGCGTTGGCAACGTCTTCCTGGGTAACAACTTTGGCAACTTTAATGCCGAGTTTTTTAACCTGTTTCATAGTCAGGTTTCCGGTAAGCATATCGCCGGCATGGTTTAACACAACAAACAGTACGCCGTGGCCTTTATCTGCCATTTTAATGGCTTCAACGCAGGACTGCGGGCCGGGGGCTGCAAAAATATTGCCTGCTACGGAAATATCAATCATGCCTTCGCCTACAAAACCGCTGATGGCAGGTTCATGGCCGGTGCCGCCAAGGGTAACGATGGTTACGCGGTCTGCGTCTTTTAATTTTTTATTAACTACAAGGTTGCCGTCTTCCAGAGATACAATGTCGGGATTGCTCAGGGCAAGGCCTTCCAAAAGCTCCGATGTTAAATTTTCAGGGTCATTGATAAATTTTTTCATTGTTTACAACCTCCATTAGTGCGTAATTTATTTTTAAAAAGCCGCCGCTTTTTAAAGAACTATGCTCTTGCGCCTTTGGCAAGCCCGGCAAAGAAAATTGCCATGGATACAGCGCCCGGGTCTTTATGGCCGAGGCTGCGTTCGCCAACGTTTTTGGCGCGGCCGAATTTAGCAGTCATATCTGCCGTTGCATCGGCGCCCTTTTTAGCAGCTTCTGCCGCAGCGTCCAGAAGCGCTTCAATGCTGCCTTCGGTTTCAGCAATGGCGCTTACAGCCGGATAAAAAGCATCGACCAGCGTTTTGTCGCCCACTTTGGCTTTGCTTACATCCATAAAATCTTCTTTAGCCTGCGCAAACATACGCTTAAATTCAATTTCCGTCAGCTCCTGCTGGTCGTCAATGCCGTCTGCCATGCCGGCGAAAATTGTGCCCCAAAGCGGGCCGCTGCTGCCGGCGTTAACGCCCATAAACGCGTCGCCAATGCCTTCCAGAAGAAGGTTCATGGTGGCAATGGTAGTATCGTCGCTGTGCGATTTTAAAATATCGGCAATATGCCCGATGGCAATGCCGTGGTCGCCGTCACCGGCAACGCTGTCCAGCTCGCACAAATACTGAACGTTGTCTTTCAGGTCAACTGCTGCGGTGTGCAGCATTTTTCTCAATACCGGTAAAGTTAATACGTACATTACATCCACCTCACTATTATGATAATTTAATTTTAACATTTGTCAGAACATTTGTAAAATAGTTTTCAGATAATTCCATAATGATTTGTTTTTGGAGTTTTGGTTTTAAAGTTACGTTTTATTTTCTATATTTCCTTTATTAGTTATGTTTATTCTTTA
>OLXK01000885.1_pt1 | contig 25125 bp, 18 predicted proteins | sample 1674321 | NCBI WGS metagenome assembly OLXK01 (sample SAMEA103958162, study PRJEB25191) | human gut metagenome | reverse complement strand
AATGGCTTGCAGGGGAAATGCAGCGCCGCTATTACGTCGGCTGTATGAACCTTGAACTTATGGATTTTTCCGACATTATGGACAGAAACGAGGATACGGATCTGTTCTTTTGGGATAATCAGCTTGAGATCGACAGAATGATGCTCGATTTGAAAGACAATTACATTAACGTAACTGTTGAGGAAACCGCAATTAAGAATATCGTGAACGAAACAGAAACCGCAATCACCGCAGATGTGTATGTCTGCACGAGTCACCCTTCTTCTGATCAACCTCTGAGCGGCATCGGTAAGTCTTTTCGGATCACAGTTGATAAAGAGAGGATGGTGATTATCGCCTACTCGGAACCCGATGCGTGCGAAAGCCGCTATGCCAGTTGGCTCAGTTACCTTGCCTCAAACTATCGTAAGGAAGGGATGACCTGGCAGGAGGCAAATAAAAAGGCATATGAAGAGATTTATGCCGAATATGTATATGAAGCAACCGCGTATCCGAGGCAAACCCCGCAGGGCTGATCAATCATGCGTTCAGCCTTGATCGTAAAACAATTTGAACCTAAGTTTCGGTTAAATCGTTTCCGATAACAAAAAAGCGATAACAAATTCAAAATACGGAGGTTAAAAAATGAAAAGATTTTTCTCGATTATCCTTGCGATAATCCTTGCCTGCGCAGGAACTTTTGATACGGTCCTTGCAAGCGAAGCTGCCGCCTCGGATGAACTGCCCGAAGGCACAAAATCGGTGCCGGGCCGAAGAGTGCGACTTTTTCGGAGTAACCCCCGCCTTTGCGGGCGGAATTGAATCAACCGCCGCCTGCCGCTCGGGCTTCATCACTCGGGCGGCAGTTTTTGTTTCTGCCGTTTTCGCATCGTGAAAAACAGGTCATCAGCAAATTGCCCCCAATTTTGATATCGAAATTTTTGTGATTGACAAATGCTTTTTCGTGCATTATAATAAAGACTGAATATTTTTATGTCCCTTTGCCCGGCGGCAATCGGGCAAATACCAAATCGCAGATTGGGACGCGGTGCGCCGCAGTTTTCCTTAAAGGCATACCTCTGTTTTTTGCAGTCGGAGCATGCCGAAAGAGAGCCGTGCAGGGTGAAAGGCGGCAAGGGACTTCGGATGCATTATCACCCATGAGAGCGAAGGGGAAACCGCAATAAGAGGCGGGTTTGCTCAACTCATGCCGAATATGTTCGGCAATGCGGGATTATCCTTCGACGCAGCCCCCGCGTTAAAGGGCAGGAGTGCAAAGGCATGGTTTTTGTTATGCCTTTGAATCCGGGTGGTACCGCGGTTTCGATCGTCCCGTTTTTCGGGGCGGTTTTTTATTTTTAAAAATTTCCTTAAAAGAAAAGGAGTGTTTGAACAATGTACAAAAAAGTTTCCGCCTCGCTCGACTTTGTTCCGAGAGAGAAAGAGGTTCTGGAATTCTGGAAGGCAAACGGCATCTTCGAGAAATCCGTTGAACAGTCCAAGGGCAAACCTGCTTACACTTTCTATGACGGACCGCCCACAGCTAACGGCAGGCCGCATATCGGGCATGTTTTGACCCGCTCCATGAAGGATATCATTCCCCGCTACCGCACGATGAAAGGCTTTGACGTGCTGCGCAAAGCGGGTTGGGATACGCACGGACTTCCCGTTGAACTTGAAGTGGAAAAGCTGCTCGGACTGGACGGCAAGGAGCAGATCGAGAGTTACGGCGTGCTTCCTTTTATTGACAAATGCAAGGAGTCGGTTTGGAAATATAAAGGCGAATGGGAACAGATGAGCGATGCCGTCGGTTATTGGGCGGACATGGAGCATCCCTATGTTACCTATACCGATGATTACATTGAATCCGTTTGGTGGGCATTGAAGACAATCGACGAAAAAGGGCTGCTCTATAAAGGCCACAAAATCGTTCCCTATTGCCCGCGCTGCGGAACCGCACTGTCAAGCCACGAGGTTGCACAGGGGTATAAGGACGTTAAGGAAGTTTCCATCTTTGTGACCTTCCCCGTCATTCCCGATGCGGAACACAGCTTTGTTGACGGCAGCGAAAGCTTTATTGCATGGACAACAACACCGTGGACGCTGCCCAGCAATGTCGGTCTTTGCGTCAATGCCGACGAAGACTATGTAACAGTTCTTTGCGGCGAAAAAAAATACATTCTTGCGGCTGAGCTTGTTGAAAATGTTCTCGGCGAGGACACAACCGAGCTTGCACGCTTCAAAGGTTCGCAGCTTGTCGGCATTCACTATAAACCGCTGTTTGATTTCCCCGTCAACCACAAAGGCAGGGATGCATGGCGCATTGTTTCGGACGATTACGTAACCCTTACCGACGGTGCGGGCATAGTTCACCTTGCCCCTGCATTCGGCGAAGACGACGCACGCGTCGGCCGGAAATGGGAGCTTCCGTTTGTTCAGCTTGTTGACGCCCGCGGAAGGCTCACCGGCGGCACCCCGTGGGACGGCACTTTCGTTAAGGAAGCCGATAAGCCCATCATCGCCGACCTTAAAGCGCGCGAAAGGCTGCTTAGGGAACTTCCCTATGAACACAGTTACCCCTTCTGCTGGCGCTGCGACACTCCGCTCATCTACTACGCAAGGGAAAGCTGGTTTGTGAAGACCACTGCCGTGCGCGACAGATTGATTGAAAACAATAAAAAGATAAACTGGATTCCCGAATCCATCGGCGAAGGCCGCATGGGTAATTTCCTTGAAAACGTTATCGACTGGGGCATCAGCAGGGAGCGCTATTGGGGAACTCCCCTGCCCGTGTGGATGTGCCCTGATTGCGGACATTACCATGTCATGGGCAGCCGTGCGGAACTGCGCAAATATGCTCCGGACACGCCAGAGGATATCGAGCTGCACAAGCCCATGCTCGACCCTATAACCTTTAAGTGCGAAAAATGCGGCGGAACGATGCACCGCGAGCCCGTTGTTATCGACTGCTGGTTCGACAGCGGCTCAATGCCTTTTGCACAGTGGCACTATCCGTTTGAAAACAAAGAGGAATTCGAACGCCGCTTCCCCGCGGATTATATCAGCGAAGCCGTTGACCAAACCCGCGGTTGGTTCTATACGCTGAGCGCACTTTCAACCATCCTTTTTGACAAGCCCGCATTCAAGAACTGCATCGTGTTGGGACTTGTTTGCGACAAGGACGGCAAAAAGATGAGCAAGCACGTCGGCAATGTTGTTGCGCCTGCGGACGTTTTAACAAAACAGGGCGCGGATGCGGTGCGTTGGTATTTCTACACCGCCTCCAGTCCGTGGCTGCCCAGCCGTTTCAGCGGCGACGCCGTGAGCGAGATGCAGCGCAAATATATGGGTACGCTGTGGAACACATATGCGTTCTACATTTTGTACGCAGATATTGATGAATTTGACCCCACGAAGCATGAGCTCGTTCGCGAAAACCTTTCCGTAATGGACAAATGGCTGCTTTCACGCCTTAACACGCTCATTCGAACAGTGGATAACTATCTTGAAAACCTCCGCATTACCGAAGCGGGGCGCGAATTGAACCGCTTTGTTGACGACCTTTCCAATTGGTACGTTCGCCGCGGCAGGGAACGTTATTGGGGCAAGGAAATGACTGTGGATAAAGAAGCGGCGTATATGACCCTGTTCACAGTGCTTGAAACGCTTTCCCGCCTCACCGCACCGTTCACTCCGTTCATGGCAGAAGCGATTTATCAAAACATCGTCCGCACGGTGAACAACCTTGCACCGGAGAGCGTACACCTTTGCGCATTCCCGATTTGCGACGAAAGTTTCATCGACGCGGAACTTGAACGCAGCATGGACGAAATTCTGGAAGTTGTCACACTCGGAAGGTCGGCACGCAATCTTGCGAACATCAAGAACCGCCAGCCTCTTTCGGAGCTGTTTGTTCAGGGTGTTGATGAACTGCCGGCTCGGTATACCGAGATTATCGAGGATGAATTGAACGTGAAAGCCGTTCGCTTTGTTAAGGATGCTTCCTCATTCATAACCTATCGCGTAAAGCCCCAACTGAAGCTTCTCGGGCCGCGTTACGGAAAGATTCTTCCCAAAATCAATCAGTATTTGCAGGGAGACGGTATAGGCAATGCGGTTGTTGCTGCCCATGCAGAGGGACGCGCTTATGAATTTGAGCTTGAAACGCTCACCGTCTCGCTGAATCCTGAAGATGTGCTTGTTGACACCGTCAAAAAGGAAGGCTTTGCCTCAGTCGGCGATAACGGCGTGACCGTTGTGCTTAACACCGCGCTCACGGATGAACTGATTGAAGAAGGCTATGTCCGCGAAATCATCAGCAAGATTCAGACCATGCGCAAAGAAGCCGATTTTGTTGTTACCGATAGGATTATAATCGGCGTCGAATGCGGCGAAAACCTGCTTGCGGTGTTGGATCGCAATTCGGACGAAATCCGCAGAACGACTCTTGCCGATGAACTCACTTTCGGCATTCCCTGCGGTTATGTGAAAGAGTGGGATATAAACGGCGAGAAGGTCGCTCTCGGTGTTAAAAAAGCATAAGGAAATCGCTTATGCGTGTCTTCGCGCTTCACGAAATCATTGGACAATGTTTACCTGAATACATGCACGGAGCGGAACAACCGAGTCAGGCCTCCGCTCCGTCTGCCTGTATTATTTCATCAAGGAGGAAAGGCAGATGCATTCAAAATCAAAACCCGGCTTTATTCGCTTGAACACGCTCGCGCTTGCGGCGGCACTCGCACTTGCCTGCACGCTTGCACTGCTTTTCTGCGGCTGTCAGTCGAAAGCAGAAAGGGAAAAGCTTGCCGAAGAAGGTCTCTTATATTATAAGAATCTTGATTTTAATAATGCAAAACGCTGCTTCCTCACCTGCGGTGATTCGTATAAATACACAGAGTATCTTGAATCAATTGCCGAATATGAAAAGCTTTATGCTCAGGCGGTTGAATTGGTTTCTGCTGGCAAGCCGAACGAGGCGCGTGCGATATTTATCGGAATTACCGGATATCTCAACAGTGCTGACTTTGTTGAATATATTGATTCGCTCAAAGTTCATTATGACAGCGGCGTAAAGCTTTATGAAAGCGGCCGCTACCTCGAAGCATATTCAAGTTTTGCGGATGCGTGCGGCTATGAATCAAGCGCGGCATACCTTCGGAACATTGAAGATCTTTTGAAAGTCTACAATGAGGCCGTTGAGCTTATGAACATCGGCAATTACGAAGATGCTGTTTTGCTTTTTCAATCGCTGAACACAGAATTTGAAAATTCCGACGACCTTATTGAAACCTGCCGAAGTCGGCTTGCGGTAAGTCCCGTTCTGCTGAACAGCTTCATCAAAGCTTATAACTCAGAGTATTCTTCCGAGGGCATACGCATTGAGGCGGGCAGCACGGGTGAACCGGGCTCGCAATTTGCGCTCCGCGACACAAGAGGGATACTTTTTACGGGACTCACGGATGAGTTCGGAAGGATAACCTATATTACCTGCCGATTTGAACCCGAAGTTCTTGAATCTCTTGAACCCGGCAGCGTGTCAACAGTTGCGGCGCATTTTATCCACGCGCTGAACACGCATACATGCAGCCTCGATTCCGTAACGGCCGATATTTCATCTTACCTTAACGCAGGCGAAAACGGCAGGCTCTACGGCTGCATGAATGTATCAAGCCTTTCCGAGAACAGCGGCGCATTCGTCATATCGGCAGGATACGAAAAATGACCCGCCCCGTTCACGCTTTTTTTCGCTTGGCGTATGTTCAAATTCATTCGTTAAAAGGCTTGAACTTTTTTTAAAAAACTGGTATACTTAGGCTCATGCCGAACAGCGTGAAATCAATGCGCATTCACGCTGTGCCGATTTGTTTTTTCGGAAACGATACGGCAATTAATAAAACAAACCCGAAAGGAATATCGTTATGAAAAAAGTCAATCGAATGATCGCAATCATGCTGTCCGTTCTTCTGCTTGCTGCCGCATTTTGCATGACAGCATGCAAGGACGACAAAAAGCCTTCCAACCCTGCCACAACCACCGCGAACCCGAACCCGAAGCCGGGCAATGACACACGCAAAAACCCCAATACCACAACCGACCCCCGCACTCTCGTTGTTGAAACGAACTGGGGACTTGCTGCGGATACCGTTGTTATGACGCTCAATTTCAAGGGCAGCGAATACAAGCTCACCGCCGGTGAACTTTATGCTCTCGGTGCCGAAAATGTTTCCGCACTCGACCAGACCAACGCACTCGTCAGGGGCGGCTCCGTTAACGTCTTCAACGGAGTGAATCTCAAGGCCGTTCTCGATTCCGTCGGTGTTGATGTTTCCGATGCCGAAACCGCCAACATATATTCGCTTGTACTCACCCAAGTCGGCGGCACCGAGCAGGATCTTTCCGACAAAATCTCCGCGCTGAGCCTTTTCGATTGCACGCTTGCATTTGCAAACAACGGAAAACCCATCGGTTCACCCGATAACGGCGGCTATTTCACTCTGCATACAACTGAACAGGGTTCTACGGATGTTGCCTATTCCGGCGTTACCGCAGTTACCATCAAGTAAACACTCTGCACTGTTCCGTTCCGGCGACAAATAAATCAAACCATAGGCAAAAGGGAGTTCGGCAATTGCCGTTCTCCCTTTTTTTGATTCAATTGCATGATTGTAAAAAAATACCGGTTTTTAAATGCCGAGTTTCGTGCATACGGCTGAGTCGGGCGGGCATAATAAGCCCATGAGGAAAAGAGCGAACGGAAAATTTCAGGAGCGGATCAAGCAAGACCATTCGAATGTGACGGATAAAGAAACCGCATTCACAACCGAAGGCAGAGGCGCGATCAAATCGGATGTGTTGGGCAGCTACACCGGCACCGCCGAGGATTATGAGGCTCCGGTGCAGGATGCGGACGATCTGTAAATGCCGCGGATGAACAGCAGCTCGCCGTCAACGGCGGCGCAGTGATGCAAATGTTCCGACCCGCAGGGCATTTCAACCGGATGCTTTCGATGTTCCCCCGAGTTGTACGGATGATTACCCCCATCCCGGGAAACCTTTGAATCGGGAATACCCCGAAAATTCGGCTTTTACGGAGAGCCGAATCGAGTGTTCCCGAGTTTGTGCAGAGTGTTTCATGAAAACCCGAACGGAGCAGAGAACTTTTCTCATGATTTGTCCGCAATTGAAACTGCCGCAGTGATTGCATCTGCGGCAGTTTTTTGATTTTTGAATATGTAATGTTCAATGCACAGAGAGGGCACTCTGCTTAACGGCTACACAATATGCATGACTTTTTTTGCGATTGCAACCGCATCTTCAACGGAAACTGCGCCGTCGCAGTTATAATCCGAAAGCTCGCGCCGTTCCGGGTCAAACCCGTCCAGTCCGAGCGCGGTGCGCAGCGCCGCCATGCTGTCCGAAAGGGTAATTTTCCCGTCCATGTTCACATCCCCGCGAGCGGCATCCAGCCCCACGGCTTTCAGCTCAACGTTGTCAATATAAGCGCAGTCATCAACTCCCGCCGATTTGTCGTTGCCCTTTTCATAGCTCCAGCGGAAACAATACCTTCCGTCGATCGGTGCGGTGAAAATGTATTTTGTCCATCCCGTTTCGCCCGATATCTCCATCAAGACCTTTGTTCCGACGGTGCAGATAAACCTGTCCGTGTCGACCCCGCTGCTGACGCAATAATCAAAACTCAGCGTGTCCCCCGCTTTCATCGTCACTGTTAGACGCAGATCGCTTTCGGAATTGTTTTCGCCCGCATTCGAGCTTACGGCAGCAATGCGTCCGCCGACAACGGTGTTGCCGACCATGCCTCTTGAAACTGTCGTGCTGCCGACAAACGGATCATCCGTCCCGGATGTGAACTCAAGTGAGCCGCCCGGAACGTTCAAAGCATAATTAAGATCGGTAATTCCGCTCTGTCCGTCGAGCAATTGAGAATCCAGCCATTCAATTCGTCCCGTAAGCCAATTGGTGAGAAAATTGACGCCGTGATCAAAGTTCTTTTCCCATTTTTCTTCGGTTGCGGCAGTGCAATTGTACAAATATGCCGCCTGTTCGTTGATAAGTGCAAAAAACTCGGGAATCAACGTGCTGCGGTATTCTTTGTAGCGCTGTTTGAACCGCGCCTGAAAATCCGGATAGTTGTGATACAATGCGTTGAACCACGGAGCGGAACTGTTTATCGCAATGAACCCGACCGGTCCTCTTCCGCCGACGCAGTCCTCAACATCATTGTGTTCCGCACTGGCATTATTAAATGCCGTCAGCCCGAACGCAATATCAAAATCCCATATTGCGGTCATGTACAGCCTGTCGTCCTGACTCTGTTTATACAGGTAACAGCTTGTTTTAAAATTACCGTCGATGTTCTTTGTTATTTCCTGAATAATGATGTAATCTATCCATGAATCGACATCAATGTATTTTTGATAATCTTCGCCGCTTATTCCCATTACGGCATTATGAACGCTCTTCATGTGTTCCTCAAGGTATTCAAGCATTCGCGCCGTGAGTTCGGATGAAGCGGGTTCCGGCTGTTTAAGCACGAAATAATCCTGCGTCTGATTCGCCCAATACGGACAGTCGAACCACATATCCCGTGCAAAATCAACCTTCATCGCAATATCCTTTTCGATGAAATAACCGCCCGTTATATCGCTCTCATCCGCTTCGTCAATATCGACTTTTGTGCTTTCAATGCCCGGACGTTCTATGAGGATATAAATTCCATTGTATTCTCCGTTAAAATAAACGTCAACGAATTCGCATTTCGGAACATAGTCCATGCCCGAAAGCAATGCACCGGCTTTGTATGTCACAAGATTGCGCATCAGGGAGGGATCCGAGTAACTTGCAACGATTGCATACCGCTTTGTTGCAGGAATATCGAGCAGCGATGCTTTTTGTTCCAACTTAATCGAATAGGGCTTTTGCGGCTGCGTCCAAGACAGATTTCCGCGCCCCTTAACATAGCCCGAGCCGCTGAACTCGCCGCTTGAATACTTTTTCGTTCCGAGAGTCAAACTGAAATTTGCAGACACCCAATTATCCTTGCCGATAAGCGAAAAATCGTTTAAGGTTGTGATATCCAGCCGCGGAAGGGATTCGACTGCGGCATAAATTCCCAAGAGATATAAGTCAGAGAATGCCACGCTCTCCCCTGCGATTGCGGAAAACGAAAAACGTATGCTTGCATCGCTGTTGAGCAATATGGTTCTTCGCGCCGGATTGCTTGGGAAGAACACGCTGTATTTATCGTTATAGCTCCAGCCCTCCGCAAACCTTGCAACGAGGGTCACAGTTTTCGTTTCCGCAAACGTGAAAACACCTGAATGCAGGTTGCCGCGCAGAACCGTTTTGCTGTATTCCAAAGTTACCCCATCCGAATGTCGGGGCTTGATCTCGTATTCAACAACTCCGTTTGAATCCTCTGCATATGAAGTAATCCCGCCCGCTTCCGTCTCGGTTCTTGCGCCGGCAGGCAGAGAGCAGAGCACAAACAGCAATGCTGTTATCGCACACAGTGCGCGCCTGCAAAGCTTGTTCACAAGCAACTCCTCCGAAAATAGAATTTTCGCAAACATATCGGTTATTTTAGCATATTTCACGGTTCATTTCAACCCATTTCCAAACTCATATTGTAATTTTTCGACTTTTGTCACAGAATATTCGAATTCTGCACTCATTTTTCGCATTTTTTTGCCGCCTAATCGCACATGAATACTTAATAAGTGATGAATTTAATGTATTTCCCGGGAAATTTTGCAGGATTACCTTTTTTTGAAAAAGGCGTTGACAAAACCGTCGCTGCTGTATTATAATCAATAGCACAGTTGTGGCAACTGATTCAGTACGAACGGAGGTGGACTTTTTTGCAGATTGATAAATTTTCTCGAACACCGATTTATGAACAGGTCATAGACGGTATTGAGCGAGAAATACTCACAGGCGAGCTGAAACCCAATTCGCCCGTCGCATCCGTGCGCGCATTGTCGGTGCAGTTTTCCGTGAATCCGAACACGCTTCAAAAGGCTTATACCGAACTTGAGCGGCGCGGACTTTGTTACAGCGTTCCCGGCAGCGGGAGGTTCGTTTCGCCGGACGCAATGCAGCGATTGCACGAAGCACGCAGCAAACTTCTTGACGAAATAACCGCACTTTCCCGTGAGCTTAAGCTGACAGGTTTCAACAGGGCGGATGTTATCAACGCAGTGAACAAAGCCTATGATGAAAACATTATCGAAAACAACCAAACGGAGGAAAAATGACATATGATTAAAGTAACCGACCTTTCAAAAAACTTTGGCGAACTCAAAGCATTGGACAAAGTCAGTTTTTCTGTTCCAAAGGGCAGCATATTAGGGCTTGTCGGGGCGAACGGTGCGGGCAAATCCACTCTTATGCGCATCATTGCGGGAATTTACACTGCGGATGACGGTTCCGTGCTCATTAACGATGAACCGGTCTATGACAATCCCGCCGCAAAAACGCACCTCGTTTTTGTTCCGGACAGAATGCACCTTACGGGAGGCGGGGCAACGATCGAACGCATGGCAAATTTTTATGCTTCATGCTATCCCAAGTTCTCGTTTGAAAAGTTTGATGCGCTGCTCAACATTTTTAAGCTCGATAAAAAACGCCGCGTTCGTTCCCTGAGCAAAGGTATGGTGAGGCAGGTGCAGACGGTGCTTGCGCTGAGCTGCAATGCAGATGTTCTTCTTTTTGATGAAACCTTTGACGGACTGGATCCGATTGCGCGCAACATTGCCAAACGCCTTATTTATCGCGATATGTGTGACTTCGGTTCAACCGTCATTCTGACCAGTCACTCCCTGCGCGAACTTGAGGACACTTGCGATCGGTTTGCAATGCTGTATCAGGGTAAAATCGTTTTTCAAAATGACCTTGCCGATGCTAAATCACAGCTGTTTAAAGTTCAGCTTGCATTCGCAAGAAAGGTTACGCCGGAGGACTTCAAGGATGTTGAACTGCTTTCTTTCACCAAGCAAGGCAGCATTGTATACGTTCTTGTGCGCGGCGAAGCAGCCGAAACCTCGGCAAAAATCGAAGCGTTGAAGCCGCTGATAATGGATATGCTTCCCTTATCAATCGAGGAAGTTTTTACATATGAGCTGTCTTCCCTCGGCTACAATTTTGATGAAATCAAATAAGGAGAATCCAACCATGAGAAAGAATCGCGTTCCGTTTTTCAGCAAATCCTACTGCCGCGAAATGCTGAGGGAGTTTTCAACCACGGGAATCGTATTTGCATCGATCGAATTTGTTGCATCCATGCTGTCGTTTTTCGGGATTACGCAAAACCTTCTGTCAATGCTGCTCTACGGTGCAAATGTGTATATCCAATCTTCCGCCGTAAGTTACGTCAGTCTTTTCTGCTTTGTTGCCGGATTTGTTTTTGTTGTGAAGCACCTGGTCCGCTCCGCATGGGATTTCCGCGGAAGCATTCCTGTTGCAAAACGAACCATGCTCATTTCGGCCTTCACCGCAATGCTTGCGTGGGCGGGCATTTGCGCCGCCGCAAACATTCTCGGAGCATTCGTCGGCAGCCTTGTTTCAACAATTTCCAACTCATCCGTCCTTGTTCCGAGTTTCGCCATGGTTGCGGAGGCGATCGGTGAGTCACTGCTTCGCGGATTGATGCTGTTCGGCGGCTTTGTGCTTGTTTTTTCGCTGTCCACACGTACTTTCCCGACCATTGTGCTTGCGTTCGTCTGTCTTCTTCTGCCGAACATTGCATATAATGCGCTCACGTACAATACCGAATCACCCTTCTCGCTTACGGAGCTGCTGTTCCCCGTCAGCCCTGCCGCGTCAACATTTTTGAACTGTCTTGTTCGCGTTCTGTGCTGTGCGGCGGTTCTGATTGCTGCATATTTCGCTTTTGTCAATGCGCAGGCGGAAACAGCGGGCAAACCTGCAAGAACACGCTGGATCCACGTTCTGATAAGCATCGGCTTTGCACTCACCGCATCGCTCATGTTCACGAATGATGTGTTCTATCCCGATGTTTATTCGGGCAGTCCCCAAATTGCATGGAATCATCTCATCGCGCCCGCAATTGTCGGAGTTGTTGTGTATTTCGGGTTCAGCTGGATCACACTTCGCAGCTTCAAATCCGCAGTAAAGCGGCTGATGTTCTTCCCCGCCGTGCTTGCGGGAGTCGCAATCGTTCTGCTTTGCTCGGCGGCAATGACAAGAGTCTCCGAAAAAATCGAAATTCGCGCAAGCAATATCGAATACGTCACCGTGCAGGGCGGATTGGTTCCCCCTTCCGACGCTTACTCGCTCTGTTGGCGCGGAAACAAGGATTCGGAACGCATGCAGCTTCGTGATGAAATGCTTTTTGACTACTGTGAACAGCTTTCAAAAAACAATTTCGAATACATCTCCACGTATACGTTTGCATCACCCGAATCGTACGCAATCGAGCCTTCAGCGCTCGGTTTCTCATCCACCATAAGCTCCGTAGACATTTTCGACCGCAGCGTTACCCTGGCCGTGAAGCTTAAGAGCGAGCAGACGTATTATTATCCTGCCTTCCTTGACTCGTGTGTCTTTTCATCGAAAAACGAACTTTTGTCACTGCGCAGCATTCTCTCGATGAATACGGACTATGTTGAAAGCAATGTCAACCTGTCCCGATTTGAAAACGGAAAAGTCGCCCTGCCGCACGGGCTTGACGCGAACTTTCATGACACGCTTATGCGTGAGCTGAAAGCTCTTGATTCAGATAAGCTCATGCTCCAGTTCGGCATCGGCAGCGAGGAAAAAGCAGACCCTGCGGAACTCATGAATCCGTGGAGTTTTTCGGAAAGCGGTGAATTCGGCAACGATTTCCAATTTGCAGTGCTTTCCGACATAAGCGGAAACTATTGCCGCGTTGTTGCTGTTGATGAAAACACTCCCGAATCTCTTCGTATGCTTATTTCTTACGAAAACAGGAAAACGGAGAAAACCCGCGGATTCGATGAAACGCTCAACGCACTTGAAAGCGGCTCGTTCAACATTGTCGGCGGCTCGATTTCAGGTTTGGATGACATGTTCCAAAGCAATTTTGTCTATTTCAATGTTGACGGCATGAATCCTCCGGCGCTTGCGCAGCAGGCTTATGTAAACCGCGAAACAATCGATACTCTGTTGAATTGCATTGAACAAAGCCGCGGCAAAACACCGAAGCCGGGTCAGCATGTTCTGTCCGTGTGGTTCAGCACGATAGCTTCCGGCAGATACAACAGTGAGCTTGACGATGGAATGTATGATAAAAGTTTCATCGATGATTACGGTTACATCGACAGATACACTCTGTCCGAACTCGGAATTGAGTATTCCGATGCCGGCACTCTGCACTACTTCATCTTTGTTGATGATGCAGCTTACAGCAAGATTCTTCAGCTGTTCAGCAACATGCACGGCGGTGTTGCGGATGCATAAGCATCATAACGGACTTCGGAATTCAAACAAATAAGGCCGATGCTAAACAGCGTCCGTCCCAACATACGGGGCGGACGCCTTGCTTTTTTTTGAACGAGGGTGATCCGGGGAGTGCCGAACATTACATTTTCCGGCTCAAGCGAAGCGGGCTTATGCAGAAAGCATGATATTTGTGTGCAGCAAACGGACTTGTTCATGTTTGCTGTTCTCGTACTGTCCTTAAAAGCAGTTCTCCCTGTGGAAACAGCCGAAACAGTCCATTTTAGATTCTTCGATTGTATCTGCTTTCAAGTCTGAAGGTGTCCAAATTTCCGGACTGAAGAAGTTTATGACTTGAACCGCAAAAACTTTTTGCTTTGCTCTGAAAATGCAGTGCTTATTCGCTGAGCAGCCAATCGATGAGACTCTCGGATTTGATTCCGTCATAGGAAGTATCAAGACCCGGTTCAAGAGACAACACGATTTTTTCGTAGTTGTCGCGGATACTTTGCAGCGGTGAAAGTTCCCGCTTGCGTACATCTTCGCTCATCATCGACTCCGTTACCTGGATATACATTTTCTCATCGGCGGTCGTTGCAATGAAGTCAACCTCCGCATTGCCGATTTTGCCGATCGCTGCATCATAGCCACGGCGAAGCAGTTCAAAGTAAACGACATTCTCGATGGCATGACCGCTGTCACGATTACGGAAACCCAGCAGATAGTTGCGAAGTCCGATGTCAACGATATAGTATTTTCCGAGTGTACGGAGGTAGGCTTTGCCCTTGATATCAAAGCGTTTGATCTCGTAGAAGAAGTAGCTCTCCAGAAGCGCATTTACATATGCCTGCACCGTATGGGCGCTGGGTGCGCCTTTGCGCTTGCCGTCCTCCAGAAGACCTTCGTTTACCAAAGTATTGCCGATAGAAGCAATCGACACGCTGGAGCCGATATTATCCGCAAGGAACAGGATGATCTTACGAAGCAGCATAGGGTCTGTGATCTGCTTTTGACCTCTGCGTTTTTCTCTCTCCAGAATGTCACGAATCACGACTGTGGAATAGATGCCGTCGAGAAGCGACAGTGCCTTTTCCTGTTCCAGCCCAACATCGGCGATTCCGGGCATTCCACCGAAGCGCATATAGGCGTCAAAAACTTCTCGCAGTTCGTAGCGTTCACCGTTCTTATCAAATACCTGCTTGCGGAGTCCACCGAGAGCACTCTGCGTTTCGCGAACCTCAAAACCGTGAAAATCAAGGAACTCACGGAAAGAGAGAGGCAGCATTTTGATTTCGACGCACCTCCCGGAGAGATAGGTTGAATACTCTGAAGAAAGAAGATAGGCATTCGACCCGGTAACATAGATGTCGCAGTCAAGATCCACACGGAAGGCATTTACAGCATCCTCCCACGCCTCGATCCGTTGCAGCTCATCAAAGAAAAGGTACATCCTCTTTCCTGTGACAACGCGCTCTTTTACATAGTGGTAAATATCATCGGCACTCATCCCTCGGAAATCGAAGGATTCAAAATTCATCTCGATGATCTGCTCCGGCTGAATACCGGTATCTTTCAAATGCTGTACCATCAGCTTTAACAAGCTGGACTTGCCGCAGCGGCGAATGCCGGTGATTACCTTGACCGGCTCCGTATCCTGAAAGCCGATCAGTTTATTTAAATAGCTGTCACGCCTCTTAAGTTCATGGGAATCTATCATGTCTTCACACCTCCTGCGCTATTAGTATAGCACAAATCAGTGAAAAAACCAAGCAAATGCATCATAGTGCAAAAACTTTAAGTTTTCGACCGATTTTGCAGAGCTGAATTGACAGCAGCCCGTTTGTTTTGGAACCGATGCAGCAAACCCCTTATTTTTTAAATCGACTGCGTTTAAATTCGGTTTTAATTCAGCGTTTCAATCGTGTAAAATCATTCGGATTCGGTTATGTAACCCTCTTTCATCAAAGTTGAAACAAAGGCAGAAAACCCCGATTGCGCTTCATCACGAGAAATCTCATACTCCTGCATGACAGCGCAAATAATGCTTTCCGAAGCAAGACCCTTTTCAAGCCCGCGCCAAATAAATGCGCCGGATTCCGAAAGTTTCCTGAGCTGCGGCAGTTTTCCCCGCGCCTCACCAACGGCAACAAGCAGGTATTCATCACAAACTTCAACATAAACCGCATTCGGATTAACTCTGTATTCCATAATAAACTCTCAAACCCTCCGTTCGGTCGATTATCCTTCAAAAGCACCATTCAAAAGCCGAATGATTCCAAACACTGCATCGTTAATTGTCAGCGCAGCAAAGTTCGCTTTCAAGCGTCCTTCGGCAAAGCTCGGCCGATGCACCGTCCCCGCGATTCCTGAGCAGCCAAACCGGCGTGCGCTCAAGTATACGTTCCGTATATTGCGCTGCAAAACGCACCTGTTCCGCGTTGTCGCACGGAATTATGAATTGCAGAAACAACCGAACACCCGCTTCTTTCGGAGACAAGCGTTTAATTATGTTTTGCTTATCCTGAGCAAGAAACACAATGCCGCCGAGAGGCGCCGTGCGCAGCTGCCGCATGTTTTCCTTTCCTGCCCACGGCGAAGCCGAAACAGTTACATACTGTTTTTCGAAATTCAACACGGGCTTGTCGCCGTTCAGCATTTCCACTTCATTCGGGAAAAGGCGTTTCCACTGCTTATAATGCGTTGTTTTTCCCACTCCGCTCGGAGCACAGATGAGCCATGCCTTTCCGCACCACACGAAGCAAACCGCATGAATGATTGCCCGCCCGTGCGGAAGAAGCGCGGCGCAGGCCTTGGCGCAAAGCTCAAGATCTTCAACGCTTTCGGGAAGCGTTCCCGGTTCGTAACCGCGTGCGGCGCAGGCGCATTGCTCCGGCGTGATTTCAATGCAGGCGCAGGGTTTTTTTTCCGTTTGAAAATCCGCATATCTATCGCGGAACATTTTGTATCTGAGCGTCAGCTCAAGCGGAATGCCCGCAAGCTCGATATTGATTTTTTCCATCCTGTTCCGTGCCTCCGTTCAGCTCTTTTGCAATGTCCGTGCGCATCCGCAGTTATGTTGAAAGCGGCGGAGCAGCATCTGCCCCGTCGCCTTCGTGTCAATTGCACCGAATTCATGAATTTCATGAATTATGCAATCATCATGGTTTTATATGTTACGGATTGACGATGTTTCCGAAGTTATCAAAGTAGATAACAGTTCCGTCGCCAAGGGTCATAACGTTCAGGTTCTCACCGATTGATTCAATGGTTGAGCCGCTGGGCGGTCCCATGGGAGCAATAACGGGCTTGCCGTCATCGGTGAAAACGGTGTTGAGGGTCGGATCAAACTTTTTCATGCGTATTATCCTTCCTTTAGCTTATTCGGTGATTCCGTACCAATTATAGGTAAGGGTGCGGGTTTCGCCGCGAACGGTCGTGCCGTCCATCGTTACCCAATAGGGGGTGATGTTGAGCCTTGCGCCGTAGGTCACGCCGTCGAAAGCGTAATCGCAGGTCATGAGCAGAGCGTTGTTTGCAACTTCCCTGCCGAACAGGCTGCGCGCACTGCGCAGACCGTAACGGGTGCTGTAATCGGAAACGGAAATCCTCTCGCCGTTAACGATAAAGCCTGTTTCAGCGTAATTTCTGCCATCGATTGCGGAAACGAGGGTCAGGCTGCGGAGTCTGAAGAACCCGTTGCGATAGTAGCGAAGCCCGAGATAGGAATCGGAAACGTACTTTGCATAAACATCAATGCTTTCAGTAATGTTCGAAAGGTCTGCGGGAACGGTGCATGCTTCATCCGCGAACCAGCCTGCAAAGAGCTTGCCTTCAACGCCGATATAGTCGAGCTGAACCGCATTGTTCTCCGCTGCAACGGTGTAAAGCGTTTCGCCGTCGTGAACGGTGACGATATTGCCCTGAACAGGTTCATCAACGGGATTGATGGGTGCTCCGTTTGCAAAATAGCTGTTCATCAGAACGAGCATGTTCTCCTGCTGTGCATCGTCAACAAAAGCGTTTGCAATGCAGCTTTCAGCAGTTCTAACAACACGGAACTTCTTGTAGGTATCGACAGCATCCGAACCTTGGCCGTAATACTCTGCGGTGCGGGTCTGCGGTGCAACCTTAACGCCGTCAAGGGTGATCCAATAGGGTGTGAAGGTGATTCTATCGCCTGCATTCTGCCAATAGGTGGTCTTGTCCATGCCGTAGCAGGCAAGGTATCCGCGGGTCTTGCCGATGTTAACGTTTGAAACGTTGTACATATCGCTTGTGCCGTTGTTTAAACCGACTTTTACGGTGTCGTAAACATAGCACGCGTTGCCGGTAAGAACCTGAGTGATCTCCGCACCGGACCCCGTTATATAAGTCTCGGTGAACTGCTTTGCGGGCAGGGTCTCGCTGCCGACCATGAAGCCGACTTCCCTGTAATTCAGGCGATCGACCGGGGTCACAAGGTAGAAGCCGGTAACGTCAACGGTGTTTTCGGAAACATGATTCCAGCAGCTGAGGTTCCTCGGGGAGAGGAACTGTGCGTCCGCTTCCCAGATATAATAGGTAGCACCTGCTACGGGAGTGAACGCGGTTGCATTCTGTCCTGGATCAAAGGTCTGAACCCTTTCACATGCCTCATCCCTGAATGCGCCGCCGTAAATGAACCCGTTCGAAACAACGGAAGTCAGGTTGAACAGCTCAACGGTGTGGGTGGTGGTTTCCTTCACAACGGCATTGGTTTCGGTTTCGTCAAACTGAACATGCGCCACGTTGAAGCTCTGAGTGTATGCGAACCAAACATGCTGGTTGGAGTCCGCTGCGGTAAGAGTTACGTTTACCGCGTTGCCAACGGTGAGTGCGCCGTTGTTGAGATTGTAGCTGCCGTAATAGGTGTAGTTTGCAAAGTCGCTCTTTGCAACGGTGTACGGTGTGTTGTATTCGAGACCGGTTAAACCGTCAACCGCAAAATACTCTGCGGGCTTAACCTGCTTTGCAAAGGAGGGGCCATCAACGACCTTACCAAGCTCGTTGATGGGCTCGCCCTTTGAATTGACCTGATACCAGTGAACAAGTATCGCGCCGCCGCCTACGGTGACCTTCGGAATCGGGAACTCGCCGACAGTGTCATTGCCGAGGTAGTTAATGTAGCTGAAGGTCGTCCTCTTGTTCGTGTCAAGAACATCGCCGGTGGAGGGATTTTGGCCGTCACGGATGCCGACTTTGTATTTCATGATGGGGTTGTCGACCGCACTAACGTTGCCGACGGTCCAGCTGATGGAACTGGTTGCCGCGTTATAAACCGCGGTACCCTGGCTGATATAAATATCCGCCTTGCCTTCATCGTAAACTGCCTTGTTGGTGGTGATAACGGGAGCGGAGCCGCTGAAGTTGAGCTTAACATGTTCGCCCATGGGGTCGTTAACAACGCCCTGACGCGCTGCGATTGCAATGCTGCCCGCAATGGACGTGAAAGCGTTGGTCAGCTTTTCTTCAACATTGTCGGCTGAAGCGATTGCGTAGTAATCCTTGGTTGCATCGGTTGCACAGGTCTTAAGGGTGTTTTCGCCGTTAGTGCCTGCCTGCAAAGCAACGGAATAGATGGTTGTTCCGGCAACTTTTGCCTGATTTGCTTCCCAAATGGTTGCAACGCCGTTGTTGGATGCCATGCTGCCGTTGCTGCAAACAAGATTTCCGGATGCATCATAATAAAATGCGCCGTAGAGCTCTTGGGTTGTCTTGTTATGTTTGCAAGTGCAATTCCAAGTGATATTGCCTTCATCGAGGTCGAAACTGTTGCCCGTGCCGATAACGGTGCTGTAATCGGGCGTTGCAACGGTGGGCCATGCGGTAACCACCGGGTTTCCGCTGAACCAGTGACTCAAAAACTGTCCGCAGTCGATGGTTGCGTTGCCGCCAACAAACGGATAACTGTAGGTTGCGTCACCGTCGGAAAGAATAACGATGTTCTTAAGGCCGGCGGTGCTGGTGTTCAAAAGCTGCTGAGCAACGTGAAGACCTGCCTGCTGGTTGGTGCCGCCTTTTGCATATGTTGCTGCATCAACAGCCGCCTCAAAAGCAGAAAGCTCGGTCGCATCGTAGAAATGGCCGTTGTTGTATGCGGTTGCCTCCTTGATGAAGGTGACGATCGCAATGCGGGTCGTGCTGCCTTCCGTTAGAAGCTTCTGTCCGAAGGCCTTTGCCGCTTTGCGAGTATTTGTAAGCTTATCGCCTTCCATACTGCCGGAGCAGTCAATAACCAACACAACGTCAGATGTTGTTTCGAAGTTTTTGCCCTTAATGCCGAGGGTAACTTCCCAGAGATTCGTCTCGCTTTCAACTGCGGCGGCGTCTTTATCGAGCTTTATGGAGCCCGGCGCCGGCCAAACGGGCTGCGTGCCGCCCGCTGCTTCGCCTTCCGCCGAAACGACGGAGAACGCTGAGAACACAGTCAGCATCATCAGCATTGCCATGAAAAAGGCGGAGATGCGTTTGAGTTCTTTCATTAATAAGTACCTCCCATTAATAATATCTTGCACACATGTGCTGCACTGCGGCGCAAAACTTGCCTCGCAGCGCGGCGGGATCGGGAAACTGCCCTGTTCCCGCATGTGCAATGCAGCCATGCATGACTGTATAAAGCTGCCGCAGCGCGCGAATCTTTTGAATCAGCCCGTTCCGCATTCGGATGATGCTTCCGCACAGGCGAAACATGCTTAACGAAACCGAAACGGCACTGAATGTTAATGCTCCGTGCAGCTGCAAATACAGCATTATATTTTGTTTAACGTCTCAATCCGAACCCCGCATCCGCTTCCGTTCCCCCCGGTCCGTTGTCGGATGATTCCCGCCGTACGCAAAAATACGCACCGACGGGTGTTGTCTTTCAAATCAGCATTCCGCAAGCACACATATTATACATTGAATACAGACGCGTGTTTTAATCTGGATCCTTTCAAATCGGACTGCGCACTGATTTATCGGCTTCTGTGATTGAATTTTGCTGCGGGAAAAAACGCTGTGAGTCGTGCAGGATCGCCGCAGTTCATTTGACATATCCAGTGTATCACGCTGTTTTCAGTTTGTCAACACCTAATCATCTGAATTTACCTGCTTTCTTTTGCCGAATTTGGCAGAAAACCGTCCTCTTGTGCTTACGGTGTACTTTTTTCTGTATTGATATTACTTTTTCATATTTGCGACATGTTTTTGCCGCATTTCGCGGAACTAACTTGTTTCAGATCCGCGCATTGCTTTCCGTGCAAACATTTGCCTCCGACTTCAAATATATTTGTTTTTCGGTGTTTCGACGGGCAAAATATGCTTGCAAACCGTTCACGGCCATGGTATAATGGCTCGGTATGAAATAACTCACCCGTGCGGATTTTCGGGGCTGTGCCGCTCTGCGGTTCTCCGAAAAGATGATGTGCGGGGCGGAAATAAAAACAGGAGGTTTTAGTTATGTCAGTTATTTCTATGAAGCAGCTTTTGGAAGCAGGCGTACATTTCGGTCACCAGACCCGCCGTTGGAATCCGAAGATGAAGGAATACATCTTCACCGAGCGCAACGGTATCTACATCATCGACCTTCAGAAAACCGTAAAAAAGATTGACGAAGCTTACAATTTCGTTCGCGATATTGCGATGAACGACGGCACCGTTCTTTTTGTCGGCACCAAGAAGCAGGCTCAGGAGAGCATCGAACAGGAAGCAAAGCGCTGCGAAATGTTCTATGTCAACCAGCGTTGGCTCGGCGGTCTTCTCACCAACTTCAAGACCATCCAGACCCGTATTGCAAAGCTCAACCAGATCAACAAAATGGAAGCGGACGGCGATTTCGATCTTCTCCCCAAGAAGGAAGTCATTCAGCTCTGCGCTCTTCGTGAAAAGCTCATGAAGAACCTCGGCGGTATCAAAGAAATGAAGAAACTGCCCAGCTGCATGTTCGTTGTTGACCCCCGCAAGGAGCATATCGCCGTTATGGAAGCACGCAACCTCGGTATCCCCATCGTTGCAATCGTTGACACCAACTGCGATCCCGATGATGTTGACTATGTTATCCCCGGCAACGACGACGCAATCCGCGCTGTCAAGCTCATCGCTTCCAAGATCGCCGATGCAGTCCTCGAAGGCAAGCAGGGCGAACAGATGACCGATGCCGCTGTTGATGCAACCATCGACAACGATGCTGCCGACGAAGCAGATAACTTCTAAGTTCAATCATTCAACCATGATTTTTCCGCGGAGAAGCCTGCCGGGCTTCCTCCGCTTGAACGTAACATTGATTAAATGCGGGCAAATATCAGGGCGTTCCGCGCTCGGTTCCCGTGTTGGTCAACGTTTGCATTATAACTACAGGAGGATATTTTAATGGAATTCACCGCTAAAGACGTAATGGCTCTGCGCGAGCGTTCCGGCGCAGGCATGATGGACTGCAAAAAGGCACTCAAAGAGTGTGACGGCGATATTGAAAAGGCTCTCGACTATCTGCGCGAGAAGAGCCTTGCTGCATCCGCAAAGAAGGCTTCCCGCATTGCGGCAGAAGGTATTGTTGACTGCTTCGTTTGTGAAAAATGCGGCGTCGGCGTCATCATCGAAGTCAACTGCGAAACCGACTTTGTTGCAAAGACCGACGATTTCAAAAACCTTGTTGCTTCCCTTGCAAAGCATGTTGCAAAGAAGAATCCCGCTTCCGTTGAAGATATGATGGCTCAGTCCTTCTCCGAAGACGAGAGCAAGACCGTCAGCGACGTTATCAACGGCGCAGTTGCAAAGATCGGCGAAAAGATCACCATCCGCCGCTTCAATCGCGTTGAAGGCATCGTTGATACCTATGTCCACCTCGGCGGCAAAATCGGCGTACTTCTTCAGATCAGCAACAATGAGTTCCCCGCTGTTGCACACGATGTCGCAATGCAAATTGCGGCTGCAAAGCCCACCTGCCTCCGCAAGGAAGACTGCGACCAGGCCGAACTCGAGCATGAGCGCGAGATTCTCCGCGAACAGGCAAAGAACGATCCCAAGCCCAAGCCCGCTGCAATCATTGAAAAAATGGTTGAAGGCCGCATCGAGAAGTATTATAAGGAAGTCTGCCTGCTTGAGCAGCCCTTCGTTAAGAACCCCGATGAGAGCGTTTCTCAGATGATCAACGGCAGGTTCGAAGTCATCGGCTTCACCCGCTACGAAATGGGCGAAGGTCTCCAGAAGCGCACCGAAGACTTTGCGGCAGAAGTTATGGCTCAGACCAAAAAGGCATAAACTTTGCCTTAAAATCCGCACGCATACATGTGTTTTGCACGTATTCAGGCTCCCCGCAGCAAGCTGCGGGGAGCCTGCTGTTTAATCCCAACGCAGTGTTCTAAACCCCTTATTGCTGCGGCAGCAACCCAAACCCTTGAATGAAATTGAATTCCGAAATGAATTTAAAGCCGCATTTCAATTTATCTGCATTGAAAAAGTCGCCATAGTCTACTATAATACCGTAGGTACGGTTTTATTTCTTTCTGACGCAAAAGGCAGGAATCAAACGGTTACGGGAACTCGGTCATTTTCGCATGTGTATTGAAACATACTTTTGCAATTCACGAGGAGTCCGCGTGCTTTCCGTTTGCCGCAGCATCTGAATCGGATTCACAAATCATAAACAGCAATGATTTCATTGCCGCACATTTCGCCGTTTTCAACAAAGCCGTACTTTCTGTAAATCTCTCTTGCGCGCACATTTTCGGGTTCATATGAAAGCCAAACTTTATCCGCTTTTCCGAACGGATACGTGCGAATCAGCGCCATTGCTGCGTCCAATGTCTGCCTGCCGAAACCTTTGCCCTGATACTTTTTATCTATCATCAGCCTCCACAGACTATAGTTTTTCTTTATCAATTCACTTTCTTTCTCGTTGCCGACGGTGCCTTTGCCGATCATGATAAAACCGACAAGCGTTTCATCATTATAAACTGCCAACGGCAGCGCATTGCCGCCCTCGTTTCTTGTTGCATAGGCTTCCGCCAGACTCTGTATGTTTTCTGCAACAAAATCCTTTTGTTCTTCAAAAGGTTCCAGTGTGCAAACTTTCCATATGTTTGCATTTGTAATTTCTTTAAAGTTAATCATAGTCAAATTTATCCGATTGCAACTCCTGTTTTCATTAAACTTTGTCAAAAATCAAAACTGCACGGTTTCATCAAGCGTTTGAACCGAACAGCCCTTGCTTTCATAATAATCCGGCATTTCGGGCAGTTTCTTCTTATCGTAACTGTGATGCAGTCAGACAGCACGCACCGTTGTCCGCCGCCTCGTTCTCTACGGCGGTGCAATTTATGGAATAAATACTCCCATCCGTGAAGTGAAGTTCCACGCAGGCGCTATCTATATTGAACGCACAGCTACGAGCTTTTCCATGGGTATATCCTCCTGAATTTGATGTTATTCTATCCCGCAACTAAACTTCAATATCCTTGATAAAAACGAGAAATCCGAACCCATTCCCTATCGGAATCAAGTTCGGATTTCTCAAGTATGGTGGAGCTAAGGGGACTCGAACCCCTGACCTCAACACTGCCAGTGTTGCGTACTAGCCAACTGTACTATAGCCCCGAACGCAAGAGGTATATTACCACATCTCCTCGACATTTGTCAACAACTTTTTTCTATCTTTTCTTTGCACAACTTTGAAGTATAGGAAGCGTCTGCTTCCGGGTATAATGCGGATACCGGCAGAGGAGGGATGAAGCGTGGTTTGGGATTTGACTCGCGTAGCTATTTTTTCCATCGCATCGATTGTGGCGTTGTTCTTTCTCACGAAGATGATTGGCAATCGCCAGGTATCGCAGCTTTCGCTCTTTGATTACATCAACGGCATCACCATCGGCTCCATCGCGGCAGAAATGGCGACTTCCTTGGAAAAAGATGCTTTACAGCCGCTTTTAGCCATGACCATCTATGCACTGGCCACCTGGCTGGTTTCTATTCTGAACAACAAGTCTCTGAAATTCAGACGTTTTTCCATGGGACAGCCCATTGTGCTGTTAGAGGACGGAAAGCTCTATGGAGAAAACATAAAGAAGGCGCGGCTGGACTTGAGTGAAATCCAGATGCAACTGCGCGGCATGGGCTATTTCAATATCGATGATGTACAGACCATCCTGATGGAGCCCAACGGTAAGCTAAGCATTCTGCCCCGATCGCAAAAACGCCCGGTGCAGCCCGGCGATCTGAATCTGGAAGTTCCGCAGGAGCGCCTGGTAACCAACGTCATACTGGACGGCGCTGTGCTCGTGAAGAATCTCCGGCATACCGGCAACAATGAGAAATGGCTGGAAAACCGCCTGCATGAGATGGGAATTTCCGGGACAGAGAAGGTATTTCTGGCAACCTGCGATGAGGAAAACACCCTGTCCGTCTACCTTCGCGTCAGGGACCGGAAAGATATGGATATTTTCACCTGATAAGTTTTGAACCATTTAAATATCTTTCAGAGGTTTGACGAACCGAGAAAATTGCGCTATGATAGCAGAGGTGTACCGGATTTTTACACTAGGATAAAAGGAGATCTGCGGTCATGGTCGTGATATTGATACCCGCATATAAGCCGGATGAAGGAATGCTTGCGCTGCTGAATGCGTTAATCGCGCAAAAACGCTATGCGGGAATCGTAGTGGTTGATGATGGAAGCGGTTCGGATTATCGCCCCATCTTTGAAGCGGCAGAACAAAT
>OLXK01000878.1_pt1 | contig 25331 bp, 22 predicted proteins | sample 1674321 | NCBI WGS metagenome assembly OLXK01 (sample SAMEA103958162, study PRJEB25191) | human gut metagenome | reverse complement strand
TACGCCATCCACAACCGCACCGACGAGACGGTGGAGATCAAGCCCGCCAAGGTGGTCATCGTGGAGGGCATCCTGATCTTCCAGAGCAAGGAGCTGCGGGATCTGCTGGACATCAAGATCTTCGTGGAGACCGACGCCGATGTGCGCATTCTGCGCCGGGCCCTGCGGGACGTGGAGGAGCGGGGCCGCTCCATGCAGTCGGTGGTGACCCAGTATCTGACCACGGTGAAGCCCATGCACGAGCAGTTCGTGGAGCCCACCCGCAAGTATGCGGATATCGTGGTGCTGGAGGGCGGCCACAACCTGGTGGCCCTGGACCTGATCATGCAGCGCATCGCCAACCATATCGCGGAGAAGTGATGTGAAAAAATATGCCTTTTGGCTCCGGATGGCCGGGGCGCTTCTGTGCATACTGCTGGAGCTGTATTTCCTGGCCCCGGCAGCTATGGGCATCTGGCATGTGGGCATGCTGTACCCCATGGTGCCCCTGACCCTGCTGTCCGTATGGCTGTCGTGCCCCCGGCTCTTTGACCGGCTTCCCCGGTGGCTGTGCCGCGCCGGGGCGGCCGTGGTGGGCGCGGGAGCGGCGGTGGTCCTGGCGGTGATGGTGCTGATGGGCATCCAGGCCGGGCACCGGCCCACAGAGGGGGACTGCACCGTCATCGTCCTGGGGTGCCAGGTGTCCCGGGACGGGAGCCCCACGGTGATGCTGGACGACCGCATCGACGCGGCGTACCGCTATCTGTCGGAGCACCCGGAGAGCCGGTGCGTAGCCTCCGGCGGACAAAACGACAACGAACCCATTTCCGAGGCATCCTGCATCCGCAACACTCTGGTGGCCCGGGGTATTCACCCGGACCGCATTTACCTGGAGGACCGGTCCCGGTCCACGGAGGAGAACCTGACGTTTTCGGCGGAGCTCATCCGGAAGGAGGGCCTGCCCACCCGGGTAGCCATCGCATCGGACAACTTTCACCAGCTGCGGGCTGCCGTGTGGGCCAGGTGGGGCGGATTGGATCCCTGGTCCATCGGCTGCGTCACCTGGTGGCCCCTGTCCCCCGGCTACTGGGCCCGGGAGGCTGCGGCCGTAACCGTGCTGGGCATCCGCACCGCGGTGGGATAAAGACGGCCGCGGCGCTTTTGGCGGGGCGATCTGAAAATTGGCAATCTGCAAAAAGGGAGACGGGCCGCAGCCCGTCTCCCTTTTTGCCATTTGTTATCCAATGTACGAGTTTTCCACCTTCACCACGGCGAAGTAGCGCCCGTCATCCATGGACCGGACCAGGGCGCGTATTTTGTCCGCCGCCTGGGCGGCGGTGAGCTTTTCGTCAAAGGGCACCACCGCGTCGAACACCAGATTGGTGTGGGTAGGGCCGGCCACCACCCGGAAATCGTGGATGGTGATGGCGGGGTCCACCTGCTTCACCAGCTCCGCCACGCGGCTGCGGAGGGGACCGGTAAGGCCGTCGTCGGTGACCACCGGGTCCATGTGGATCACGGCCTGGCAGTTCAGCTGCCGGGACAGGTCCATTTCGATGTTGTCCACGATGTCGTGAAGCTCCAGCAGATCGCCGTGGGCCGGGACCTCCGCGTGGAGAGACACCATTACCCGGCCGGGGCCGTAATCGTGGACCACCAGGTCATGGAGACCCAGAATGGCCGGATGGGACAGGACGATGGATTCTATGCGGTCCACAAACTCCTTTTCCGGCGGCTGGCCCAGCAGGGGACTGATGGTCTCCCGGGCGGATTTGACGCCGGAGAACAGGATGAAGCCCGCCACCACCAGGCCCACCCAGCCGTCGATGTCCAGACTGGTCCACCGGGCGATGCACATGGCCAGCAGCACCGCAGCGGTGGCTGCCGTGTCCGACAGACTGTCGGCAGCGGTGGCCTCCATGGCGGCGGAGTGGATCCTCTTGCCAACGCGGCGGTTATACAGGCACATATACAGCTTTACGCAGATGGACGCCGCCAGGATCACCAGGGCGGCCACGCTGAAATCCACCGCCGACGGATGGAGGATCTTCTCCACCGACGTTTTGGCCAGCTCCACGCCCATCAGAAGAATGAGGCCCGCCACGATGAGACCGGAGACGTATTCCAGCCGCCCGTGGCCGAAGGGATGATGGGGATCCGGCTTTTTTCCGGCCAGGCGGAAGCCCAGCAGCGTCACCACCGAGGAACCGGCGTCGGACAGGTTGTTGAAGGCGTCGGCGGTGATGGCCACGGACCCGCTGACCGCGCCGGCAAACAGCTTCCCGGCAAACAGCAGCAGGTTCAGGCCGATGCCCACCAGGCCGCACAGCTGGCCGTAGGCCCGGCGGACCCGGGGGTCTGTGACGTTGTCCCGGTCCCGGATGAACCACCTGGAGAGAAGTCCGATCATATTACGCCCTCCCTGGAATGGTCAGGGACATCTGGCAGCAGAGCCGGTCCAGGTCCTCGTCAGTGGCGGCGGGGAGACGCAGCTTGCCGCCGCAGTCCCGGCAGCACAGATCCACGGAGTCCCGGTGGACCTGGATGCCATAGCGGGTGCTGCCGCAGCGGCAGCGGATGCCGCCCCGGGCCGCAATGTCCTTCAGCTCCGACAGCACCTCATACATGATGATGTTGTCGGTGAAGGCCTCCGGGTCCTGGGCCTTTTCCTTGGCCGCCCGGACGGCCAGCTGCTCCATCTGGGCGGACACCTGCTCCTCCTGGCCGATATAGCAGCAGAGCTGCCTGGTTTTGGGGCAGGCCAGACCGATGCCCCGGCCATGGAGCACCGCCTCGGCGCTGCACTCGGCCTGGTGGGTCTCGCCGCACAGGCCGCAGGGCACCCACATGCGGAATTTGGAGCCGTCGGTCTCGATGAGCATGTCGGACTCGCCGCAGGGGCACTCAATGTGGGCGGCGGCCGCCGCCAGGGAAAAGGCGCTGCGCCGGGCCATAACGGCCTTGCCGCACTTGGGACAGATATAGCCGAAGCTCCTGGTTTCTTCCATGATGCATTCCTCGCTTGATGATAGTCGGTTTGTGGAAAAAGGCTGTTGATGGGAGTCAGGTTCGGGCGGGGCAGAGCCCACGCCCCTACGGACCCTCTCAGTCGGCCGCGCCGACAGCTCTCCCAAAGGGAGAGCCAAGTAGGGCCCGCTGCCCTCAGCGGGCCGCCGGGCCCGGCGCAATGACAGGCTTTTCCACAAGCTGTTTGTGATCGTCCCATCAGTGTACCACACCCCCGGTTTTCCGTCAATAAAAAGCCTTGACAGGAGAGGTTGAATCTGTTAAACTTACCGTAAGGTTTAACGGATTCAACCCAAAAGGAGGCGCGTGCCATGAGCGTACCCCAGATATTCGAGAGCGAGTACCGGTTCTGCCTGATCCTGTGGGAGCACGAGCCGGTGAACAGCACCCAGCTGGTGCATCTGTGCCAGGAGCAGCTGGGCTGGTCCAAGGCCACCACCTATACCGTGATCCGGCGGCTGAGCCAGCGGGGCGTGGTGAAAAATGAAAACGCCGTGGTGACCAGTCTGGTCACGAAGGAGCAGGTGCAGCAGAGCCAGATCGACCAGCTGGTGGACAAGACCTTTGAGGGCTCCCTGCCCGCCTTTGTGGCGGCCTTTGCCCGGGGGCGGCGGCTTTCAGAAAAGGAGGTCCGGCAGCTGCAGCAGCTTATTGACGACAGCGGAAAGGAGAACTGACCATGGAACAGCTTTTTCTGACCATTCTGAACCGGGCGGTTACCGCCGGGTGGCTGGTGCTGCTGGTGATGGTGCTGCGGGTGGTGCTGAAAAAAGCGCCCCGGGCGGCGCACTATGGCCTGTGGGCCATTGTGGCGGTGCGGCTGCTGTGGCCGGGGGACCTGCTGCCCCGGGCCGGCGTCAGCCTGGTGCCCACCACGGAGCCTATCTCCGGAGACGTGCTGACGGCGGCGGGAACAGCGGTATCCGGCGGGCTTCCCGCCGTTGGCAGTCCCGCCGGTGCGGCGGCAGCGGAGACGGCGGCCCGGACGGGGCAGAGCCTGGGCCACATCGCCGCGGTGGTGTGGCTTGTGGGCATGGCGGCCATGGCGCTGTATCTGGCAGGCAGCTATGTGCGGCTGCGGGTGCGGCTGCGGACGGCGGTGCGGCTGGAGGGCGGCGTGTGGGAAAGCGAACAGGCCCCGTCTCCCTTTGTGCTGGGGTTTATCCGGCCCCGCATCTACCTGCCCTTCGGCCTGGACCGGGGAAGCCGGGACTATGTGCTGGCCCATGAGCGGACCCACATCCGGCACCGGGACCACTGGGTGAAGCCCCTGGCGTTTCTGCTGCTGGCGGTGTACTGGTTCAACCCACTGCTGTGGGCGGCGTATATCCTGCTGTGCCGGGATATGGAATACGCCTGTGACGAGGCGGTGCTGCGGGACCTGGAGGAGCCGGACAAGCGGGCGTATTCCCAGGCGCTTCTGAATTGCGCCGGACCCCGGCGGGCGGTGACGGCGTGTCCGGTGGCCTTCGGCGAGATCTGCGTCAAGGGGCGCATCCGCCGGGCTCTGCGGTATAAAAAGCCTGCCGTGTGGGTGACGGCGGCTGCTGTGGTGGTGTGCGCTGCGGCGGCGGTCTGCCTGCTGACCAACCCCAGGGACCGGACCCCCTATGGGTGGGCCAGCCGGGTGACGGCTGGGGGGCTGAACGTGACGTATCTGTGTGAGGGGAACTCTGCCCGGACACCGGCCGGAATGCCGGGGCTGACCTCCCGGCTGTCGGAGCAGCTCAACGGGCTGACGGAGGAGGACTTCCCTCTGCTGGAGAACTACGCATACAATATCTTTGACCAGGGGAGGGAGCCCTTCCGCCTGCAAATGGGGCGGAAGGCCGGAAAGCGGGAGCTTCTGTACGGCGGCGACAGCGGGTACCCGCTGATGCTGCTGTACCGGGGGAAGCTCTACGGCGTGAACAGCGAGGAGCTGCTGCAGACCATCCTGGAGTATACCCGGGGCGTGCAGGTGGTTCCGGCAGGGACGGAGCTGGCCCTGCGGATGGGGCTGCCCGGAGTGTACCGGATGATGACGAAGGAGAGCGCCGACGGGCCGGATGTGATACAGGGAGATGACTTTTCCTGGACCCCGGCGGCGTGGCAGGGCGGCATGGCATATGCGGACCTGATGCGGACGGAAGGGGATGCTTCCGGCTCCGTGGGCCGCATCTGGTGCGCCAGGGCCCGGTGGGGCGGCCAGGAGCGCTGGCTGGTATACGCCCGGGACGGGCAGATCGCCCTGCGGCCCACGGAAAGCGGCTCCACGAGACTGAGCATCGTCGGGCGGGGACTGGCATTCCCGGAGGACGGGACGTATCTGACGGCGGAGTGCGTGTATCAGACGCCGGAGATGCCCAGCCCGTCTCCCCTGTCGGCGGAGCTGCTGCAATTCCGGGATGAAGCCGTGAAATACTGGGCCCGGTATCAGGAGAACGCCGACGGGCAGCTGACCACCGCACTGGACCCGGAGAAGTACAGTCAGTATCCCATCCAGGGCGGTCAGAGCGTCAGCCTGGAGGAATGGGACAGCCGGTTCCCGGAGGGGGTTAGCCCGGACATCAGCGGGTACCAGGAGCGGTGGCTGTTCCAGCTGGAGGACGGCTGTCAGCTGCTGCGGCTGGATGATCAGCTGTATTTGCTGCAATATCACCAGACTGACGGGGAAGTTTTCGAGATGCTGCGGCTGCGGCCGGTGCCGCTGGAGCCGGAGCGGGTGCTGGAGCTGGATCGCCTGCTGCTCAGTGTCAGCGGAGATGACAGCGTGGCGGCGATCAGCTTTTCCGGGGCCGTGGAGGCCGCTATGCGGCAGCTGCCGGATTACCGGCGGCTGCTGGACGGCGGGGCGGACACCCTGCGGTACTGCTTCACCATGCTGGAGTGCCGGTATAACGGCGGGTATGGGATGCAGGCGGCCATGATGGCGGTGTGCCAGGATCTGCTGGCGGACATGGGTGAGGATGTGACTCCCTATGCCGGGATCCTCTCCGCTCAGGCGTGGTACGATCAGGTCAAGACCCAGGCCTTCGCCGTGTCGGAGGACCTGGTGCACCATCCGGGGTATGCTGTGCTGCTGGGGCTGGGGGTGTCCCGGCCTGACGGCACGGCGGCGATAACCTATGTGGACATGGACGGCGACGGACTGGCGGAGCGCCTTACGGCAGAGAACGGAGGACTCCGGGTGCTGCGGTATGACGGCACGGAGGTGTGGTCCTCCGGCCCGGTGGGACAGAACGGGGATGAGGCCCTGTTCCTGCACCGGAACGGCGGGCAGTGGGAGCTTCTGCGCTATGGCCGGACGGCGGAGGAGCAGCTCTATGAGCTGCTGAGCCTGACCGGCGGCCGGGAGCGGCTGGTGCGGTCCCGGCATCTGGCCCACGGCGCGGCGGCAGAGAGCGTCCGGGTCTTTGCGGAGGATTTCCATACCCTGCTCTATGGCGTGGATGAGGCGGGGCTCTCCGACGGGTGCGAGATGCTGCTGCTGTCCGTCATGAACGGCGAGACCCGGGTGGGGCCGCTGTACAACTTCAGCGGCTATGAGATCGGAGAGGGAAACGGATGAACGGAAGCGGCTATACCATTGTACAGGCCGGGGCGGAGGTGCCGGTGGAGGAATTCGTCAGGCGGTATGTGGACCTGAAGGACCCCGCCGCCGGGTGCCGCCCCTGCCCGGACTATGGGCGGTACTGGACGTGCCCGCCCTATGACGTTCCGGCGGCGGAATACTGGGGGCGGTATGAAACGGTGCTGCTGCGGGGGATGCAGTTCCACTTTACCCGGGAGCTGCTGGAGCGGCGGTTCACGCCGGAGGAGCTGGCGGAATATACCCGGGAGCTGACCGCCGCCCACGCCCGGCGGATGGACGAGCATCTGCGGGCGCTGTATCCCGGAGCGGCGGTGCTGACCACCGGGGGGTGCATGCTGTGCGCGGCGTGTACCCGGCCCGCAGGGCGGCCCTGCCGCCATCCGGAGGCGGTGGGCTACAGTCTGGAATCTTTGGGCTGCGACGTGGGGGCCGCCGCCCGGGGAGAGCTGGGCTGGGAGCTGCTGTGGCCCCGGCGGGATAAGCTGCCGCGATACCTGACCTTACTGTGCGCGGTGCTGCGGTGACATACAGAAATTTTGAAATTTTTTCAAAATTCAGGTTGATTTTTCAATATCGACCGTGTATAATGAATTTATATTCAGGGCCACCTCCGAGGCTCTGGAACCGAAGCCGGACCGCTCGGCGGTCTGCCTGACTTCGCTGATTTCCCCCTTCCCCCCTATAGCAAAAACGCCGGTATCGCTGCGATACCGGCGTTTTTGCCGCTTGATACGCGCACAGCTGCCGCAGCTTGCTCTGCGGCGGCTGTTTCTTGCGTTTTTTGGGTCAGGACAGCTCCTCCTGGCCGGTGCAGAGCTGGTAGTACCGGCCCTTTTGGGCCATGAGCTCCGCATGGTCGCCGCGCTCGATGATGCGGCCCTGCTCCAGCACCAGGATGGCCTGGGCGTTGCGGACGGTGGAGAGCCGGTGGGCGATGACGAACACCGTGCGCCCGGCCATCAGGGAATCCATCCCCTGCTCGATGAGCTTCTCCGTGCGGGTGTCGATGGAGGAGGTGGCCTCATCCAGGATCAGCACCGGGGGATCGGACACGGCGGCCCGGGCAATGGCCAGCAGCTGGCGCTCCCCCTGGCTGAGGCTGCCGCCGTCGCCGGTGATGACGGTGTCGTACCCCTGGGGCAGGTGGCGGATGAAGGTGTCGGCGTTGGCCAGCCTGGCCGCGGCGCGGACCTCCTCATCGGTGGCGTCCAGCTTCCCGTAGCGGATGTTGTCGGCCACGGTTCCGGTGAACAGGTGGGTATCCTGCAAAACAATGCCCAGAGAGCGGCGCAGGGAGTCCTTCCGGATGTCCCGGACGTCGATGCCGTCATAGGTGACGGAACCGGATTGAATGTCATAAAACCGGTTGATCAGGTTGGTGATGGTGGTCTTTCCCGCGCCGGTGGAGCCCACGAAGGCGATCTTCTGGCCGGGCTTGGCAAACAGGGATACGTCGTGGAGCACCGTCTTTTCCGGGTCGTAGCCGAAGTCCACATGGTCAAAGCGCACGTCGCCCCGCAGCTCCGTCAGGGAGCCGTCGGGCTTCTTCCAGGCCCAGTGGCCGGTGCGGCGGTCCGTCTCCGTCAGGGAATCGCCGTCCTTCAGCACCCGCACCAGGGTGGTGCGGCCCTCATCCGTCTCGGGGTCGGCGTTCATCACGGCAAAAATGCGCTCCGCGCCGGCTACGGCGGCCAGCAGGGTGTTCACCTGCTGGCTGATCTGGCCCACCGGCTGGGACACCTGCTTGACATACAGCAGGTACGCGCCCAAGGAGCCGATATCGAACACACCGGAGATGGACAGCAGGCCGCCCACGCAGCAGGTGACGGCGTAGTTGATGCGGGAGAGGTTGCCCATGGCGGGCATCATGGACCCGGCATAGGTCTGGGCCATGGCGGCGGCGTCGCGATAGGCGCTGTTGCGGGCGGCGAACTCGTCCATGGTCTTCTGCTCGTGGTGAAAGACCTTGATGACCTTCTGGCCTTCGATCATCTCCTCAATGTAGCCATTGAGGCTGCCCAGGGCCGCCTGCTGCTGCTGGAAGCTGACGCGGCTGCGGCCGCCCACGCTTTTGACCACCAGGAGCATCAGACCCAGGAACACGAAGGTGATGAGGGTCAGGGCCCAGTTCAGGTAAATCAGCATGAACACGGTGCACACAAAGGTGATGAGGTTGGACACCACGCTGGCGAAGCTGTTGCCGATCATATCGGACACGGTGTCCATGTCGTTGGTGAAGCGGCTCATCAGGTCGCCGGACTGGTGGGTGTCGAAATACCGCAGGGGCAGGGTCTGGAGCCTGTTGAACAGATCCTGCCGCAGGGTGGCCACGGTCCGCTGGGAGATGCGGACCATCAGGCGGGAATAGGCATAGGAGCACCCGGCGGAGGCCAGGAACACGCCGCCCATGGCCACCAGCATCCAGAACAGGCCCTTGAAGTCCCCGGCCACAATGTGGTTCAGGGCGGGCTTGAGGAAATAGCTGCCGGCCACGGAGCCCACGGAGCTGAGGATCAGGCACACGGCCACCACGATCAGCGCGCCCTTGTAGCGGCCGATGTAGCCCAGGAGCTTGCCCACGGTGCCCCGGAGATCCTGGGGCCGCTGATAGCCGTGTCCCCGGCCGTGGGGGCCGCCGGGACGGACCTGCTTCTTGCTGTCAGCCATCGATGGTCGCTCCTTCCTGCTGAGATTTATAGACCTCCTGATAGATCCGATTGGTGGCCATCAGCCGGTCATGGGTACCTGCGCCGGAAATTTTGCCGTCGTCCAGCACCACGATCAGATCCGCATCCATAACGGAGGAGATGCGCTGGGCGATGATGAGCTTGGTGGACCCGGGCAGGGCCTGGCGCAGGGCAGAGCGGATCTTGGCGTCGGTGGCGGTGTCCACGGCAGAGGTGGAGTCGTCCAGGATCAGCACCCGGGGCCGCCGGAGAATGGCCCGGGCAATGCACAGGCGCTGCTTCTGGCCGCCGGACACGTTGGCGCCGCCCTGCTCAATGTGGGTATCGTAGCCGTCGGGCATGCGGGAGATAAACTCGTCGGCGCAGGCCATGCGGCAGGCCTCCTCCATCTCGGCGTCGGTGGCGTCCTCCCGGCCCCAGCGGAGATTTTCCCGGATGGTGCCGGAGAACAGGGTGTTCTTTTGCAGCACCATGGCACAGCCCTGGCGCAGAGCCTCCATGGTGTATTCCCGGACGTCATGTCCGCCTACGGACACAACGCCCTCCGTGGCCTCATACAGCCGGGGAATCAGACTCACCAGGGTGCTCTTGGCGCTGCCGGTGCCGCCCAGGATGCCAACGGTCATGCCGCTGTCGATATGCAGGCAGACATCCTCCAGGTTCCAGGCGTCGCTGTCCTTGTGGTATTTGAAATAGACATGATCAAAGTCCACGTCGCCGTTTTCCACGGTCAGGGCCGGGTCGGCGGCGGAGTCGGTGATCTCGGGCTGCTCCTCCAGCACCTCCACAATGCGCTTGCCGCAGGCAATGGACCGGGTCAGCACCATCATCACCATGGCCACCATCATCAGGGACATGAGGATTTCGGAGGCGTAGGTGAAGAAGGCGATCAGGTCGCCGGAGAGCATGGAGCCGCCCACCACATAGTGGCCGCCCAGCCACATGATGGCCATGATGGTGCCGCCCATAATGAGGGTCACCAGGGGGACAAACAGCACCACGAAGCTGTAGGCCCGCTCCGCCGTATCCCGGAGGGTGTCGCTGCGCTGGGCAAACTTCTCCTGCTCCCGGTCCTCCCGGACGAAGGACTTCACCACGCGGATGGCGTTCAGATCCTCCTGGACCACCAGGTTCAGGTCGTCGGTGGACTTTTGCAGGGCGGTGAAAAACGGCCCCACATAGCGGATGACGATGGCCACCAGGATCAGCAGCAGCGGCAGCACCACCAGGAATACCTGGCTCAGCTGCAAGCTGATAGTCAGGGCCATGACCAGGGCGGTGATCAGCATTACCGGGGCCCGGACCAGCATGCGCATGCCCATCATCAGGGTCATCTGCACCGACGAAACGTCGTTGGTGAGCCGGGTGATCAGGGATGCGGTGGAAAAATGCTCAATGTTGGCAAAGGAGAACCGCTGCACCTGGGCATATTCCGCGGCGCGGACGTTGGCGCCGAAGCCCATACCGGCCCGGGCGGCCAGAGCCGCCGCCCCCACGCCCATCACCAGGGACGCCAGGGCCATGAGGATCATTTTCAGGCCCATGGCCAGAATGTACTCCTTGTCGCCGTTGGCAATGCCCACGTCCACGATCTGGCTCATGGCCTTGGGCAGCAGCAGCTCCAGCACGGCCTCGCCGGCTGAGCACAGAACGCCCAGGATGATCCAGATACGATATCCCTTGGTATAGGGAGCTAATTTACGAATCATGCGTTGTCCTCCTCCGATGTCAGGTTTTCCGCCGCCCGCAGCAGGAGCCGGCGGAGCGTATCCACCTCCTGGGGGGTCATGCCCCGCTGGACCAGGGCCTCTATTTCATGGGTGATGGAAACGAAGTCGTCATAAAACTGCTGGCCGCATGCCGTCAGCCGCAGGATGCGGCAGCGGGCGTCGGTTTCGCCGGGGGCGCGGGTCAGCATGCCCTTTTCCACCAGACGGTCCACAATGCCGTTGACGGTGGAGGGCTTCACGGCCAGATGCTGCTGCAGCTGCTTCTGGGTCACGGGGCCGGGCTGGCGGTGCAGATACGTCAGGGTCCGGCACTGGATGGGCGTGACGCCATAGCGCCGCAGCTTTTTGTCCATGCTCAGATATGCCCGATGATTGCAGTAGCCCAGCAGCGGGCCGATGAGCTCGGGCTTCTTCTCGCAGTCCATATAGTTTTCTCCTTTCTTCTGACTTTTAATACTTAGCATACTAAATGTTAGCGAGCTAAATATTACCACCGTGGCTGCCGGCCGTCAATAGGCAGATTGCCGGTTTCCTGTGAACGTTCTGTAAACTGTGGGCCGGACCGCTTGACTTTTTCCCGCCGGGACGGTATGATAAGCCCGTAATCCGAAAGCTGTTATCATTGTTATTCTCTCTCCTTTTACCACAAAACAAACCGCCGGTCCCCTCTTTCCCGGGACCGGCGGTTTGTGTCGTCTTGACAAAGGTACGAAATCGTACTATAATACATTTGGTATGATTTCGGACAGAAGGGAGGCGGCAGCCTATGCAATATACATCCCGGGACCTGCGGCGGTATAACCACCTTTTACAGGAAACCGACGCGGTTTATCATGAAATGGCCCAGCACTGGGGCCTGCCGGACAGCGTGATGGGGGTGCTGTATACCCTGTGCGACGCCGGGGGGCGCTGCTCTGTGCGGGAGGTCTGCCGCCTGGGAGGCATGAGCAAGCAGACCGTCAACTCCGCCCTGCGGCGGATGGAGCGGGAGGGCCTGATCTATCTGGAGGCCGCCGGACGGGGCAAGGACGTGTGCCTGACGGAGGCGGGAGAGGGACTGGCCTGCCGGACCGCCCTGCGGGTAATCCAGGCGGAGAACCAGGTGTTTGCCGCCTGGCCCCAGGCGGATGTGGAGCAATATCTGGCGCTGACCCGACGCTTTCAGGAGGCCCTGGGGGAAAAAGCGAAGGAAATCAAGGAGGAGTCATGAGCAAAGCGTCCATTCAATTATCGGACCACTTCACCTGCGGCAGGCTGATCCGGTTTACGCTGCCGTCCATCACCATGATGATCTTTACCGCGGTTTACGGCGTGGTGGACGGCTTTTTTGTGTCCAATTACGCGGGAAAGACGCCCTTTGCGGCGGTGAATCTTATCATCCCGGTGCTGCTGGGCTTAGGCTGCGTGGGGTTCATGTTCGGCACCGGCGGCGGCGCGCTTATCGCCAAGACCATGGGCCAGGGGGACCGGGAACGGGCCAACGACATCTTCTCCATGATCGTGTACGTCTCGGCGGCCATCGGCGTGGTGCTGGCGGGCCTGGGCTTTCTGATCCTGCGCCCGGCGGCGGTGCTGATGGGGGCGGAGGGGGAGCTTCTGGAGCAGGCCCTGATCTATGGCCGCATCAACCTGATCGCCCTGCCGTTTTATGTGCTGCAATATGAGTTCCAGTGCCTGTTTGCCACGGCGGAAAAGCCGCGGCTGGGGCTATATATCACCGTGGCGGCAGGCGTCACCAATATGGCGCTGGACGCCCTGTTCGTGGCGGTGTTTTCCTGGGGCGCGGCAGGTGCGGCGGCGGCCACAGCCCTGAGCCAGTTCATCGGCGGCAGCCTGCCCCTGGTGTACTTCGCCCGGCCCAACAGCAGCCTGCTGCGGCTGGGCAAATGCCGGATGGACCTGCGCGCCCTGCTGAAAACCTGCTCCAACGGGTCGTCGGAGTTTATGAGCAACGTGTCCATGTCCCTGGTGAGCATGCTGTATAACGTGCAGCTGATGAAGTACGCCGGAGAGGACGGTGTCTCTGCCTACGGCGTGCTGATGTATGTAAATATGATCTTCCAGGCCATCTATATCGGTTATTCCGTGGGGGCGGCCCCTGCTGTGTCGTTCCACTATGGGGCCGGAAACCGCGGGGAGCTGCGGGGCCTGCTGCGGCGCAGCGGCGGCCTGCTGGCCGTGTGCGCGGTGTGCATGCTGGCGGCGGGGCAGGTTCTGGCCGCGCCGCTGTCCCGGCTGTATGTGGGGTATGACCCGGGACTGTTCCGGATGACGTCCCACGCCTTCTCCATTTTCTCGTTCTCGTTCCTGTTCTCGGGCTTCGCCATCTACGGCTCGTCCTTCTTCACGGCCCTGAACGACGGGCTCACCTCGGCCATCATCGCGTTCTTGCGGGCCCTGGTGTTCCAGGTGGGAGCGGTGCTGCTGTTCCCGCTGTTGTGGAGGCTGGACGGCATCTGGATGTCCATCGTGGCGGCGGAGGTCATGGCCGTTGTCGCCACGGGTATCTTCCTGCTGGCCAAGCGGAAACGGTATGGCTACTAAAAAAACGGAAAAATTTCAAAAAACCCCTTGCATTCCCCGAAAAGGTGTGGTATAGTAATCAAGCTGACTTGAGTGATTCGGTTGGCTATCCGGGTGTGGCGAAGTTTGGTATCGCGCTTGAATGGGGTTCAAGAGGCCTTGAGTTCGAATCTCAACACTCGGACCATAATGTGGAGACAAAAAAGATGTCTCCTGCGAAAAGCCCGATTATATCGGGCTTTTTTGCTGCCCAAACGGCGATTTCCCTTTGTGGATAGACTTGAACTCCCGAAAAGTAAATATCAGATACACAGGCAGATAGAAAGCAAAAATCTATCTGCCTTTTTTATTACCCTAAAAAGGAGAAATCAGATATGCTGCAGAAAGAATGAGCCAACCGACTCAAGGCTCGGTACGACACCAAGATGGACGGAAGCGGATGGATGGAAGTATCCTCGGACGGCATCCCCCTCTGCCGGATCGACAGTATGCTCCGTGCGCCCAACTGCCCGTTCGTGCTTTTCGTCGGCACAAAGAAACTGGTCAAGCGAAAGGAGTTTGAACAGTTCATCAGTGAGAAACTGGTGATATAAGAGGTTCCGAAAAATTTACAAATAGGCGGAGAGTTTTTTCGCGCAACGGCTTGAGAAAAAGGACGCTATATGCTATAATTTATTTGTAGTAGTGCGTCCTTTTTCGCAAGCGCGGAAGGGATAAAATTGATACCCACCTTTACAAGCTATGCGACGAAGCAGGAATTGAAAAATTCTGTATGCACGCTTTACGCCATACCTACGCCACAAGAGCGATTGAAAGCGGGATGCAGCCAAAAGTGCTGCAAAAGCTGCTGGGTCATGCCAGCATCAAAACAACAATGGATCGGTATGTTCATGTGACTGCCGAATCGCTGGATTATGCCATCAAGCAATTTCAGCAACATGGTGTAGTCTGATGAAATTCAATAAAGCCAAATGCGGAAATGGTGTAAAAATGGTGTAACAGCCAAGACGCCAAACGCCGAAACCCCTTGAAAATCAAGGAAAATCGAAGGAGAATGAGTACAAATGAAATTAGGTATCGTGGGCATTTCCACCTGCCAAGTATCTTTATAAATGTCCATATATCTCCATATTTTGAGAAATTCAAAACTTTTTGGCTCACATAAGTCCATGTAAATCAATGTATCTCCCCAGCAAAAAGGTGAGTAAAAGGTGAGTGCCAAGGACGAGCCATGTAACGCAAAATGGTCTGCTGCTGTTTCGGCGGTAGACCATTTCTTTTTGCGGTTTTGAATGTGCACTTTCAAATAGCGCAACATTATGATACAATATTACTTATCGGAAAAATCTCTTCAGGAGGGTCACGCTATGACGGACGTTCAACAGCGGGCGGCAGCAAAAGAGTTTGCGGCATACTGGAAAAATCGCGGAGATGAAAAACAGGAAACGCAGCGGTTTTGGATTGACCTGCTGCGAAATGTCTATGGTGTTCCAAATCCAGAACAATCCATTGAGTTTGAAGTACCTGTCAAGTTAAGCCACACCAGTTTTATTGACGGTTATCTGGCAGATACACGTGTTTTGATTGAGCAAAAGGGCGCGGACATTGATTTGAAGAAAGGCTATAAGCAGTCGGATGGTCAGATGTTGACGCCATACCAGCAAGCTCGCCGTTATGCTGGATATCTCCCATTCAATAAAACGCCGCGCTGGATTGTGGTCTGCAACTTCCAAACTTTTGAAATCCATGATATGAACTTCCCCAATGGGGAGCCGGAAGTGTTGACGCTGGCGGATTTGGAAAAGAACTATTCCCGCCTGCAATTTCTGGTGGATACCGGAAGTAAAACCATAAAAAAGGAAATGGAAGTTTCCTTGCAGGCTGGCGAATTGGTGGGCGTACTGTACGATGCGCTGTTGAAGCAGTACAAAGACCACACAGCCCCGGAAACGCTGAAAAGCCTAAACGCACTCTGTGTCCGGCTGGTGTTCTGCCTGTATGCTGAGGACGCCGGGATTTTTGGGCGGCGGGATATGTTCCATGACTACCTGAAAGATGTTCCGGCTGCGGGTATTCGGAAAGCCTTGGTAGAATTGTTCCGGATACTGGACCAAAAGCCGGAGGAACGTGACAAATATCTGTCAGACGACAATCCCGCGCTGGCGGCATTCCCCTATGTAAACGGGGGCTTGTTTGCCGACGAGGATATTGAGATTCCTCCCTTTACCGAAGAATTGAAAAACATTCTTCTTTCCAAAGCAAGTGAGGATTTTGACTGGTCTGCCATTAGCCCTACCATTTTCGGTGCTGTATTTGAAAGTACCTTGAATCCGGAAACCCGGCGCAGTGGTGGTATGCACTATACCAGCATTGAGAACATCCACAAGGTCATTGACCCGCTGTTTCTGGATGAACTGAAAGCTGAGTTGGAAGGAATTAAGGAAATTGCGGTGGAAAAACCCGTATTTCAAAGCTGAAAGCTTATCAAAAAAAGCTGGCGGGCCTGACTTTTTTAGACCCCGCCTGCGGCTCTGGTAATTTTCTGACCGAAAGCTATATTTCTCTGCGGCGACTGGAAAATGACGCTTTGCGTTGCCAGACAGACCAAATCACGATGGGTGATTACGTCAATCCGATTCAAGTTTCCATCCATCAATTTTATGGTATCGAAATAAATGACTTTGCCGCCACGGTTGCCAAAACCGCCCTGTGGATCGCAGAGAGCCAGATGCTGAAAGAAACAGAGGATATTATCGCCCACCAAATCGATTTTCTCCCGCTGAAATCTTACGCCAATATCACCGAGGGCAACGCCTTGCGATTGAATTGGGAGGATGTTGTGCCCAAGGGAGAATTGAACTACATTATGGGTAATCCGCCATTTGTAGGAGCCTCTATGATGACAAAGGTTCAAAAAGAAGAGGCAGTTTCTGTTTTTGGAAAGGGAAAGAGAGTCAATAGCATCGACTATGTTGGCGCTTGGTATCATAAAGCTGCCGCACTAATGTTAAACACAGAAATTAGAGCGGCATTCGTTTCCACAAATAGTATTACACAAGGAGAGCAAGTTGCCCCGCTTTGGGAAAAACTTCTTGGCGCGTATAAGATTCATATTGATTTTGCTTATCGTACATTTAAGTGGAACAGCGAAGCAAAGGAAAAAGCTGCTGTACACTGTGTGATAATCGGCTTTAGCAATACCTACAGCACCAAGCCGAAATATATTTATACGAATGGAACTGTCGGACAAGAAGCCCAGAATATCAATCCATATCTGGTAGATGCACCAGATATTCTGATTTCAAGCCGTGGGTCTGCCTTATGTAATGTTCCTCGTATGACGGCTGGAAATAAACCATCCGATGGTGGAAATTTAATTCTCTCTCAAGATGAAAGAGATGATTTACTTGCCAAGGATGTAAGTGTTGCGCCTTGCGTACGTCGATATGTGGGTTCAAAGGATTTTATCAATCATGATGAGGTGCGATATTGCCTTTGGTTAAAGGGCATTTCACCTGCTGTGTATCGTAAAAACGCGGAAGTTATGCGGCGCTTAGAAGCCGTTCGGCAAATGCGTCTGGCGAGTTCGGCAGCTCCAACTCGCGCGCTTGCAGAAAAACCGTACTTGTTCTTCTCCACACCACAGACTGACAGCAGCTATCTATGCATTCCAGAGGTATCATCTGAACGACGGCGGTACATCCCCATTGGATTTATGGATAAGGATATTATTGCCAGCAACAAGTTGCTGATAGTTCCAGACGCAACACTCTACCATTTTGGGGTACTTACTTCTAATGTCCATATGGCTTGGACGCGAACAGTTTGTGGACGGCTGAAAAGCGATTATCAGTACTCTGGTGCAACGGTCTACAATAATTTTCCATGGCCTACACCTACCGATGAACAGCGGGCAAAAATCGAACAGACCGCGCAAGCCATACTGGACGCCCGAAACCTCTACCCGGATTGCAGTCTTGCCGATTTGTACGACGAAGCTACCATGCCGCCGGAACTGCGAAAAGCCCACCAGCAGAACGATAAAGCCGTTATGCAGGCTTATGGATTCTGGGGCAAGCTGAACACCGAAAGTGCCTGTGTCGCGGAGTTGATGAAGATGTACCAAAAGCTGACGGAGATTTGACAAAAGGAGATATATGGATTTAAAATGTTCTCAGTTAATACATGACATTCATAGCAAGATTCTAAATCAGTCTTTTGATGAGATAGACATCTGTGCACTTCTTATTTTAATTCGGGATGAAACGGCTATTAACCATGACTATAAAATGACAGAGTGGGAACATGGCTTTTTACATGAGATTTGTAGTTTTATCGCACACCGGGACAGAAACAAAGGCTTTGTTTTTGAAGAAGCACAATGTACGTACAAACATTGTACTAATACTGGAATATTTCATACCAATGTAAATCCGAAGCGAGAAGTGGTTTCGGGAATGTTTGAAGATGTTATCATTAAGGAGTTGAATGCAGTATTTGAGAAATTGTTGTTGCCGCCAATCCCAAAGAAATGTGAATGTGAAGTTATCTTGTGTATAATGTCATTGCTTCAATTTTCGTGTATAAGGAGCAATGATGGTAGGATACAAGGGTATCTGTACATTGATTTATGCGACGATGGCTTATTTCTGATTGATGATGTTATGGACGCGGGCCTCGGTAGTATAGTTTTACGAGTTACCGAAAGTCAATACCAAAATCTTGTATCGGAACAACTGGAGTTTACAAGTGAGCCATTACGTTTAAAAAGGGTGGGAACGGATTTAAAAGTTATACTTCCCTGAATTAAGTAAATAGTTGAAAGTGCACACTCAAGTTTTGCTTTGAATGTGCACTTTCAATTTATTCAGTTTCCACCATCTGCACCATGCAGTCTCCGCAAAGGATATTGACCTTTTTGGTAGCGCGGACAGACTGCCCGCATTGGGGACAAACCAGCTTGCGGGTGCTGCTGGGGCGTTTGCCGTCCGGTAAGGTACTGGTTCCTGCCTGAGCCGTCCCCGCGGCAGCTCCCGTGCGGATGAAGGGCGGCAAGCTGCTGCGTCCGATTTTGATTTCGTTCCAGTTTTTTGAAAGTGCATATTCAACGAGATTTTCTCCCGGCGTGGTATTCCAGCCATATTGTCCACACGGGATACAAGTCAGACCGTGGACTTCGGCGACCGCTTTGAATTTCCCGTTGTGGTACTTCCCGCCCCGGCTAACCTCTTTAATACCGTTCTCGCGGCAGTAGAGATGTATCATCTCATGCAACATGGTATCCAAAGTTTCTTCGATTGGGTAATTCAGAACTTCGGCGGCAATGTTCAGTTCATACGCGCCTCCGTCCTTGCGCTGCCAGACTTTGGCTGTGGTACAGTGCCCGTATGTTCCCGGCTTGCTCTGTACAGTAATAATCGGAACGGGCAGTTCTCCGGCAAAGAAGTCCGCATTAAGGTTATTATAGATGTGCTCCAACTGGCTGACAGCCCGGCTCATTTTGGTGGTTTCTTTCATGGTATCGTATCTCCCATCATGTGAATTCGCGAAGCGTGCGGCTCGCTCGCTTCGCTTTCGCCACCAAACGCACAGCGGACATAGACCGTCAAGGCTGACCGGAGGTCACTCGCACAAAATTTTGTCTTTCGTAAAATTTTGCGGCCTTGACGGGCTATGGACGCTGTGCTAATGCTGATAAAAATTTGCAGCGACGGAGTGGTTGACAAGATTTCGCGGTATGGTATCTTATAAATAGGATAATCGCACTGCCCCTTTTGCCGCGGACATTTTTATCGCAAAAGAAAGCGTGGTTGTCAGTTTTGGCGTAGTTCGTCCCTCTACCTAATGAGCTGGCAGGCGGTGGAGACCATGGCGGCTGTGTCCGCAAGCAGTGGCACTACGGGGAGACAGACCCTTTGCAGGTAGTCCATTGTTTTGCAATTAAGTTTTCTAATTCCAGTTCTTTCGCCGGCAATGTACGACAAGTTGGTCTGTTTGTACATTGCGAATCGTGTGTCCGTGCACGAAAGGCCACGAGGATCAACTACCAAAAGAGATGCTGTATGTGCCAGCAATCCCTGCTCTGGCGGTATCAAAGAAGATTATTTGGGGAGGAGCCAAGGGGATGGTATGTCCAATCCGCCCCCAAACTATGTGCGGATAGGGTGCGCCTTAGCGGGGAACGTGCCTTACACGCAAAAGAAAGGAGAAAAACACTTCGGCTTTCTTACCACACTGGTCAATGTGGATTGAGGGGGTCGAAGCGGCAGAGCGCGACGAAAGGAGCAATTAAATAATTCTAAAGGGGTCAACGCAGAAGCACAAACCCGATTGCAAATGCGCTCTTTGCGGTCTTGAGTATAGCAAGCAACCATGGCAACCAAGACCCGCACGTCCGTGTGGCGGCTCCGCAAGAAGCTGGGCCTGACCCAGCAGGACATCGTTGACCGCGCAGGTGTTTGCCTGCGTACCTACCGTGATATCGAACACTGTGCTATCGACCGCGGATTCAGCACCAAAACGCTGAAGGCGGTGGCGAAGGTACTCGATATCTCTTTGGGTACGCTCGCGGATATGCTCGATTCGAGTCCGTGAGTGGCCAAAGGGGGCGAATCGCTTGACGATTCGCCCCCTTTTCTTTTTAGTATGACACTTTAGTGAGACAAAGAAACCGGCAAAAAGCTGTGTCTTACAAAATTACAAAAAAGTGTTATGCTGATGTCAGCAGCAAGGAAAGCTGCACTCGACGGCCGCTGAAAAGTTCCTAAAACACCAAATACCTTTATGGAGGATATGACTATGATGAAACTTAAAGATCTGAAAATCGATGCAAAGGCGACGCTTGGCCGCCGCATTGTACTTACCAATATTGCTCCCAAATACGTGTACGAGGGCGGAAAGAAGACCGACAAAGTGGAAGGATGCTACTACACGGTATTCTGTCAAGACCGGCAGTATATGACCCTGCGGGTGTCTGTCCCTGGCGACGCTCGCATTGATGATGCCACGGTCGACAAGATGCCCCATGTAGAATTTGAGGGGCTGGAGGTTCACGTATACTATATTGATAAGCGCCCAATCATTACCGTTACTGCGGATAATGTACGTGTCGCGAAATTCTGATTCGACCGCCCCATCAAAGCCCACGGGGCTTCACAAAAAGTCTCCGTGGGCTTCTCTTTTTCGGGGCGGTCAAAACTGGGATTTGCACGATTAAAAACGGTAGAGGCTGGTTTGTGGCTGCCCTTACCGGGAAAGGAAAACAACGGTGAAAGACACTGTCACTAAATCGTGGTTTGCAGTTTTGAACAATCCTGCCGAACACGGTTATGAGGGCACACCTGAGGAAGTATGTTACCGCCTGCGTGACGAATGGCTGGCTGGCGGCACAGAACGGACGGGAGCATGGGCTTACTGCGTTTCGGCGGATGGCCTGCCGCACATTCACATGGTACTGGAAGACACTAAATCCATGAGATTCTCCGCGGTTAAATCAAGCTATGCTGCTGGGACGCACTTTGAGGCCACCAAGGGCAACAAAAAGCAGGCAGAAGCCTATATTGAAAAGCAAGCACCTTTCGATGAAAAGGGCGAGCAGATTATTTGTATTATCCGTCATGGCGAAATCAAGGCGGCGCAGGGCAAGCGCAGTGACTTGGACGAAATCGCTTCTTTGCTGGATGCTGGTCTGACGCCTGAGGAGATATTTCAACAGGAGTTCCGTTTCCGCCGGTATGAACGTATGATTACGGCTGAATACATGGACAGGAGGCGTCGCGAAACACCTGTGGCGCGGGAAATCAATTCACATTATTTAGTAGGCGACTCTGGGACGGGGAAATCTCATAAATATGTGGAACTTTGCGAAGAATACGGCGAAAATAAAATCTACCACGTTACGGATTATCTGAATGGCGGGTTCGATATGTATCGTGGACAGCCCATCCTGTTCTTGGATGAGTTCAAAGGCGGTATGTCATATGGCGTATTACTGTCAATCCTCGATAAATATAAATCCCAAATCCATGCCCGCTACGCCAATATTTTCGCCCTCTGGGATGAGGTTTATATCGCATCCATCTTTCCACCGGAAACATTGTATACCATTATGGTTCCCCCCAATTTACAAAAAGCTGACCCAATTGAGCAATTTTTCCGCCGCCTGACGGACATTACTTATTGCTTCCGCGAGGGTGACCATTTTTATAGGTATACGCAATCTATGGTGGGATACGCAGGCTACAATGAACTTCGGGAAGAGGCGTTGGAGAGACTGCCATTATCGGGATAACCAAAGTTCGGGCTGTATAGAGGGTGAGGTTAGTATTACCCTCACCCTCTTCGTTACCGTTACAACCGCAAATATAAACAGGAGACTTTTATGACAACGGATTTCAAAATCAAGGTGCTGTGGCACTTCATCAAAAGCGGAATGAGAAATATTCGCTCAAACCGTCAGACGCGGACGAGGGCAATCGTTGCCGTGGTTGCTTTCGTGCTGCTGTTCCTCTTGACGATGCTGAGTGTCCCTGATGGCGCACTGGCCGCGTTTGAGCGTGGCCTGTACGGGATGGCATTCGCCATCTTCGGCGTAATGCTGGCGGCTTTTGGAACGGCTGCGGCGGGACTGCCGCATGGTTTTCTCTCCATCGCACAAGACATTCAGCGCATTGGGCTGAAAAACGCAGCGGGAGAGTATCCCGTCCTCATCGACCGACACAAGGAAGATGAAGCTGTGGAGGTGTTGACCTTTCTCAATCACGGCGTACATCTCGCGCAATTTGAGGACTATCGTGAAAAGCTGGAAAGTGCACTGAATATCAATATCGTGTCTATTGAGCAAGGAGCGAATAACCGTACCGTGCGCCTGAGAGTTGTGTCCGCCAGTGGCGCGCTGCCTGCTATGCTTCCATGGGCGAACTGTTACCTGAACCGCGATGATTTTGTGCTGGTGTTGGGACGCGGCCTTGCTGGGCTTGTGACCGTAAACTTGGCAACAACACCGCACATTCTCCTCGGAGGCTCTACCGGCAGCGGGAAAAGCGTTTTGCTCAAACTGATGGTAATGGAAGCCATCAAAAAGGGTGCAGTGGTCTGCGTTGCGGACTTTAAGGGCGGCGTGGATTACCCCGCCGTTTGGCACGAACATTGCCGCTTTTGCCTTGCCTTGGAGGAACTGGTGCCTCTGCTTGACGAACTTCTTGCTATCTTGGAGGAACGCAAGCGGCTTTTCAAAAATGTTGGCTGCGCCAATTTGGGTGAATACAACGCCGCCATGAACGAAGACCTGCCCCGCTATATCTTCGCTTGCGATGAGGTAGCAGAGGTGTTGGATAAGACCGGCTTGAGCAAAGAACAGAAAGAACAGGTCGCGCAGGTGGAGAGCAGGCTGGCAACCATCGCACGGCAGGGGCGCGCTTTTGGTATCCATTTGATTTTGGCAACACAACGGCCTGATGCCAACATCCTTGCGGGTCAAATCAAAAACAACATCGATTGTCGCATTTGCGGGCGGGCAGATAACGTTCTTTCTCAAATCATCCTTGACAGTACGGATGCCGCTGACCGCATTCCCAAAACGTCGCGTGGGCGTTTTTTGCTCCATGACGGGACGGTATTTCAGGCGTTTCTTTTTGACGACAAGACACTATAAAGGTGAACGCCATGGATTCAGACTCACGTATCCCTATTGACAAAAAGCTGTTACTTACCATCAAGGAAGCCGCTGCATACTCCAACATCGGCATCAATCGTATTGACGCTATGCTGCGGGAGGAAGGTTGTCCCTTCGTACTGTATGTGGGCAGTCGGAAACTGGTTAAGCGAAAAGAATTTGAGGAATACATTTCCAGCCGCTTCGTCGTTTGATGGGCGCGGGATGCCCTGTCGCCGCTGTGTGGCAGGGCATTTTTGCACCTTGCAGTTAAGAAAAATACCGTTTATCTATTGAGAAAGTGAAGCTACCGTGGTACAATTATCGCGTTACATGGCTCATTTCTCTGTGGCAGAGAGGAGCTAAATATGGGAAAAAGTTTGAAAGGAAAAGAGCTTGGAAAAGGTATAGGACAAAGAAAAGATGGCCTGTACTACGCACGATGCACAGACAAAGCAGGAAAGCGTTTGGAAAAGTGCTTTCAGAATTTGAGGGATGCCCAAAACTGGCAGAAAGAGCAGCAGTTTCATCAACTGTACCCGTCGATAAAGCCGAAGCCTGTCCCTATGACGGTAAACGCATGGGAGACATTTTGGCGGGAAAATCTGCTTACCGGCTTGGCTGCGAACACCATACGGAACTATCGGGAGCGTTATGAAAAGAATGTAAAGCCCATATTAGGCGATATGCTGCTGACGGACGTGAAGCCCATGCACTGCAAAACTGTACTTAACAGCATGAACGCCTCTTATGCCGGTTCTACTATCCGACAGACCTATATCACGATGGGGACGATGTTCAAGGCTGCCAAGGAAAACGGGCTGATTGACACACACCCGCTGGACGGGGTACGGTTTGAAGCCTCCGTAAAAGCCCCGGACGAAATTCACTTTCTGACGGTCACGGAGCAGGCGAAGTTCATGGAGGCGGCAAAGCGTTCCCACAACTACGCGCAGTACGCCTTGATTTTGGAGACAGGCTTGCGTACCGGCGAAATGATTGGTCTGACATGGGACGCTATTGACTGGGAACGGCACACGCTGACGGTTAACAAGACGTTGGAGTTCCGCTATAAGTAGCAGGAGTGGCGGGCAGGACCTCCGAAAACCAAGAAAAGCTACCGCACGATACCGTTAACGGATACTGCCTATCAAATCCTGTGGGACTTGTATCAAGTCCGGGAACACCGCAAAGAAGCCCCTGAACTGGATAAAGTGCTGACCTACGTTGACCGGCGAACAGCGGAAAAGACAAAGATGAATATGCGCGACCTTGTCTTTATCAACTTCCGTACCGGAATGCCCGCAAAGAACAGCAGCTATGATACGCATTTATATAAGTTGTGTGACCGGGCAGGTATAGAGCATTTCTGTATGCACGCCCTGCGCCACACCTATGCTACGCGGGCAATCGAGCGCGGGATGCCGCCCAAGGTATTGCAAAAGCTGTTGGGTCACGCCAGCATCAAGACTACAATGGACAAATACGTCCATGTGACCGATGACTCCCTCTTTCAAGCTGTGCGCCAATTTGAAGAAGCAAAAAGCGCGTAAAAAGGTGAGTAAAAGGTGAGTAAATCACCCGTCAAAAAGTTTATAATTGAAGAAAGTTCTAAAAATCGCGAGATTGAACCGTCATTCCGCAACTTTCTTCCTCGAAAATAAAGGAGAAAATGAAGATATGAAATTAGGTATCGTGGGCCTGCCCAACGTGGGCAAATCGACACTGTTCAACGCCATCACCAACGCCGGTGCGGAGAGCGCCAACTACCCCTTCTGCACCATCGAGCCCAACGTGGGCATGGTGGCTGTGCCGGATAAGCGGCTGGACAAGCTGGCGGAGATGTACGAGCCCGATAAAAAGACCCCTGCCGTCATCGAGTTTGTGGACATAGCGGGCCTGGTGAAGGGCGCCAGCCAGGGCGCGGGCCTGGGCAACAAGTTCCTGGAAAACATCCGCCGCACCGACGCCATTGTCCATGTGGTGCGCTGCTTCGACGACGAGAACATCATGCATGTGGTGGCCGATGCCGGCACCAACGTGCCGGTGGATCCCCTGGGAGATATCGAGACCATTGACCTGGAGCTGATCATGGCGGACCTGGAGATGGTGAACCGCCGGGTGGAAAAGGCCGCCAAGGCCGCCAAGGGCGACAAGAA
>OLXK01000875.1_pt1 | contig 25367 bp, 19 predicted proteins | sample 1674321 | NCBI WGS metagenome assembly OLXK01 (sample SAMEA103958162, study PRJEB25191) | human gut metagenome | reverse complement strand
TCTGCCGCACCTCGCTCGCCGTATCGGCACTTAGAATTATGCGGTATTGCCTTTATAGTTCCACCACGTGCCGCACACGCCTTCCAACACGCTGCCGCAAGCCCAGGGCATCAGCGCAAACCATGTGCTGGCAAGACTGCCGTCGGGGTAGGTCTGCACCAGCAGGCCCTCGCAGTGGCAGAACCGCTCGGACATCCAGCCCGCGCGGCCGTAGTCGTACTCGCGGTCAAAGGTGTTGAAGGTCTGCAGCGACCAGCCCACCGTATCCTTTAAACGGGATTCAATATAGGCATCGGGGCGGCGGCGCAGATAGTAGAACATCTCGTCGGCAACTGTGCAGGACATGGGGTGAATGTGCGGGTTGGCCACCGAAGTGATGCTGCCGCCGCAGCTCGACCAGCCGAGGCGGGACAGCGGCGGGACCTGTACGGGCACATTGTAGCAGAATTTAAAGCTGTACTCATAGCACAGTGCGTCCCGCAGGTGGTCGAGATAGACGGCCTTGCCCGTCAACTCGTGCAGCAGCCGCGCGACGCGGATGTAGGCCAGCACACCCTCGCTGTCCACGGCTTTGCTGGTATCCGGCGGGCCGCCGTAACACTCAGCACGACGGATAAAGGCGTCATAGTAGTGTACCTCGCTGCGCTCCATGGCGGGCAGGTCGGCGGTGTCGCCCGTCAGCTGCATCAGCGCAGCCTCAGCGGCCAAGCACCAGGCGCTGCCCAGGGAATCGTATTCCAACCCTGCGCCCGTTTGCTCCGACAGGGTAAACGGGTACTCGCCGTCGCCGTTGCGTGCCGCCGCCAGCCGTGGCACCACGCCCTGCACAAAGGCGAGCCAGTCGGGGTGGTCGATGCCGCGGGCAGCTTCGAGCCGATAGGCTTTTAGGATATAATAAAGCGTCTGTCCGACCAGATAGCCGGAATGCCCGCCCGTGTACATGCCGTCGAACCACCAGCCCCGACAGCTCCAGCCGTTTTCGGCGTCCCAGGTCTCGTTGGGCAGGCCGCAGCGCGGGTCCAAAGAGTTCTGCACAATATTGTCGATGCAGGCAAGGGCCGCAGCGCGGATCGTCTTATCCCCCAGGCGGTGCGCCGCCTGCAGGCAGGGCACGGCGGCGGACAGGCCGTTGGTCCAGCTGATGGAGAAGATCTTGTTCTGCTCATAGCTGCCGTCCGAGCGCTCTTTGGTGATGCCGACATAGTTTTTATCGTCGGGCAGCCAAGCGTCGCGGGTAACGGCCCCGGCCAGCAGCTCTGCCGCGTGGGAGGGGGTCGTGCCGGGGCGCGGCGGCGTGTGCCACAGCCCATAGACGGCCTCCAGCGCCGCGTACAGCGTGCGCTCGCCATCCACTGCGACAAAATCATAGAGGTACAGCGGGAAGGCAACGCTCTCCCCCGCCGCCAGCGTCAAGCAGTTTTCACCCATCGGGGCGCGGGGCTTGATGTTGTGGGACTGCACAAACAGCCAGGGCGCGTTTTCGTACCCCAGCGTGTAGCCGACACTGCCCGTGTTCAGTGAGCAGGTAAAGCCTGCAAACTGTGCGAACGTTCCCGCCCTGCCGGGCTGCCAGGGTTGCAGCACGCCGTTTTGGCGCACGAAATATGGCGCAGCCGAGAGCCCATACCACCGTCCGCCGTCCAGCAGGAAGGCTGCGGGGTGGCTGAGGCGATCAGCGCGGACCATCCACCAAGGCGATGCAGGAAACTCCGGTGTACCTGCCCGCAGCCTTGGGTAGCGGTTGTCAACGCGGATCGGGGCCTCGCCGCGATTGCGGCCGTAGAGGAATCCGGGCAAGAAAAAACGCGGTGCATCGTAAGCAACGCAGAGTTCCAGCTTAACAACGCCGCGCCATGGGGCGGCGGCGTTGTTGGTCAGCGTCACCTGCCAGACCGCCGGATCGGCCAAAGTCGAAACGCCGTGGTCATAGGCAAAGTCCAGCGTCAGCGGCGTTTCAGCCAGCGGGCGGTAGTCCTCATCGTCCGCCGACCGGGCCGTGCAGACAAATTGCATCATCATAGGATTCTCCTTTTTTACTATATCAGAACGCCTTACAGCGGCCAAATGCGGTATCGGCCGCTGAGGGCCAGCAGGGCAAAGAAGTACAGGCAGTTGTCGTAATAGCGGCGTGCGTCGATCTCCGCCTGCGCATAGCCCAGCTCCGCAAAAACGTTGCGATAGTGTGTGGGCAGGGTAACTGCTGCCATAAATCGGCCCCTTTCGTTGTTCGGTTTTGGCTCAATATAGCAGGTTACAGCGGCAAAATCAAGGGGGTACCGGGCTCGATTTTCAACAGGGCAACATAAATACAGCACCCCTGCATTCCACTTATTGCAAGAAAAGCCCCGTCGTTTTCGGGACTTTCGGCTTTTGCAATGCTTATTTTGTGCTATTTTTCAGGCTGTGCAAATTTTGGCGATGCCGAACAAGCGCAGCAGGTAGGAAAAATTCGCGGCACATTATGCACCATTTATCCATAATGATGACACGAAAGTTACAATTCGTTTCTCGAATCGCACAAAAACTGTGTTTTTCTTTCTAGCACATTGCACAAAAAACAATCAACAAGCCTGTAAAAACAGCAGATATTGATAAGATACATAGCAAAAAATGAGAAGCGTGCATTTTCGGAATGCGGTATAATAACGGCAGATGATATGTTTGGCCTGTGATGAACTCACCAAACATAAGACACAGACAATTCAGAAAAGAGTGAAGCAAACGGTGTTGGACAAGATCGCACCCAAGGACCCAACGGCCAAACGCCCGGGATTTTATGTGCTGCTGGACAAGCCGGTCGGCGGCCTGCCGAGCAATGACGGCGTAGGCCGCCACCCCGTTTATATCAATGGTGACCGCCTTGTAACTTTCGCCAAGATGGTCGGCGGCATTGACGATGAGAACATTCTGGAAATGCTCCGCACGGCCAAGGGCTTCCGCAAGCTCGTGCACAGCGTCGGCGTCAGCATCGTCGGCGACCTGCCCGACAAGGTCGTGACCTTCACCCTCGGCTTCTCCGGGGAACTGGGCAGCGGCGGCAGCCGCAACAGCATGAAGATTACCACCGATGGCACCGAGCACATCATGGTCATGGATGAGCAACAGTGGTCCGACAGCGACGAGACGCCGCAGGAGTTTCTGTTCGAGCTCGTCAAACCGAAGGACATCGCCACGGCCACCGTCAAGCTTTACTTGAACGACGGCTACACAGTCCCCGAGGTTGACCCCGACCCGCCCGTGGCTTTCGATACGCCCGCCTACGGCGAGATGATCGCCCGCAGCTGCCTGAGCACCGGCAACAACATCCGTATCAAGCGTGTGTTGCAGCAGCTCCGCGATGGCAAGCCCACGACGATCGCCTTCCTGGGCGGCTCCATCACACAGGGCGCGGGTGCGGTTCCCTCGCAGGAAATGTGCTACGCGCGCAAGACCTATGAGGCCATCTGCGAAAGGTACACACCCGACCACGGCGCACATGTCCGCTACATCAAAGCGGGCGTCGGCGGCACGCCCTGCCAGCTCGGTATCATCCGCTATGACCGCGACATCACCCGCGACGGTGCGGTGCAGCCCGATCTGATCATCGTCGAGTTCGCCGTCAACGACGAGGCTGACGAGACGAAGGGCCTGATGCACGAGAGCCTGATCCAAAAGATCTGGTCAGCCCCCAATGAGCCCGCCGTTGTGATGCTGTTCAGCGTTTTTGCCAACGACTGGAACCTGAAGGATCGCTTGGCTCCCATCGGTTGGCGGCATGAGCTGCCGATGGTCAATGTGCTGGACGCCGTCAGCCCGCAGTTCCGCGTTGGTGTCGGTGAGCGCAGCGTCATCACCCGCCGCCAGTACTTCTACGATGTGTTCCATCCCTCCAACAGCGGGCACCGCATCATGCGGGACTGCCTCATGTATATGCTGGACCGGCTGGACAAGCAGCAGGAAGGGCCTGCCCCGAAAGAGCTCGCCCCCTACTACGGTTTCGACTTTGCCGAGACGAAGCTGCTGGACCGCAGTGTGAACCCCTTTGACGCGGTCATCGACCCCGGCTGCTTCACCGAGACGGACACCGACTTACAGAGCGTGCCCTTCGACTTCGAGGATGTCAACACCCCCGAGTTCCCCCACAACTGGAAGAAGGGCGCGGGCGACAACCCGTTCACGATGGACATCACCTGCCGCAGCATCCAGCTCGTTTTTAAGGATTCGGGCAGCAAGGAGTTCGGCGCGGCAGTCGTCACGGTAGACGGCAAAGAGGTCGCGGCCTACGACCCGCGGCAGGCCGGTTGGACCCACTGTCATGCGGCCATTATCTTAAAGGAAGAAACCGCGCAGCGGCACCACATCGAAATCAAGATGCAGGAGCCGGGCACGGACAAAGTATTCACCATTTTAGGTTTCGGCGTTCTGTAAAGGACACGGAAGAACAGGAGGAAGCACTATGAAGAGAACCAAGAATCCCGCTAAAGAGGCTGAGTACCGCAAGCGTGCGGCCGACCTCGTTGCGCAGATGACCCTGCACGAGAAGGTCAGCCAGATGCTGAGCTGGGCTCCCGCGATCGAGCGTCTGGGCATCCCCGCTTACAACTGGTGGAGCGAGGGCATCCACGGTGTCGGCCGCGCGGGCACTGCCACCGTCTTCCCCCAGGCCATCGGCATGGCCGCCGCCTTTGACGAGGACATGATGGAGCAGGTCGGCAACGCCATCGGCGTTGAGGCTCGCGGCAAGTACAATATGTGCCGCGCCCACGGCGACCGCGACATTTTCAAGGGTCTGACCGTCTGGGCCCCCAACATCAACATCTTCCGCGATCCCCGCTGGGGCCGTGGCCACGAAACTTACGGCGAGGATCCGTTCCTGACGAGCCGCCTCGGCGTCCGCTTTGTTGAGGGTATGCAGGGCGACGATCCCGATTACCTGCAGGCCGCCGCCTGCGCCAAGCATTTCGCCGTACACTCTGGCCCCGAAAGCGACCGCCACCACTTTAACGCCATCGTCTCCAAGCAGGACCTGTGGGAGACCTACCTGCCTGCCTTCCGCGCACTGGTCAAGGAAGCCGGTGTCGAGGCCGTCATGGGTGCGTACAACCGCACGAATGGCGAGCCCTGCTGCGGCAGCAAGACCCTGCTAAAGGATATCCTGCGTGACAAGTGGCATTTTGACGGCCACGTTACCTCCGACTGCTGGGCCATCAAGGACTTCCATACCGGCCACATGGTCACGGACGGCCCTGTAGAGTCCGTCGCACTGGCCGTCAACAACGGCTGCGACCTGAACTGCGGCGACCTTTACGTTTACCTTGAGCAGGCCGTCGCCGAGGGCAAGCTTTCCGAAGAGAAGATCGACGAGAGCCTGACCCGCCTGTATGTGACCCGCATGCGTCTGGGTATGTTTGATGCCGAGGATCAGGTTCCTTATAATAAGGTTGGCTACGACGTTGTCGACAGCGCCGAGATGAAGGCCCTGAACCTGAAAGTCGCCGACAGCATCATGACGCTGCTGAAGAACGACGGCACGCTGCCGCTGGACAAGTCCAAGCTGCACACCATCGGCGTCATCGGCCCCAATGCCGACAGTCGCAAGGCGCTGCTGGGCAACTATGAGGGCACTGCCTCCCGCTACACCACCGTGCTGGAGGGCATTGAAGATTACCTCGGCGACGATGTGAAAGTCCGCTACTCGCAGGGCTGCCACCTCTACGCCGACAACATCCACGGCTTGGCCGAGTCCAACGAGCTGATGAGCGAGGTCAAGGGCGTCTGCGAGGAGAGCGATGTCGTTATCGCAGTCCTCGGTCTGGATGCCGGCCTTGAGGGTGAGGAGGGCGACCAGGGCAACCAGTTCGCCAGCGGCGACAAGCCGAACCTGAAGCTCCCCGGCCATCAGGAGGAAGTCCTGAAAGCCTGTGTTGAGAGCGGCAAGCCTGTTGTTCTGGTTCTGCTGGGCGGCAGTGCATTGGCTGTCAACTATGCAGATGAGCACGCAAGCGCCATTCTCGAAGCCTGGTATCCCGGTGCCCGTGGCGGCGAGGCTGTGGCCCGCGCTCTGTTCGGTGAGACGAACCCGCAGGGCAAACTGCCTGTCACCTTCTACCACAGCGACCGCGACCTGCCGGAGTTTACCGACTACGCCATGAAGGGCCGCACCTACCGCTACATGGAGAAGGAAGCCCTTTACCCCTTCGGCTACGGCCTGTCCTACACGAAGTTCGGCTTCAAGAACGCTGCTGTCAGCGCGAATGAGGCGGGCTCCGACGGCCTCGATGTGACGGTGGACGTCACGAACGAGGGTTCCGTTGCGGGCCGCGAGAGCGTGGAGGTTTACGTCAAGGCCGAGCGCGAGAACACCCCGAACGCCCAGCTGAAGGGCCTTGCCAAGGTCGAGCTGCAGCCCGGTGAGACGAAGCAGGTCAAAATTCACCTGCCGCTGGCCGCCTTCGCCCTCTGCAATGAGGAAGGCACGCCGATCGTTGAGGCAGGCAGCTACAGCGTTTATGTCGGTGCTTCCCAGCCTGATGCCCGCAGCGTAGCGCTGATGGGTCAGGCCCCCGCAAAGCTGACTGTCACCCAGTCCGCAACGCAGGCCCTTGACCTGTGATTGATATTAGGAAGGAGAGACAGAACCATGCCCAAGACCGCACAAAAAGACGCTTCTGTGGCCACTGTCAAGAAGCAGGGTGCCGCGATGAAGCACATTAAAAAGTACTGGCAATGGTACGCAATGATGCTCATTCCCGTTGTGTACTACATCGTGTTCCGCTACATCCCGATGTTCGGCAACATCATTGCGTTCCGCCGCTACCGCGCCGGCAGCAGCATCTTCGGCGATGAATGGAGCGGCCTGAAGTACTTCAACCAGTTCATGAAGGATCAGAACTTCTGGCGTGCGTTCAAGAACACACTGCTGTTGAACTTCAAGTATCTGATCATCAGCTTCCCGCTGACGCTGATCTTCGCCCTGTTGCTGAACGAGGTCAAGAATGTTCACTTCAAGAAGATTGTGCAGACGATCTCCTACCTGCCCCACTTCATCTCGATGGTCATCGTTGCGGGCATGGTCCGCGAGATTCTGTCCACCAGCGGTCCCATCAACAACCTCATCACCAAGCTGGGCGGCGAGGCCATCACCTTCATCTCCCTGCCCGAGTGGTTCACGACGATCTTTGTTACCACGGGCGTATGGCAGGGCCTCGGCTGGGGCACCATCCTTTACTTGGCTGCCATGTCCGGCATCAACACCGAACTGTACGAGGCTGCTGAGCTGGACGGCGCAAACCGCTTCCAGCAGTGCCTGCACGTTACCATCCCCGCCATCCTGCCCACCATCTCCACCCTGTTGGTTCTGAACATCGGCAGCCTGTGCGGTTCCGCCGCTTTCGAGAAGGTCTTCCTGCTGTACACCCCCACGACCTATGAGACGGCCGACATCATCGCCACCTACGTCTACCGCATGGGCCTTGGCTCCGGCAACTACAGCTACGCAACGGCCGTCGGCCTGTTCCAAGGTGTCATCAACCTGGTCCTGCTCACGGTTGCCAACAAGGTCTCCTCTTGGCTGACCGGCAGCGGTTTGTGGTAATTAGGAGGATAAAATAATGGCAAAAGCAACTACTATGGGCCCCATGAAGATCAAGGAATCCGCCAGTTACCGCGTGTTCAAGGTCTTTAACGCCATCATCCTGACGCTGATCAGCGTTGCGATGCTCTACCCGTTCCTGTACTTGGTCGCCCAGTCCTTCTCCTCTACGCAGGCGATCGTTGCAGGCCAAGTCGGCCTGATCCCGAAGGACTTCAACATCTCCACATATAAATACGTCATCACCGATGGCAAGTTCATCCCCTATTACGGCAACACCATTGTGTACTCCATCATTGGCACGGTCTGCGCTCTGCTGTTCAGCGCCCTGCTGGCCTATCCCCTTTCCAAGGCGGAGCTGTACGGCGGCAAGGCCATCAACAAGTTCATCATTTTCACGATGTACTTTGGCGGCGGTATGATCCCCAACTACATTTTGATGGTTTCCTTGGGTCTGCGCGATACCGTGGCATCCTTCATCCTGCCCGGCATGATCTCCACCTACTACGTCATCCTGATGCGTTCCTTCTTCCTCACTCTCCCCCGTGAGCTGGAAGAAGCCGGCGAGATCGACGGCCTGGACAAGTGGGGCGTGTTCTGGCGCATCGCCATCCCCCTGTCCAAGCCCATCATTGCCACCATGACACTGTTCTACGTCGTCCAGTACTGGAACGACTGGTTTGATGCTTTCCTCTACTTGGATACGACCACGAAATGGCCCGTTGCCTACTATCTGCGCCAGCTCATCAGCAGCGCTTCCGGCACAAGTGCCGATGCAGGCGACGCCATGCAGATCGCTTCCAACATCAAGTCCTGCGCCATGGTGCTGACGTCCGCTCCCATCATTTGCATCTACCCCTTCATCCAGAAGTATTTCGTGCAGGGCATGATGCTGGGTGGCGTTAAGGGCTAACGTTTTCGCGTTAGTGCTCTGCGTCCCGTTTTTCCACTGTCTTAAAACCGACGCCGACTCCGGCGCCGGATGAAAGAAAACGCCTGTTTTCCCAGGGCCTTCCGGGGAGCAGGAAAAAACGTAATGGAGGTTACGAAACATGAAAAAGCTCACATCCCTCGTGCTGGCTACCGGCATGGTGCTGTCTCTGGCTGCCTGCGGCGGCTCCGGCAGCTCCACGGCTGCAAGCACCACCAACACCGATGGCAGCACTGCTACCACCGACACCGCTGCTGCGGACGAGTCGAACCTCGGCTATGAGTACGGCGAGCACTTCCACTCTGACGAGCCTGTCACCTACACGATGTTCTTCAACGACAACCCCGCCTACCCCATGAACGACAAGTGGATCAACGAGGGCGTCTTTAAGGCCATCGAGGAGGCCACCAACGTCCATCTGGAACTGACCGTCGTTGACAACTCCAACTACACCGATAAGGTTTCCTTGGCCGTTTCTTCCGGCACTTCCCCCTACATCATCCCCAAGATCTACTCTGAAACTGCGTATGTCACCGGCGGCGGCGTTGTCCCCGTCTCCGACTATGTCCAGTATATGCCCAACTACTCCAACTTCGTCGAGGAGTACAACATGCAGGACGACTTGGCCACCATCACGCAGGCCGACGGCAAGTACTACCGCCTGCCCGGCCTGAAGGAGACCGCTCTGCAGGATTACACCTTCCTCGTCCGCAAGGACATCTTTGACGCTGCCGGCTACGATGTCGCCGAGCTGGAAAAGGATTGGACCTGGGATAAGTTCGCCGACGTGCTGATCGGCGTCAAGAAGTACATGGTCGAGCAGGGCATGTGCGGCGAGAATGACTACATCTGGTCCGATATGTGGTGCGGCCAGACCTCCGGTTACGGTCAGGGCGGCAACCTGCTGAAGCTGCTGGGTGCCTCCTACGATATCAACACCGGCTGGGCCATCACCACCAACTACGGTCTGGTCTATGACGCCGACAGCGATTCCTTCGTTGACGGCTCTGTCTCCGACAAATACAAGCAGGCCTACACTGTCCTGCAGAAGCTTGTCCAGAACAAGGTCCTTGACCCCGAGACCTGGACCCAGGATGATGACACCGCGCTGAACAAGTTCTACCGCGGCGAGACCGCTATCATGTCCACCAACCGTGCCCAGTACGCTGTCCAGGACGCCAAGGTCAAGGAGCAGCTGGGCGAGGGCAACTACGAGCTGTACCGCATCCTCACTCCCATCGGCACATCCGATTATCAGGCCGAGAACCAGCGCCTTGAGTGCGGTATCATGATCTCTTCCAACGCTCTGAAAGAGCTGGGCGAGGACGAGTTCATCAAGATGATGCGCTTTGTTGACTGGCTGTGGTACTCTGACGAGGGCCTGACCCTGACCAAGTGGGGCAAAGAGGGCGAGACCTACACCGTCACCGACGGCACCTACAGCCTGACCCCCGGTTACTACTGCAAAGGCCTGTCCATCGGACAGACCTCCGACGATCAGATCGACCTGCGTGAAGAGCTGGGCTACGCCTGCGGCAACTTCATGTATTCCGGCAACACCGAGCTGCTGACCAGCAACTTCACCGATGATCTGCGTGACTTCTACGACCGTCAGGGCCAGTACCGCAAGCTGCGCCCGCTGGATCCCACCGTTACCTTCGACGAGGATCAGATGGAGATGCTGAACCTGTGGGGCACCCCCATGACCGATACCGTCAACGCTTGGACCTGCAAGTTTGCCATGAATCAGGCCGACATCAACAACGATTGGGATACCTACGTTGCTGAGGTCGAAGCCCAGAACATGCAGAACATCGTTGATATGTACAACGACACCTACAACGCAAGCAAGTAATTTGTTTGGAAACTGACTGTCCCTGCGACAGTGATGCAACTGCCGGGGGCAGCCTCACGTAACAACATGGGGCTGCCCCCGGTTTGCTGTTTATGGTACGCAAGTACCGCGCCCCGGTGACGGGGCGCACCGTGTGTGCCCGACACGGCCATGTCGGACCTGCACGGCACTTCCCGTCACATCCCCTTACCCTTATGAAAAGGAGCTGTTCCTTATGAAACGCACCGATTTCAGCGTCGACTGGCTGTTTTCCGCCTGCGCGCCGGATACCGAGCTGCTGCCTTGGAACGCGCAGTTCACCCCCGTCGACCTGCCCCACGATTGGCAGATTCGCCACGCGGACGATCTGTACCGCGACGGCACGCTGTTCTACCGCAAATATTTCTTTGTCACCGATGTACCCGGCACCCGCCGCATGCTTTGGTTCGGCGGGGCCTACATGGATACGACCGTTTTCGTCAACGGCACCGAAGTCGGCCAATGGAAGTACGGCTACACGTCGTTCTGGTTCGACATCACCGACGCGCTGCATGAGGGCCAGAACGAGGTTCTTGTCCGCTGCAATCTGCGCCACCCCAACTCCCGCTGGTACTCCGGTGCGGGCCTGTACCGCAATGTGGAACTGTGGGAGGCTCCCGACCTCCACTTGATGCCCGATGGACTGTATGTAGCTGCCAAAGAGGGCGACAACGGCGCTTGGACCGTGGCCGTCACTGCTGAGGCGGGTTCCGTCACCGCCGCCAGCGCGGGCCACACGCTGACGCTGCATCTGACCGATGACAACGGCAGCCTTCTTGGCACTGCCGCCATCCCTGCCGATGCATGGGCCGCTCTCCCCTCCCCCGATGGCTGGCGCACGGGCAAGGAAACCGCGATTTACAAAGCCTCGCACACCTTCACGCTGCAAGACCCCGCTTTGTGGGACTTGGACGCGCCGAACTTCTACCACATCACGGCAGAGCTAACCAGCGCCGATGGCGTTACCGACACACTAACCACCCGCTTTGGCTGCCGCACCATCGAAGCCACACCCGACTGCGGGCTGCTGGTGAATCACAAGCGCGTTTTGATCAAGGGCGTCTGCATCCACCACGATTTCGGCTGTCTCGGTTCGGCGTTTGAGTACAGCGCCGCCAAGCGTCAGCTTGAAATCCTCAAGTCCATGGGGGTTAACAGCATCCGCACAGGTCACACACCGCCCGCGCCGCAGTTCATGGATCTGGCCGACGAGATGGGCATTTTGATGGATGTCGAGAGCTTCGACTGCTGGCGCAGCGGCAAGAACCCTTACGACTACGGCCGCTTCTTTGACGAGTGGCAGGAAAAGGATGTTGCTGCCTGGATCCGCCGCGACCGCAACCACCCAAGCCTGCTGTTCTGGTGCATCGGCAACGAGATCTACGACACCCACGCGGGTTCCGAGGGCGCGGACACAATGCGGATGCTGCTGGCCGAGGTCGCCGCGCACGACCCTGCGCGCAACGGCATCCCAACGCTCGGTTCCAACTACATGCCGTGGGAAAATACACAGCGCTGTGCCGATATCATCAAGGTCGCGGGCTATAATTACGGCGAGCGCCTCTACGCCAGCCACCACGAGAAGCACCCCGACTGGGTCATCTACGGCAGTGAGACGTCGTCCATCGTGCAGAGCCGCGGCATCTACCACTTCCCGCTTTCGCAAAGCCTGCTGTCTGATGACGACCTGCAGTGCTCAAGCCTGGGCAACAGCCGCACAAGTTGGGGCGCGGAGAGCTGGGATGTCTGCCTGCAGAGCGAGCAGCGCTGGCCGTTCACGCTGGGGCAGTACCTTTGGACCGGGTGGGATTACATCGGCGAGCCGACACCTTACCACACGCGCAGCAGCTATTTCGGCACGATTGACACGGCAGGCTTCCCGAAGGACGCCTACTACGTTGTGCAGGCCGCGTGGCTCGACCCCAAAACGCACCCAATGGTACACCTGTTCCCCTACTGGGACTTCAACGAAGGGCAGCTGATTGACCTCTGCGCTTGCACCAACGCCCACAGCATAGAACTGTTTGTGAACGGCGAGAGCCTTGGCCGCAAGGTGCTGGACTCCGCCAAGGGCCGTACCGCCAGCTGGCAGGCAGCCTACCACCCCGGCAGCGTCAAGGTCGTAGCCTACGATGAAAACGGCAAGGTTGTGGCAACCGACGAGCAGGATTCCTTCGATGACAGCGCTATGGTCTGCCTGCAGGCTGACCGCAAGACGATTTCCGGCGATGGCCGTGAGCTTGCGTTTATCACAATCACAACCCGCGACAAGAACGGCAACCCTGTGCGCAACGCGAACGACCGCGTGACGGTCCGCGTAAATGGCGCGGGTGTGTTGGTGGGCCTTGACAACGGCGACAGCGCCGACCCCGACGAGTACCAGACCGACAGCCGCCGCCTTTTCAGCGGCATGCTGCTGGCCGTTGTGGCGGGCAATGGCCGCACCGGCACGATTACCGTGGATGTCACGGCCCCCGGCCTGCGCCCTGCAGTGCTGACGCTGAACGCCGCCCCGTTTGAGGGCCCCGTTCGCCGCCGTCTGCCGCCGCTGACCTTCGGCGGCAGCACGCAGGAAATCCCTGTGCGCAAGCTAACCCTGACCGCCGAGCGCACAGCGCTGGACAAGGAGCACCCCGTAACGCACATCACCGCCGCACGCCGGCCTGCAGCAGCAACCTTCACCGACATCGAGTGGCAGTTGACCGACGACAAGGGTGTGCCTGCCGTGAACGCGGCCATGCAGCCAGACGGTGACGTGCTGACGGTGACCGCCCTGGGCGATGGCACACTGCGGGTTCGCGCCCTGGTGCGCAACGGCCACGATGCGCCGCAGCTGATCTCCCAATTGGAGTTGTCCATCTCTGGCGTCGGTCAGCTGCACAAGAACCCTTATGAATTTATCTCGGCCAGCCGTTTTGATGCGTCCTTCGGCGACATCGGCAACGGCAACGAGCGCGGCGTTTCCACCTCCCGCACGGGCCGCAGCTGGGTGCTGTTCGATGATATCGACTTTGGCCCCGATGGTGCAGATACGGTGGAGTTGCCAATCTTTGTGCTGGACGGAGAACCGACGACCTTCCGCTTCTGGGACGGCGAGCCCTACGCCGAGGGCAGTACAATGATCGGCGAGCGCGTCTACCACAAGCCCAAGCAGTGGAACGTCTACCAGCCCGACACCTTCAAGCTGGACAAGCTCCTGCGCGGCATCGGCAGGTTTGCCGTGGAGCTGAACGTGAAGGTCCACATCAAGGGCTTTATCTTCACCCGTCATTCTCGCGCATGGGATACCCTGGCTGCGGGCGCGTGCGATGCCGTCTATGGCGATTCCTTTACCCGCGACGGGTCGCGTGTGCTGGGCATCGGCAACAATGTCTCGCTGCTGTTTGACCGCATGGACTTTGGCGAGACCGGCTGCTGCGGCATCCGCATTACAGGCCGCAGCCCGTTGCCCGCCAACACGGTGCATCTGATGTTTGCCGCTGCAGACGGCGGTGAGACCGAGCGCCGTGTGGTCGAGTTTGGCCCACAGGCCGATTGGGGCGAGCAAACCTTTACGTTTGAGCCCGTCACGGGGGCGCGGCAGGTCACGTTCCTCTTCCTGCCCGGCACGCAGTTTGACTTTGATTCCTTTACATTTATTTGAGGCAACTACCTATGAACCATGAAATTTATGCGGACCATGCCGCCACCACGCCCATTGAGCCGCTGGCGCTGGAGGCCATGTATACCGCATACCAAGAGTACGCGAACCCCGCCGCACTCTACCGCAGCGCCCTGCACACCAAGCAGACCGTGGAAAAAGCACGGCTGACCGTGGCGGAAAATCTGGGCTGCACCCCCGACCATATATTTTTCACCTCCGGCGGCAGCGAGAGCAACACCTGGGCCATCCGTGGCACGGTGCCGCAGGGCGGCCATGTGGTCACAACGCCCATCGAGCACCACTCGGTTCTGAACGCCTGCGCGTCAATCCGGGACGACGGCGGCCGCATGACAACGCTGGAGGTCGACGGGTTCGGCCGCGTTGTACCTGAGAGCTTGACCCGCGCCCTGGCGGCCCACCCCAACCTGGTCAGCTTGCAGTACGCCAACAACGAGGTAGGCGTTGTACAGAACATTCCCGCGCTGGCAGCGCTCTGCCGTGAGGCGGATGTGCTGCTGCACGTTGACGCTGTGCAGGCTGCGGGACACCTGGCCATCCCGCTGGACGGCATCGATTTTCTGTCGGCGTCGGCCCACAAGTTCGGCGGGCCGAAGGGCATCGGCTTCTTGTATGTGCGCGAGCCTCGCAAACTGCGCCCGCTGATTTACGGCGGCAGTCAACAGTACGGCCTGCGCCCCGGCACTGAGCCCGCAGCGCTGATTGCGGGCTTGGCCGCAGCGTTCAAGGTCACCTGCGCCGAGCGCCGCCAGCGCACTGCCAAAAAGCGTGCCCTGGCCGAGGAGTTTTGGCAGACGCTGCATGCTGCCCGGCCCGAAGCACGGCTGCACACCCCTGCGGACGGCCTGCCGGGCCTGCTGAGCGTTGGCCTACCCGGCCGCAGCGGCCAGCGGCTGACCTACCAGCTGGATGTAGCCGGGGTCAGTGTCTCCCCCGGCGCAGCGTGCGACAACCGCGGCGTGCAGGAGCCCTCCCACGTTTTGATGGCTCTGGGCGGCACTGCGGCCGAGGATGCGCTGTCGACCTTACGTTTCAGCTTCGGCAGTGCGAACCGCCCCGGCGACGGCAAAGAAGCTGCGGAACGGCTGATAAAAATTCTGGAACAACAATAATTTTATTCACATATATAGGAGGTTTTACCATGGCATTTACCAAGTGCTGGCTGGCATACCCGGAGATTAGGGGCTGCCATTGCGACGCGATTTCTCTGCATACCGAGCTGACGGGCGAAACCATCGACCGCGCCAAGGCAGAACTGGCCGAGGGCTTCAAGGGCCTGTACGGCGCAGCGCTGACCGAGGGCGACGACATCACCCTGGCGCTGGACATGGCCCTGGACCCTGAGGGTTACCGCTTGAAGGCCGCCGACGGCCATTGCACCATCGAGGGCGGCAGCGAAGTAGGCGTTTTGTACGGCGTTTTTGCACTGCTGCGCAATCTGCAGACTGCAGGCAAGGCGTGGGCGCAGTTCACCGCCGATGAGGAGAAGGCACCATCCAACCGCCTGCGCATGCTGAACCACTGGGACAACATGGACGGCAGCATTGAGCGCGGCTACTCCGGCGATTCCTTCTTTTTCAAAGATTCCGAAATTCTAATCGATGTACCGCGTTTGACGGCTTACGCCCGTATGCTCGCGTCCGTGGGTATCAACGGCATCACAATCAATAACGTCAACGTCAAGGACGCCGCCAGCTGGCTCATCACCGACCGCTACTTCGGCGCCCTGCAGGAGTATCTGAAAATCTTCACCCCCTACGGCGTCAAGCTGTATCTGAGCATCAACTTTGCCGCCCCGATGGAGCTGGGCGGCATGGACTCCGCCGACCCCTGCGACCCCGCCGTGGCCAAGTGGTGGGCGGATAAGGCCCAGGAGGTCTGGGCAAACCTGCCCGGCCTGGGTGGTTTCCTGGTAAAGGCCGACTCCGAGGGCCGCCCCGGCCCCTTCACCTACGGTCGCAACCAGGCCGACGGCGCAAACATGCTGGCCGATGCCGTGGCCCCCTGCGGTGGTCACATTGTCTGGCGTTGTTTCGTCTACAACTGCCAGCAGGATTGGCGCAATACCAAGATTGACCGTGCCCGCGCAGGCTACGACTATTTTATGCCGCTGGACGGCACCTTCCGCGACAACGTCACGCTGCAAATCAAGAACGGCCCCATGGACTTCCAGGTGCGCGAACCGGTCTCCCCGCTGATTGGCGGCCTGCAGCACACCCACATTGCCGTGGAGTTCCAAATTGCGCAGGAGTACACGGGCCAGCAGCGCCACGTCTGCTACTTGATGCCCTGGTTCCGCCAGATTTTGGACTTCGACATGCACACCCGCCCGAACGGCGACGCCCATGTGCGTGCGCTGATCCAAGGCGCGGGCAACGGAATGGTGGCCGTGACCAACACCGGCAACGATGAAAACTGGACCGGCCACGACCTGGCCGCTGCGAACCTCTACGGATTCGGCCGCTTGAGCTATGACACCACGCTGGACCCCGCCGTGATTGCCGGCGAGTGGCTGCGGCTGACCTTCGGCAACAATGAGCCTGTGGAAAAGACGCTGCACCGCATTTTGATGCAGTCCTGGCCCACCTATGAAAAATACAACGCCCCCCTGGGCGTGGGCTGGATGGTCAACCCCAACTACCACTACGGCCCCAACGTTGACGGTTATGAGTACAGCCGCTGGGGCTGCTACCACCGCGCCTCCTTCGACGGCATTGGCATTGACCGCTCGCCCACGGGCAGCGATTACTGCCACCAGTACGCCCCCGAACTGGCCGAAATGTACGCCAATGTGGAGACCTGCCCCGAAGAGCTGCTGCTCTTCTTCCACCACATGCCGTACAACTATGTGCTCAAGAGCGGCAAAACGATCCTGCAGCACATCTACGACACCCACTTCGAGGGTGCCGAGGACGCCGCGCGGTTCTACGACGAGGTTGTGACGCTGAAGCCTTACCTGGATCCTGCCGTGTACGCCCGCCTGGAGGCACGCTTTGCCCACCAGAAGGAGCACGCCTGTGAGTGGCGCGATGTCATCAACACCTACTTCTACCGCAAAACGGGCATTGGCGATGCCCACGGCCGCAAAATTTACGAATAATTAAAAAGTGCGCCGCCGCGTGGAACTTTCACGCGGCGGCGCTTTTTTATCCGTGGGAGGCCATCTGGCGGTACTCGGTAGGGGTATAGCCTATCTGCGCCTTGAACAGACGGTTGAAGGTTGCGATCGAGTTGAAGCCCGACCGCATAGCAATCTCGGTGATGGGGATCGTATCGTCCACCAGCAGTGCTTTGGCATAGATGATGCGGCGCGCCACCAGGTAATTGTGGCAGGTCATGCCCGTGTTTTCCTTGAACAGGCGCGAAAAATGGTAGACACTAAACCCCGCGCGGGAGGCCAGATCCTCGACCGAGAGACGCTCGGTGCAGTGGTTGTTGATGTAGGCGCACAGCTCTGCAAAGCGGCGCATGTGGTCCTGCTGCTTGGGGTAATCCAGCACCTGCTCGCTGTTCTGGCGGTGCTCATACCGCCCGAAGATCGAGAAAAAGTGCAGCATCAAGGCCATGATCTCGCTCTCACGGCAGACGTTCGTGCTGAAATACTCGCCCTCTATCTGCGCCAGCACCGCAAACAGCTGGTCGGCCAGTTCGGGGTCCTCCTGCCGGGTGACAAGGCGGAAGGGGTAGAACGTGTTGAACAACTCGGCCATGTCCTGTATCTGATGAAAGTACGATACGCTGTAGTTCATGATATATCGCTCCCCCGTTTTGGGTGCGCGAATGCTGTGCAGCTCGCCCGATGCGATAATCAGCACATCATGGGGCTGCAGCGTCACGGTCTTGCCCGCAATCGTAACCGTGTAGGTACCCTCGATGGGGGAGATGATCTCGCCAGGGGCATGCCAGTGCAGTGGGAAATCGGCGTCCTCCATGTTGCGGTAAAAGCGGATCGCCGTTGAAAAGCGGAAATCGACAGTTTCAGTCGTGCCGTCCAGATTCTCTATTTTGCCGGGGCTCACACTGCCGTATTTTTTGAGCAGTTCTACTTCCATAGTTTGTTTTCCTCGTGGCCTGCTGCCGTAAAAAGGTCGTTTCTTTTATTGTATCGCGGTTTTCCGCCCTAGTCAACAGGTACGGGGATGGAGTTTCTCCGCTAGAGTTTTATAATAAACGCAAAGCTCCAAAAACAGAGCTTTAGCGCAAAAAGTACAAATCAAGAACTTTCTTTGCTGCAAGCACGGCCTGACCCGTTCTCCACGGTTTTGTGCGGCCTTCCGGCAGAGCTCCCGGAATGTCGTTAATATCCTGAAAAGCGTAGTCCACAGTTACATTGTGAGAAGAGCAAATGGAGGCAATGCGATCACCGATGACCTCTTTGAACTCTTTCTCAATATCCTTACGGATTCCTCCATAAAGGAATCCGTGTCACTAGAGCCGCCTGCGATAACCAGCTTTTTATCCGTCTTGACATTCTTGAAGGCCTCAACCAGATATCGAATCCCCTTCTCCGGCACCAGACGACCGAGGAACAATATGTATGAGTCTTTTTTCAGCCCGAACTTATCTGTAATCAGACTTGCTTCCCGAATCTGCGGCCTATTCACGCCATTAGGGATAAAGTGCGTTTCTCTTCCATAAGTTTCCTTAAAATAGCCCTGCACGCCTTTGCTCAGAACAATGACCTCGTCCGCATATTTCACAGCGTTCTTTTCGCCTTGGTGGATAAACTTAGAGCCAAGTCCTGATTGCCATTTCTCGCGCTGCCAATCAATGCCGCCCGATGTCAAGTCTTGGACAACTTTTTTCACAAATAAATTTGAAAAAGGCACAAAAAAATAAGCCCCACAAGGCTTTCAATCGGTTTTGTGAACCAATTTGTGCCTTGTAGGGCTTATCTGTTTTCTATATTCTGTTTATCTTATACCGCCTGCAAAGGAGTATTCTCCATTACCTTTTCAAACTGTTCGACAGTCATTTTTGCTTTTTCAGCAGCACGTTCCAGCTTCAAATCTCCATCTCGAACAAGCTGCACGAGCATCCTGAGTTCGCCTCGTTCTTCGCTTTCGTTCATCATTTCCTCAACAGCTTTGCACACATCAATCACCTCCGCGCCCTCTGGAATATCCAGCGGTGTATTCGTAACTGCTTTAATAACCCTCGCCGCGTTTGCTTCTATCAGCATACGCGGATTATCAGTCAAAAATTCAGATAAGCGTTTCTTATCTTTGGAATACTTAATGTATCCAATGACTTCTCTCAGACTTGAAGAGAATCTTTCCAAATCCTCTGCGCTTAGCTTTGCAGGGTCAATCAGGTGAATCTGATAGTCCTGCACAAAGTTCAGAAGATTCTTATTTTTAACCGCCATCATCTCATGGAGTGACAACGGCCCATCCCATTCATTTGCGCCAAAGTGCAGCACCAGCGTGATAACAGGAGTAATCTTATCTTCTTTGTAGAATCCAGAAAGATACTCGCCACGGCTATGCCCTTTTGCATCTCCATCACTCGCACGATGCTTGGCTGCAATATCAGCCACCTGTTTTCCGTACTGGAGAGCATCATAGATGATGTTGCGGACAGGCATTGCATAATGAATGTCAGTCTGATTTTCGATTCCCAGTAAAATGTACGCAGCCTCATCATCCTGTTTAATGATTGCTGATTTCAGCACATCACGGTATTTCTGAACTGCTTCTTCAGGCTGTTTTCCATCTTCATCCTGCGATCCAAACGGTAATGCAATCTCCGTAGTATCCAGTTCTTGCAGTTGTTTAGGGTCTACAACTGCTTCGCCGCCGTAGATCAAGTAATTAAACGCATCCGCAAACACAGAATTATCTTTCATATAGGCTTTGGTCACGGTATCAGCTAATCCCATTGGCTTACACCTCCTTGTCGTAGTCAACAGTAGCTTTTGTCCGCTATTGTAATTCTATCTTACCATAAACCACTCATCATATCAAGCTGTGCAATTCCCTCAAAATCCTTAAATTTTTACGAACAGTTGTCCATAATATAACATTGTCGTTGATGTTATATCAAGGACAACCGCTTGATGCTACTTTCCTGCCGTGCTATACTTATCCTATACAAAATTGTCAAGAGGAAGTGCATTATCATGAGCAAAAGACTTGTCGCCTATTTTTCTGCCAGCGGTGTCACCGCAAAAGTTGCCGAAAATCTGGCAGATGCTATCGGTGCAGACGTTTTTGAGATTCAGCCGGAAGTTCCTTATACCAAGGCCGATTTGAACTGGATGGATAAGAAATCCCGTAGCACCATCGAAATGAGCGATCCGACCTCTCGCCCTGCCATCGCCGCTAAACGTGATAACATGGACGAGTATGACACCATCTTTGTCGGCTTCCCTATCTGGTGGTATGTTGCTCCCACCATCATCAATACATTTCTGGAAAGCTACAATCTGAAAGGTAAAACGATTATTCCCTTTGCCACCTCTGGCGGCAGCGGCATGGGTAAGACCAATGAAAAACTTGCGCCGAGTTGCCCCGGTGCAAAGTTGCTGCATGGTAAGGTGTTCAACTCCTATTCCAGCAAAGCCGATTTATCTGCATGGGTAGAAACGCTCAACATCTAACCCTCCCATTCCTGCGGAATGAAACACCCGCCTAGCCGAGAAGATTCACGAATTCTCTCCCCTAGATGGGTGTTGCTTTTGGTCTACTTGTCCATCATCGTACAGCTTTAGTAATAAAGCCACCGCATACCATCCCAATATGGCTGAACCTCTCCTCTGGATTCATGTTGCTCATCAAAAAGATCAAATGCAATCAGCCGAGCTGTATGGAAATCATCAATTCTACGATTATTATATCGAAACACGCTTTGTCCTCCATAAAGAACACCCCAGCCTGCTCCAAACTTACTTTTCATAATCGTTATATTTTCGCCCTTATATCGTAGCACATATTTTCCTTGATTACGTTCCTGCCATTCCCTTCGCATGAAATTTTTCTTGCGATTCAGGCGATTTTTCAGTTCTCGCTCAGTCTTTTGAGGGTTGATATAGTCGTCAGTCATGCGTTCTGCACATACGCATCCCACACGCAGTTCACCATTAAAATTAGGATGTTGCAAAATGTGAACATAGCGAATCTTCTCTTGTCCACACATTTCACACTGTTCGTATTCTACGTCATCGCCAAATTCTAAATCCTCACCCAAATCTTCTATTCCTATTTCTTTCCATCCTTTATGTGGAATACCTTCTCGTTCCCATCTTGCCAATTTATTCACCATCCTTCTTTGTTATTATCCATGTAATTATTCGTGCAGTTCCAAGGGCAGGCCATCCGGGTCAAAGAAAAAGGTCATTTTCTTTTTGGTGTAGCTGTCTAATCGAATCGGTTCACATTCAATTCCCATCTGCGCAAGTTCTTCCACGGTAGCTTCCACATTCTCCACCCGGAACGCCAGATGCCGCAGACCGCAGGCTTCCGGCCTGTTTACACGTTTGGGTGGGTTCGGCTCTGCAAAAATTTCCAGTTCAATCGCATCGGCTCCATCACCGACACACAAATCCAGTTTCCAGTCATTCCGCTCCTTGCGGAAGTTTTCTCTTACAACTGCAAAGCCCAGTTTGTTCACATAAAAATCTTTCGACTTTTCATAGTTAGAAACGATAATCGCCACATGATGAATCGCCGCCAATTTCACTATCTGTACGCCTCCCTATTTTATATGTACCATGCCTGCCGAAGCATTACTGCCGCCAGTTCCAGAAGCACGATCACGCTGCCGACCACCTGCGGTATCATAAAAATCACGAATCCACCGATCAGCATTTGAAGTGCTTCCATCCCCTGTGATTGCTGCATCAGGAACGAAAGCATCGCCGTTACCAATAGCACACTGCCCAGCAGATAGAAAATCCATGCCGAACAATGATGCAGGAATACCACAAACCACTTTGCCAGCCACACAGCAAGGATCAGCGGCAGGGTTATCATCACCAACATCAATTTTAACAGCCATCGAATCGCTTTCATAGTGTCCTCTTTCCGACTGGTCCGTTGCCCATGTTATAACACACTCTTTGATGTTCCAACATAGGCAACCCAGTCCTATCTCAAATTCAGCCTGTCTGCAGTGCCTTTACAGTATCCTGTATGCTCTGCTCGTATTTGAACCGTACCACAATGCGCCCTCCATCATGCACAAAGACATTTTCGATAAAAGCCGACACCATACCTGCCGTGAGCCTCGTACCGTGCAGGAAATTTTCTGCCTGCTCCGCTGCTGCGCGTACCGTTCCCGGCACAACGCTCTCAGCGGATTCTTCCGCTTGGGATTGTTCAATTTGCTCTTGCACCTCTGAAATTCGTCTGTCACACTCCTGCTTTTTCTGCTTGTAGGTATCCAATGGGAGTGTTCCTGCTGCGTATTCTTCATACATCCGCATCTTCTCTCCCTTTAGATTTTTTAATTCCTGTTCCATCAGAGTTTTTCGGCGGTTTGCCTTTTTGTGGACTTCTTTCAAATCCTGTTCTTCTTTTTGAATATCGCCGTAGAGGGAATCCAGCAGAGAAAGTTCCTTTTTCAGTGCCTGAAAGACAGCATTTTCAATATCACTGACCTGAAAGACTTCGGAGGTACACTGAGTTTGCCCCACAAGTTCCAGTCCTTCTCTGCACCAGAATGTCGGCACAGCCTGTTTGAAATTGTGCGCCATCACTCGCCTGCAATTTCCGCAGCGGACTTTGCCTTTCAATGGAAAGTCCACGCTGCCCATCAGCACTTTATGACTGTTGCTCTTTATGACAAGCTGCGCTTTTTCAAATTCTTCACGACTTACGATTGCTTCATGGGTTCCCTCTGTAATGTACCGCTGCCCTTTGGGAACTGTTCTGATAATGCTTTTGCCGGAAATCAGTGTTTTGGTTTTGCCCAAAACCATCGCCCCGGTGTACACATACGCCGTGAGGATTTTCCAAACGCGAGAACTATCCCATAAGATCACAGGAGCTATAGTATAGGTCGTTTCCTTGCCATACGCCTTATTTTCTTTGTTATATACGCTCGGCACAGGAACATTTTCGTCATTGAGCATCATTGCTATATCTCTTGTTCCCAACCCCAGAATCGCAAGGTCGAAAATACGCCGCACGATTTTTGCTGCTGGCGGGTCAATGACAAATGCACCCTTTTTGTCCGGGTCAAATTGATAGCCGAACGGTGCAGCAGATGCCGTTGTGATGCCTTTACGCCACTTGACCTGATTGGCAGTCCGCAGTTTCTTTCCTGCATCCCGGCAGTACATGGTATTTACCAGATTACTGACAATCACATCCATGCCCAGCGTTGTACCTTTATAATTATTGCTGTCATAGTTATCATTGATGGCAATGAGCCGGACACCCAGCAGGGGAAAAATCTGCTCCATGTACTCACCCACACCGATATAGTCTCGGCCAAAGCGAGAGAGGTCTTTTACTATGATGGTATCAATCTTGCCATTGCGTACACCATCCATCATCTGCTGGAATCCAGGTCTGTCAAAATTGCTGCCTGTGTAGCCATCATCTACAAAATCCATCACAGGCACATTTTGCAGACTTTCTTTGCAGGAGATATACCGTTGGATTAGTTCTTTCTGGTTCTCAATGCTGTTGCTCTTATCCTTGCCATCTTTGCCCAAATCGCCATCAGCCCTTGAAATGCGCTGATACGCTGCAATCATGTTTCTGCACTCTCCTTTCCAAGTTCTGTAAACACATCCTGAAATCCAAAAACAATCCGAATCCGCTTGTCCGCACTCACTTCGATTTTCTGCACAAGGGATTTTACCAACTGAATGTCAAATTCAAAGTTGTCCAGATGTTCTTCCAAATGAGAAGTCATATTCAGGTATTCTTCGATTTGCCGTTCCACTTCCGTTTTTTTGCTCTCCGCTTCCTGCAGCGCAGCTCGCAGGCCATCGTATTGTCTGGAATAATCTTCCCGAATCAGTTGGTAATCTTCGGAATCCACCACACCAGCCACATAGTCCGCATAAAGCTGTTCCCGCTTCTTGGCCATCTGCCTGACTTTATCGGTCAGGCTCATAATTTCACCCTTCGCCCGGTAGACGGGATTCTGCACATCCTCGATTTTCTGCAATTCTTCCAGCACCTTCCGTTTATCGCTCAGCTGGACAATGAGCAAATGCAGCTGATCCATTATCAGGGCTTTCAGCAGTTTTTCTGGAATCTGGTGGCCGATGCACTTATCGTCAGCCTGCCTCGCTTTGCAAATGTAGTAGCAGACCTTTTTACTTTCTTCCGCTCCATGCGGCAGTCGTTCAAACTCCATCGGTCTGCCGCAGTCTGCACAAAATACCATTCCGGCAAGGTCATTCTGATATTCTGCCCGAATCTGCTCCGACTTTGCTCTTATTGTATGGAACACCTTTTGATTCCTCTTCAAGATTTTTTGCACCTTTTCAAAATCATCCCTTGCAATGATGGCCGGATGTGTGTTCTTTGCCACATACCACTGTTCTTTGGGAAGGTCGTGCCTGTCCTGTCCTGCGAATAACTTCTGTGTACTCTTATTGTTGATGGTATCGCCCACATAGGTTTGATTTTCCAGAATGTGCCGAATCGTGGTTACGCCCCACTTTTTACAGGTAAGCACTTCTTTTCCCTCAACCATTTTTCTATGCCACTCCCGTGGAGTCGGAACCTGCAGCAATGTCATTCGTCGGGCGATTTCAAAAATTGGTACGCCCATCAGTTCCCACTGGAAAATCAACTGCACATAAAATGCAGCTTCCGGGTCAATTTCATTACGCTTTGTCACGGGGTTCCGAATATAGCCATACGGAGCATCGTTTCCGACTGCATAGCCTGCTTCTTTCTTACGCTGCAAAGAAGTCCATATCTTTTTGGATATGTCTTTCGCGTACATTGCGTTGACCATATTCCGAATCGGGAGAGCCAGACTTTCCATGTCCTCTTTGCGCGTACTGTCAAAATTATCTGTAACAGCAATCAATCGAATCCCCAAAAATGGGAACACCGTTTCGATATAGTATCCTGCTTCCAGATAGTTGCGACCAAAGCGCGAGAGGTCTTTCACCACAATGCACTTGATTTTCTTCTGCCGCACATCGTTCATCAGGCGGGTAAATGCAGGCCGCTTAAAAGCTGACGTTAGATAACGATACTTTTGAAAACACTGGAAAATCAAGGTTTTTCGAGCGACGGACAAGCAGGGTATTGTACTAAAAACTGAATACGACGCAGAAGCGGCGTTTCTTACTCTCTACATGGGAGAACAGGAACGCCGCTTTTTTCATGCCCTTTGTTACGCAGTAGGGGCAGAAAAA
>OLXK01000874.1_pt1 | contig 25411 bp, 24 predicted proteins | sample 1674321 | NCBI WGS metagenome assembly OLXK01 (sample SAMEA103958162, study PRJEB25191) | human gut metagenome | reverse complement strand
TAACCCGCGCTATTCCTGTGCGCAGCTCGGTTATCGGATACGCGGCGTCAAAGAAGCGGCAGCGGACAGCCCATTGACGCAGGCGCTTTCCCGCTGCTATCAGCGCATCGACAAGGATAAAGCACGCGGAATTATCACAGCAGAGGAGCAGATGCGCCTTCGTGCAAAGGCTGAGGAGCTTTACCACGAAGCACGAACACAGCCAGGTATGCCCTATGAAGCCTTCAACGAATCCCTGGCAACCAGGAATCTCTATCCGCGCTGCGGTGTGCAGCGCAAAAGCAAACCCGTAGGACGCCCAAGAAAGCAAAACTGACGGTGCTGCGTGAGGAGGTGACAGCTTATGACGAACGAAGAACTGTACCGGCAATATCTCAGCGGCGACACGGAAGCCTTTGAGCAGCTCTATCTGCAAATGCAGGAGTTCATTGCTTCTGTGGCAAAGGACGCGGCGCAGAGCTTCGGCTGTTCGGACAAAGAAATACTGGATGAACTGTGTGCCGAAGGCGCGTTAGAGCTTTGTGAACGCCTTTCCACCGGGGAGTATGACGAGGAACGTGGAAAACTGACCACATATCTGCATCCGTTTCTGCGCGGGAAGATGTATCGCTATTTGGAGGCGAACGTCGGCGTTATAGCACTGCCCAAGGATGAAATGCAGCGTGTGAAGCAGGCGCAGCGGCTGCACAAGGAGGAGAAGCTTCCTCTGGATGAAGTCGCACAGTCACTCAACGTTTCCGCTGAAAAAGCTGCGCAGTTGATTGGCTGCAAAACGAAGTCACTTTCTGTCTCTGCGCTTTCGGGTGACGATCCGGACGATGATCCGCTTGCGTGGCTGCTGCTCGACCAGCACGCTCTCACGCCGGAGCAGGCGGTTTACCGGCAGGTCTGCACGGAGGAACTGGAGCAGCTTTTCCGTACACTCAGCGCGAAAGACTGCGCAATTCTCGGTCATACCTATGGCGTGTTCGGCTACTCTTGCATCTCCTTGAATTTGTTTTGGAAACCGGATTCGATTTCCTTCACCCGTAGTTTTGCCGGATGCACAAGCGTTATGAGTGCCAATTTGCGGCGCCGTTTCCATCGTTTGTTCCGTTTTTTTAATTTTTATCAGGTCTGCGGCTCCATCACATGCTGCAGCTGCCACACCTGCAGCAGCTGCAGCGGCAGAGTCCCGCCCTGCGGGATCAGACTGACGGGGCGCAGCGGTGCTGTGTCAAAAACATTTACAGACAGACATTTTCCATCTGCAAAAATTTCTGCAGAGCATCGATCCAAAAACACCTGTAGCCGCACCGGCGCGCCCGGCACCAACTGCAGTGTGCCGCAGTCCTGCATTGTCTGTTCACCGGTATCTTTGACATACGCATGCAGCGTCCGGGACGCCAGCGTGAGCTCCAGGGCAAAGCAGCTGCCGACCTGCAGCAGCAGCCCGCCGGTCTGCTGCTGCGCCGGAATTTCAAGCAGAATCTCCCACGCCGTCTCTGCCGCATCCGGCAGCGTCCATGGTGCGGTCAGTTCCTTCCGGCCCCACGGAATTGCCTTTTTGCGCAGCGTTTCCAATTGCGGATGCGGCTGGAACCGCGGCAGTTTGTCCGCGCCCTCTGTCACAACGCGCGGCAATGTGAACCAGCCACGCCAGAAGCCCTGCTCCGCCACTCCCCAGCGCCGGAACTGCGGCATCCAGTCCCATCCATTGGCCCAGGCAACCTGCACGCACTGTCCCCGATCATCGACAAACGACTGCGCCGCGTAATAATCCGGCCCCGCGTCCGGGCAGACTGGCTCCACATTCAGAAGCTTCCCCTCTTCGCGTGAAAATGTCCCGACCAGGCACACATTGCGGTACGCCGGGCAATGCATCGGGGAAACGCAGAGCATATGCTTCCTGCCAAGCGGAATCAGATCCGGACACTCCCACATCGTGCCGAAGCGCCCCTCGCTGCGGGCCAGCACGCCCTGATACTGCCACTGGAAAAGATCCTGTGAGGAAAACAGCAGCGCTGCCCCATCCCCTTCCAGGCTTGCGCCGCAGACAAAATAGATTGTCCCATCTGCCTCGCGCCAGAGCTTTGGATCGCGGAAATTTGCCGGATCAACGCCCACTGGCGCGCAGACGACCGGATTATTTTCATATTTTTGAAACGTGACGCCATCGTCACTCCAGGCCAGACACTGCGCCTGCACGCAGTGTCCATCCTTCTCACACACGCCCGTGTACAGAAGATACAGCCTCTGCCCTACAACAAGCGCGCTGCCGGAGAAGCAGCCGCCCTGTTCATACATGTCATACGGCTCACTTGGCACAAGCGCCGGCGGCAGCTGCGTCCAATGCAGCAGATCCCGGCTCACCGCGTGACCCCAGCAGGGCTCGCCCCAAGTGAGGCCAAACGGGTTATACTGATAGAAAAAGTGATACGCGTCCTTGTACCAGACCAGGCCGTTCGGATCGTTGATCCAGCCCGGGCCGCCCATAAAATGATACTGCTGGCGCATATGCATCGGATGCGGGCGCTGCTGCTCCTGCAGCAGCTGCGCAAGATACGTTCCGTCGTTTCGCATATGGCTCCTCCTTACACAGCTCTCTGGGCGCGGCCTGCAATCTCCAGCTGCATTTCCCGGCTCAGATCGACAAAACGCGCACTGTAGCCGCAGACGCGGATGACAAGCTGCTGATGGCGCTCCGGATGCTCCAGCGCGTCGGCAATTGCGGCGCTGTCCAGCACGTCAAAATCCACCGCGCTGCCGCCGCAGGCCAAAAAGCACCGGATCAGACCTGCGCAGATCTGCACGTTGTCGTCCGCCAGTGAAACAGGCATACAGAAATACGCCACCGCAGACTGCGGGAACTGCGCATAATCCACACCGTCCATCGTATGCAGAATGGCACTGAGCTCTGCGGGTGTCCGCTCTGACGGGTTGAGCCCGCGGGAAAGTGACTGTCCACGCAGACGCCCATCCGGCAGCGCGCCGCAGTGTGCTTTCATCCACTCATACCCATAAAACGACCAGATCGACGCCTCATACCGGCCGCCGCGGCCATTTGGCATCCAGCTGATGCTCTCGGCGATATCCTGCGTGACGCGGCGCACAAACGCGTTCATCTGCGCCGTATCCGCCCCCACCTTGGGAATCTTGTTCTGCAGATAGAGCCGGTCGAGCTCGCAGCCCTCGTAGTTTTTGCGCAGCATGGCGGTCAGCTCTGCAAGCGTGTAGCGTTTTTGCTCATAAACCGCTTCTTTGATCGCGTAGAGCGAATCAATAAAATCTGCAAGACCGACAAGCGCAAAGCCGCTGTTGTTATAGATTGCCCCGCCCTGCGAAACATCCTGCGCCTTTTCGATGCAGCCGGTGATTGTCGAGGAAAAGAACGGGCACGGATTATAAGCTGCCCAGCGCTTTTCAAAGCCGTTATAATGCCAGGCCACAGCGTTGACGATCATAGAGAGGTTCCGCATCACACGGTGATAGAACGTCTCAAAATCCGGCGCAGCCAACACATCGTAGGGAACAATATGCTCCCGATCAAAAAACACCGTTCCATCCGGCTCCAGCATCATCTCAAGATACCGGCAGGGACTGAGATAGCACGTTGCGCGTGAATTGACCTCCGTATCCGCAAGCAGAACCTCCTGGCAGCCGCCATTGAGATACAATCTGGCGTCAGCCTCCTGTTTGCCCATGCGCATCTGCGCGGCAATGATCGTGCGGTCATTGAACACCGACAGCACATTCCGACCACTGGCCGCAAGCTGCGCCACAAGCTGATAGTATTCCTCCGGTGCGTCCGGCGCGAAGCGTGCCTGTACTTTGGGGTTAATCAGTCCGCAGTCCAGATAGCACTGCAGCACCCATCTTGTGATATCGTTGAAAACCGGCGTTCCGTTCTCATCGCAGCCGCCGATGCTCATAGCCGTGTTTGTTCCATAGAGTGCCTGCGACAGATCCCACTTGGCATCTGTCATGGCACAGAACCAATAGACGAGCTCCTGCGCCTGCGCCGCGGTCAATCTGCCAAGCTGCACATCGCGCGCGTAATACGGCGCAAGCACCCGGTCGACATGCCCCAGAATTGCAAAGCCCATCGACTCCAGCCCGTTGCCAAGCTCTTTTAAAAGCAGCATTGTATTCAGTGCTTCAAAAAACGTCTCTGCCGGCTCGGCCGGGCAGCGCCGTGCGCTGATTGCAATCCTTGCAAGACGAGCCTGGACAACCGGGTCACGCTCCGTGCCGCACAGGCGCTCCGCTTCATCGGCAAAGCGTGCGCACAGGCGCATCACGGCGTCCTCCGCCCGGATCACGCAGCGCAGAAATGTCTGCTTTTCCACGTCCGTCTCCGTCTGCAGGCGTGCCTGCGCCTGCCGCTGCAGTCCGCGCAGACCATAGCGCAACACGTTGCCGACGCCCATCGCGTGGTGCGCGCAGTCCACGTACATCGTCGAGTTCAGCGCATCCTCCTGCACATACGGCGCGATCCAGTTCTGAAACTCCTGCTCCAGCCCGGAGGTGTCGCGGCGCATCAGCCAGCTGCCAAGCCCCGGGATCGGCGGAAAGCACGATCCCGCCAGATTGCGCGGCGCACCGGTGTCTACCTCAAAATAGAACGGGCAGTGCCGGAACAGCTTCACCCGGCATTTTTCGGCTGCCAGCTCATAAATCCACGTTTTTTTCTCCATGGCGCCCGCCTGCGGCTGCAGGCGGCTTTTTTCGTCCAGCTCCTGCTCCAGCGCGCTGACGTCCGTAGGGTAAGCGGCGTAATAGTCGTCCAACTCCTGACGGAATGCGTCATATTCTTTTCCAAATTGCGTTTGTTTCCAGTCGTTCATAGTGCTCCCTCAGAATGTCAGCGCGATCTTGATACCTTCTCTGCCGCGGACGAGCCGTAAGCCCTCCGCGAAGTCCTCCACGGGGATCTTGTGCGTCACGAACTCGCGAAGCGGCAGCCTGCCGCTCGTCACATAGCCGCAGACCTCGTCGTGCACGGCGCTCTCCTGCGCAGCAATGGGCCACTGCACCGTTTGCAGGATGCAGTTGTGCGGCAGCAGTGACCAGTCGATCGCCGCGTCCGCCCGCAGACCGAGACCGTACAGGCCGATCGTGCCCTCCTGCCGGATCAGGCGCATCCCATCCATCAGAAGATTCGGGTTGCCGACCGCATCGATATACAGATCCACGCCCTCCGGCATATAGCCGCGCACAGTGTCCGCCAGCGGCTGCTCCCGCGTGTCAAAGGCAAGATCCGCACCCAGCCGCTTTGCCGCCGCGATGCGCGCCGGATGGTGGCCTGCAAGCACGACCTTCCCGGCACCCATGCATTTAGCCAGCGCCGCCATAGCAATGCCGACCGGCCCGCAGCCTGCCACCACAACGTTCTGTCCCGGCTGCAGCCGCAGCCGGTGCAGGGCGCTGGCAACCTCCTTGAGCGTGATGAGCATGGTTGCCTCCACGGGATCTATCCCCGCCGGCACCAGCTGCCGCGTACTCGTCTCAATATCCGCGCCTGCGTGATCGGCCAGACGCGCAGCATAATCATCCGCCACGCCGTACTCAGCAAAACCACCCCAGAAGCTGTGATAGCCAGGCAGACCAGGCAGCGCCGAGCGGAGGATATAGTCCCCCTCTTGGAAGCTGCGCACCTTTTCCCCCACAGCCACAACCTGACCGACAGCCTCATGCCCCAGCACGAACGGATACTGGATAAACGGCATCTGCCCGTTTATGAGCTGCATATCCGTCCCATTGCAGATCCCACAGCCCACATTGCGGCACAGGACCTGATATGCGTCTATCTCCGGCAGCGGCAGATCCTCCCGCAGGCAGATCTTCCCCGCCGCTTCTACTACAAGACCCTTCATTCTATTTCTTATCCTCCTTTTTCTGTGCTCTGCCGGACGTCACCGGCAGACCAAGCATCCGGAGCGTCTGCTCCGCAGTTTCACAGGCAGCCGCATCCGGCACCGGAAACTGCCGCTGTACGCGGTTCAGCTCGGCGCTTTTTTCAGCTCCAAGTGTATGATATGGCAAAATTTCTACCCGCCGCACGCGCGGCAGCTGTGTTAAAAACCTTCCGATGTCCTCAATCTGCTCCGTGTTGACGCCCGGCACAAACGGGATCCGGATCCAGATATCCGCGCGTGCAGCGAGCCGCCGGAGGTTCTCCAGAATCCGCTCGTTCCCCACGCCTGTCCACTGCCGGTGCGTCTGCGGCGAATATGCCTTCACGTCATAAAGAAACAGATCCGTCACCGGCAGCACCTGCTCGAAGGCTTCCCACGGGACATTTCCCGCCGTGTCGACGCATGTATGCAGGCCGCGCGCATGCATCCCGCCCAGAAGCTCCGCCACGGCGTCTGCCTGCAGCAGCGGCTCCCCGCCGGAGCATGTCACGCCGCCGGCTGTCGTGCGGAAGATCTTCTCGTCACGCAGCACCAGCTCTGTCAGCTCCTGGCAGGAGATCCTGCGCCCCGCCACATCAATGGCACCGGTGAGACAGGCCTGTGCGCAGCGGCCGCAGCCCACGCAGCGTGCCGTATCCCGCACCGGACCCTCCGGCCCCATCGTCCGCGCACCGGACGCGCAGCTGTGCACGCAGGTTCCGCACCGGACGCAGCGCTGCGCGCGAAAGATCAGCTCCGGCTGCGGATTTTGTGTCTCCGGGTTGTGGCACCAGGCACAGCGGAGATTGCAGCCCTTCAAAAACACGGTGGTCCGCATGCCGGGTCCATCATGGAACGACATGCGCTGGATATTCGTAATGAGCAGCTCCTGCATGGCGCCGCCTCCGTTTCTTCCCCCCGCCGCAGCAGGGGTTCATATTGAAGTTGCAAAAAAAGTATGTTATAATACTATAACAATCGATAATTCATTGGAGAATTGAGGATGGAATATGGTAAAATTAGATGATGTTGCAAAGCTCGCCGGCGTGTCCAAGGGAACCGCCTCGCGCGTGCTCAACAATCGCGGCTACATCTCCCAGCAGACGCGCGAGCGCATCGAGGCTGCTGTCAAGGAGCTCAACTACTACCCCAACGAGAATGCGCGCAACCTGCTCAAGCGCCGCTCCGGCATGATCGGCGTCGTCGTGCCGACCATCACCTATCCCTATTACTCCGAAATGATTTCCTTCCTTGAGAAATTCCTCAAGGCAAGCGGATACAAGATCCTGCTGTGCAACACATCGTTCAGTTCCGGTGCATCGCAGGACTATATCAAGCTCCTCAACAACAATCGTGTCGACGGAGCCATTATTTTCAACTATAAGCTTACCGAACAGGACTACGCCAGCCTCTCCTTTCCGATCGTCTCTATTGACCGCCATATCCGCGACGAGGCGTCGTATGTCGCCTCCGACCATGTGCAGGGCGGCACACTGGCCGCCGATTGTCTGCTGCGCTGCGGCTGCCGGCACGTGATCCAGATCGGCGGCTCATTCGAGGACGACGCACCCTGGAATATCCGCCATCAGGTTTTCCGCGATATCATGGCAAAGCACCAGGTGGACTGCTTTTCCTATGAGCAGGTCCGTGACTCGCACACCTTCCACGATTACCGGCAGATCGTCCTCGGCCTTCTGCGTGAGCATCCGGAAACGGACGGCATTTTCTGCAACGATCTTTGTGCGGCAGCTGTGCTGAACGCCGCCATGTCCCTGCAGCTGCGCGTACCGGAACAGCTGAAAATCATCGGCTATGACGGGACATTTCTCTCAGAAATCGTGACGCCGTCCATCACAACCGTCTGGCAGAACACAGAAAAAATCGCCAGTTCAGCAGCAGATATCATCGTCAAAATGATCGACGATCCCAGCTTTTCTTCGTACCACCTGACGCTTGGCGTCAGGCTCATTGAGCGCGACAGCACACGCTGCGGCTGAAGGATGCATAGACAGGTTTCAGATACACCCTGAACAAAAAGGGGATGTTGCCAAGGCAGCATCCCCTTTGCGTATGTGTTGGGGTTTACCCCTTGACGGCGCCGACGGTCATACCGTCGACCACATGGCGCTGGAAGATCCCGTAGAATACGAGCTCCGGCAGCAGCACCATGACGCTGTAGGCGGCCAGGCCGCCATAATCGATATTGTACTGCCCCTGGAATGCCGCAATGCCGCGCGAAATGGTGTAATAGGCCGGCTTTTCAATCATAATGGAGGCGAACGGATATTCGTTCCAGATATACAGCAGGTTGAATATGATCACCGTTGCCAGAACCGGCTTTGCAATCGGCACAAGAATCTTCGTCATCAGCTGCCACAGGCTCACGCCGTCCATCAGCGCCGCCTCGTCAAGCTCCTTGGGTACGGTACGGAGATAGGCAGTAAACAGCAGCGTATTGAAGGAAATGGATGTTGCGATATACGGCAGGATCAGCGACAGCTGCTGGCTAAAACCAAGGAATTTATTGATCTTATAGATCGGAAACAGCAGGATAAACGGGCTGACCGCAAGTCCCAGCTGCAAAAATCCCTGCAGGCCGCTGCGCACACCGTCACTGCGGTAATACAGCCGGGTCAGGCCCACGGCGCTGGAAAACGTAATGACGATCTCCACAGCAAGCGAGCAGACAGCGATAAAAGCCGTATTTTTGTACAGCGTGAACAGATCCAGCGTCTGCAGCGCGGATACATAGTTCCCAAAGTCCAGCGCATTCGGCAGCGAGAGCGGATTGTTCATGATCTCGCTGTTCGGCTTCATAGAGATAAAGACCAGCCAGATGATCGGGATCACAATTGCGATTGTCAGAAGCACCATCAGGACGTAGCACACGCCCAGCTTTTTTCTTACTCTCATGGCAGGCCCTCTCAATCTTTCCCGCGCAGCAGCAGCGTATAGATTCCCATGAGGATCAGCGAAATCAGGAACGTCGCTGTAGCCAGCGCCATGCCGTAGCCGTATTCTCCCCGGGCAAACGTTGTGTTGTACGCGTAGGTCACGAGTGTTTCTGAGTAATGCGTCGGGCCGCCGCCGGTCAACTGCTGCACCGTCTCAAAAATCTTCATCGAGCCGGTGATAATCAGGATGCCGACCGACACAAACGTGTCGCGCAGCGCCGGAATCGTCACATGCAGCAGCCGCTGCCAGAAATTTGTTCCATCGACAGCTGCCGCCTCCATCATCTCGTGCGGAATCGTCTTGAGCCCGGCAAGATAGATAGCCGCAATATAGCCGGCCTGCTGCCAGAAATAGACGAACGCAATACTGTAGGGCGAGAGCGTTTTGCCGCCGATCCACTCGAGCGCCAGCTTGTCAAGGCCGATGGCCCGCAGGACATTGTTGACAAGGCCCGTCACCGGGTCGAGCAGGTATCCCCAGATAACGCCCGCAATGATGCTTGCGATGATGGCCGGCGCAAAGATCAGCGCCTTGCACACGTTCACGCCGCGCATCGGCTGGTTCAGGAGCATCGCCACAAAGAACGCGCCGATGCCAAGCAGAAGGATGGAGATACCGAGGATAATCGCTGTGTTTTTCAGCGCGATCCAGAAATACGGATCATCCAGCAGGCGGATGTAGTTTTTCAGTCCGTACAACCGCGGCTTGCTGATCCCGGAGTATTTGGTAAAGCTGTAGTAAAGCGAAACAAGGATCGGCAGGATGATGTAGACCACATACACCAAGCAGGTCGGCAAAAGCAGTAGCAGCTTATTCTTTTTTGTACTGAGTAATTGCATATTCTCTCCTTCCGGCGTATCCGCCTGGCGGCCGGTCTGCGATCATCCCGCCATTGGATCCTGCCTTGTTTTACTGTGCGGCCTCGGCAAAGGCAGTGTCGATGGACGCAACCGCCTGCTCCGTGGTGATGTTGCCGAGCATGAGGCTGTTCATCGCGTCATAGAAGGTTTCGCTGACGGATGCAGTCAGGGATGCGACCGGGTTGCTGGCTGTAGTGCTTGCATAGCCGGTAGCCAGTGCCTCAGAGATTGCGGCAAAGGCCGGGTTGGTGTTTTCCATCTGCAGATCCGCATAGGTGGCAATGGGAATGTTGGAGTTGTCAAACAGGATGGACGAGCCTTCCTGGCCAAAGTAGAACGCGAGGAAACGATAAACAGCAGCCTGCTTGGCCTCGTCCTTTGCAACGTCCGCGCTCACAACGAACGGGCAGTTTGCGAACTGGTTGCTGGTTTTCTGCGAATAATCGGAATCCGTATAGGTCGGGCCCCACCAGAAGCCGACGTTCTCGCCGAGTGCTTCGCCGATTTCACCGGCATCCCACTGGCCGGAGGTGAAGATAGCCGCCTGGCCGGTCGTGAACAGGTTCTTGGCCTCGAAATAGTCGATGGTTGCCATGTTCTGCGGATATGCGCCGGCGGCGCCAAGCTCTGCAAGCTTGTCAAACAGCTTGGAGAATACCGCGCTGCTCTGCGAGCCATCGGCGATTGCCGCAATGTTTTCCGCATAGCCATAGCGGTTCAGGCTGCCAAGATAACCCCAGACACTGTAGTTGGTCATAGCGCCCTGTGCGAAGGTCGTTACGCCGTTGTCGTGCAGTGTCTTGACCATGTCCAGAAGCTCCTCGTATGTCGTCTCATTTGTCAGCTCGGGCAGACCGTTGTCTGCAAAGATAGCCTTATTGTAATAGAAGCCGGTCACAAGCGAGGTGTAAGCCAGACCGTAGATCTCGCCGTTTTCGCCAGCATAGCAGTTCTTGATGGCATCGGGGATTGCGCTGTCAATGTCGGGGTTCTGGCTGAGGAAATCGTTGAGCGGCAGCAGATAGCCGTTCTCGCCATACTCCAGCACGTCGCCCTCCTGGCACCAGAAGATATCCGGCAGTTCCCCGGACTGCGCCCAGAGCTTGAGCTGCTTGTTGTGCTCCTCGGTCAGGTGCTCAACGAGCTCAATCTTCACATCGGGGTTCTCCTGCTGGAAAGCCTGAATCGCCTGATAGACGGCAGGCTCCTGCTCCTGCGTGTTGGACACGTGCATGGCAAGCGTGATGGTGGTCACATCACCATTGGTGTCCGTGGGCTGCTCCGCTTCAGTGTCTGCCGGCTGCTCTGCCGCTGTGTCTGTGGTGGTGGCTGCGTCGGCGGCCGTGTCCGTCGTGGTTGTCTCTGTCTTGGCTGTGCAGGCTGCCAGTGCCAGCAGCATGGTCAGCGCAAGGATGACTGCAATAATCTTTTTCATGGGTTCCTCCTTGATCTTCATGTGATTGATTGTGTGTTTTCCGATATGACAATCGATTATCATATCCGTTGTTATATAGTGTAGTAATTGCGGTCTGTTTTGTCAAGAATGCAAGCGCCAAAAAAATTTTTTTGTCGGTTTCGATAATTTGCAGTCATTCACATTGTGTATTTTGCTGATTAAATTTGATTTTTTCCTGTTTATCTGTAGGTCAATCGGTTTTCCATATGGATATAAATAGACCGCTTCGGATCTGCCGAAGCTGCACGGCCTATAACCATCATATCGGTCCTGGGATTGCCGCTCCGTCAGGCCGCCTGCACAGCGGAGAATCTGCGGTACTGCTCCTGATTTCTGCGAAAAAAGCCGCGGATGGCCAGCAGCACAAACGCTGCAGCAGCGAGATAATAGACAGGCAGTGCAACGCTCCACGCGCGTTCCGGAATCAGCTGCCTGATGGCTGCCGCATCCAGCAGAATGTAAATCAGAAGCTGCTCACTGCCCACAACGAATGGGCGGAGAATGGCGGCGCGGATGGCCATCCGCGCAACACCCAGCGCCAGTTTCGGCGCATCCTTTGCACTGCATACCTCACCTCCAATCGTCACAAAACCGCAGAAATAGATTGAGCCATGGCAGAACATCGAAATATAGATACCCCTGATACCCGTCCGCGTGTAGCCAGCCCGAGAAGCCTTTCAGGAAAGCCTCCGCATGCTCCGCTTTTCGGGTGGGCTGGTACTCATACAGCACAATGGCCTGTTTCGCACAGCCACTGGTGCGGTACAGCCACATGCAGGACTTACTGGTAGAGGAACGCCCCGGCTCTTTCAGCACCTGCAAGGTCGTCTCATCCGCGTGCAGCACCGGCTCCTTGCAAAGCCGTTTATGCAGCGCATCGTAGACCGGCCGCAGCCATTTCTCCGAAGCCTTCAGCAGCCAGTTGGCCATCGTCTGCCGGGACAGCTTCAAGCCCTGACGATTGAATTCCTGTTCCAGCCGGTACAGCGGCGAGTACATGACGAATTTCTGTGCTGCCAGATACGCCACCGCCTCCGCGGAGGCAAAGCTGCCTGGCAGTAGCGCAGGCTCTTTCGCTGCCTTTACAATGTTGGCCTCGCCGGTCTCCTGCTCGCAGCTCTTGCAGGCGTAGGTGTAGTATACGTCCTCGCGAACCCAGAACTCCGCCGGCTTCATCTGCAGCGTCCGGCGCACATCCTTGCCGATCTCAACCAATTCGCTGCCGCAGGCAGAGCAGATCCGCTCATTCTCCGGCAGACGGTGCTCCACCACCTCAGTGCGAGTCCCCTCCGGAACGACGTCCAGCACATTGCCGGACTGCCGCTTGCGCTCGTGCGCCTTCACAGCAACAGGCTTCTCCGCGGCGGCTTTAGTTCCAGAGGCATAGACTTCCGCTTCGTTGTAAGTAAAGCTCAGCTGCTCCATGACCATCTGCTCCGCCTGCTCCGAAGAACGGCCGAACAGCTTCTTTTTGGACAGCTTCAGCTGCTCCAGCAGCCACTCATTTTGCAGCGTGAGGCTGGTAATGACCTGCGCCTGTTCCTGTTCGCGGGCAGCAAGCTTTGCTTCTAGTCTTGTATGCGCCTCTTCCAACTTGGCGCTCTTTGCTTCCAACTGCGCATTTTCCTGCTGGAGCTGCTCATATTCCGCACGGGAAATGGTGACCATTTCCGCCGTGTTGCTTGTCTGCATTTCTCTGTTTTCCATGCAAACATTATACCACAGAATGCGGCAAAAATCCTGTGTTTTCAATGGTTTCCACCCATTTTCCCTGCTCAGACAGTGGTCAATCCCGTTACCGGGCGGTGGGCTTTCGGCTGCTCAATTTTTAGACCTTCCATGAGCCAGCGGTACTGCTGCGGCGTTAGCACCTTTACCTCGGATTCCGAGCGCGGCCACTGGTATGCGCCCTGTTCCAGTCGCTTGTACAGCAGGATGAAGCCGTCCTTTTCCCAGTACAAGCCCTTGATACGGTCTCGCCGCCGCCCGCAGAACAGGAACAGTGTGTTGGTAAATGAATCCAGTTCAAACTGCTGCTGGACGAGGCGTGCCAGGCCGTCTATGCCTTTGCGCAGATCTGTGTAGCCGCAGGCAATGTAGATTTTATCTGCGCCGGTGAAGTCGTTCAGCATAGGCGCAGAAGCTCTACCAGCATTTTCAGCTGTTCCGTATCGCACCCGGGATAAATATCCAGACTGGCGTTTCCAATATGCAACGTTGCGGAACGTTCCGCAGCGTTGCGTGATGCCTGTTTCGGTGTCGGAAGCTCTGCAAACCTGACGGCCGACACACTCGAGCACGGCTCTGTTTCAGCCAAAGCCAGCAATTCCCGTTCCCAACGGTAATAGGTTGCTGCATTGATTTCTTCTTGTCTGCACCACGCCCGCACTGACAGGCCGCTGCTGCGGCAGTCCTGTATTCGTGCCGCCCACTCCTGCAGCTTTGCACGGTGTTTCAACTTTGCGCTTGTCATCTTGATGTCCTCCAGTAAACGACAGTAACGGAATGTTGCAAAACATTCCTCTACTATTGTCTCATCCCTGTCTATGCGCGGGGAGATTTGACGGTTACAAAACTCCGACTGTCGACATTGCTCCTGTCAAGCTCTATCCTTATGTAAAAAAGCAAGACGCAAACTCATGCATTTGAGTTTGCGTCTTGCTTTTGCCCGTACCGACTGTACCCCCCATGACACATTGTGTACCTATGGGGCGAAACAGTTGAAACTTCTGGGCTTTTCGCGCTGATATCTTTTTGGGTTCAGCTTTATGGTGGATAGTACAGGACTCGAACCCGTCTTCCGGGTTTCGGGTCCTGTTTTGCCGTGTTTTGCGGTCATTTTTTGTGCCAGCAGTGCAGTGTATTGTGCTGTTTGATGCTCCGTGGGATTTAGCCGTGTTTTTGCCGTAAGGCTAAAAATAAGGCTAAATCCAGAGCCATTGGCAACCCATTTTAGAGGAATAAATCTTGTCTTCCCATTTCCCAATCTGGATATATTTGAACGGCAAAGCCAGCATCTGTATCCCATGCACATTCAAATAAAAGGAGCGTTGTTCCGTCTTGTTTGAACAAAAGCGACGTGGGCATCAAAACGGTGCTTAGCTCCAATGCGTCTTGAATCTTTTTGGCTTCCGGCCAATTAAAGCGAAGCACATCAAAATTTTCGTTTATAAACTCGATCACTTTTTCTGCAAGGAGATTCAGCATTGCTTGCTTGTTCTCCTGAAATCTTTTGTAACTTGCTCTTTCGGCCTCGGTTATCGGCTTTCCGGAATACGCTTTTGCTACAACTGATATCTGCCAACGTCTCTCGAACATTTCATATTCGTCAGTCTTATACCATCTGTGATGATACTCCATATGTCCGAATACAGGATCGTTGATATAGTTATTCATATCGTTCCTCCATCTTGCAGATTGGCTGCTTTATAAACCGAAATACCACCCGAATGTGGAATATTCCCATGAACCTCAGATGGAACCTTCTGCATGGTTTTGCAATCGTTGCACTCATGCCATGTATAGTGGTTCTCTTTCCTCCATTGTGCGACTTCTTCTGGGGCGCAGCCTCGCTGCAACGCTAAAGCTTCATCTGCCTGGTCGAAATTTGCACCTCTATCATCGGAAAAATCTTCGATTTCTACAGAACCTTTACCGACTTCCGAAAAATTTGCTTCACCATGGGAAAACGGAATGCCTTCAAAATGATAGCATTCTTTTATTTGTGACCAGGATTTATGCTCAGGATTTGTCCCGTTTCTGCTGCCAGGAACAGCGTCTTCTGCGGGAATCCACTTTGAGTTTCCAATTGCTCCGTCCCATATGCCTCCATTGCGTGGCAGGCGCAGGGATCTTTCTGCACTGATTTCCTGTGCAAGTTGATTGATTTTGTTTTTTATGTCTTCCAGCCGCCCCTCTGGCGTCTGCGGAATTTCTGCTTTCAGTTTATCCGGTACAGTCCATTCCGACAAGCTTTTTTCTGGTGCTTCTATCGGCTTCACTTCAAATTTCCCAAAGTGCATCAGTAAATTCCCCCTTCTTTATTCAGGCAATAAATCATACATTCTTGTTCCGGATGGCGCTTCATTTCGACATAGACAATCAGTGTCAGAATGAATGCTGCCTCTTTTTCTGAAAGTTCGTTTGTGAATGGCTCCAGCTTGCTCCGGATCATGCGTATCCGCTGTGCAGTGTCGGAAACTGATTCGGCATCCTTGAATGCGGGCTCAAGATTCAAGAAATGGTACGCGACAGCGGCAAGCTTTTCTGTCTTGTCGGACGCAGTGCTTTTTCCATACTCAAACATGAGACACTTAACCTTGACGGGAAGCTCTGCATGCAGGACACGTCTGTCAGACGGCTCGACATAAAGGTGGCCACTTGCAAGCTCGATAAGCAGCGAATGGGCATCGTACGGCGGCAGTTCTGTGAAAGAGGGAAGCGGTTTGCCGCAGTTTTTGGAGAAGTCTTCTGCAGGCTCCGGTTCAAAACGGTCTACCTGGCACAAGACTGCTTCGACCCAATCATTTTGATAGACTGCGGCAACACCCTGCTTGAGCTTGGAAAGCTCATCGATCTGATCGTCATTCAGTCCGATGGCTCTGCCGACCAGCTGGCGGTCAGTATAGTCCGGCAGACGCAAAATAATCTTCGTGTTGGTGTTCCGGATCACAGCTTCATCAAGAAGCCCCGGCGCTTGATCGGCAATGATAAAGCCTTCGCCATAGGTGCGCATCTCGGCAATTGCGTTTGCCAGCATTTCAACAGACTTTCCGGCCAGATCAGCGCCGACAGCGCTCTGCACGGTTGATGTTCGTTTCAGCAGATTGTGCGCTTCTTCCAGAACCGTGACATGCCGAAGCGTTTTGTTCATACCGCCCTGTGACATCCGGTATTCCTGCAGCTTCATGACAAGCAGGCCCATAATGAGCGCTTTTGTCTCCGTAGAACCCACGCGGCTGAGATCAACAATGACGTTCCTGTCGAACAGGTCTGCGCTGTCCAGCTCATCGGCAGAGAAGATCATTCCGTTGATGCCGTTGGTCAGCGAACGCAGACGTGTACAAAGAGAGCCCTTGTAATCTCCCTTGCTGTCCGCAGAATACTGCGACTCATCCATGACCGCATCGATCTGCTGCAGCACGTCTATAAAGGTCGGGAAAAGACGCGCACTGTAGCGATTGCGGGATTTGCGCAGATCCCATCCGGCATCCACATAAGCCCGTTCGATGGCGTCCTTCAAAACTGCCGGCATAGCGGCATACATCGGCCAGCAAACGTTGAAGATCTCCACCAGACGATCCATATGCTCATACACGTGGACGTTCTCGGGGAAGCTGAAAGGATTCAGCCGCAGCAGCGCTGTTTCCTTGAGATTTGGATTGGTCCCGTAGACTGTGACATCGCTGCGGCTTCCGAAAACAGCCCGGTATTCGCCCTTGGCCGGTTCAACAACGAGGAATTTCCTGCCCTGTGCGCCGAGCTCATGCAGAAGCTGATAGATGGTGTTGCTCTTGCCGGAACCGGTTGAACCGGTGATGAATGTGTGCATGGCAAGCCGGTCGGCATTCAGGTTCACCGGGATGGTTTCTTCCCGCTTCTGCATGTGTTAGATGCAGCCCAGGTGAATATCGCCATGATACTGCTTGTCCTTGGACATGACATTGCGCCCGAATGCCGCGCAGCGGATCACAGGAAGTCCCGGTACGGATTTCTGCGGGAAGTTCAGCGCCCGCGCAAGCTCTTTTCCGGAAACAATTGTCGTCAGATCAGTTACGGTCGGGTAGATCAGCTTTTCTTCTGCAACATCCTGCTTCAGGCAGAATACCGGATGCTGCAAGTTGGAAAGGCAGCGGCGAATATAAAGAGAAGTTTCCTTTTCCTCGTGGCCCCAGCTGTTAATGCTGACTTGCTCCAGATAGGAGCTCTCGCCCTGTGTCAGAGATGCGTACATATGCGCTACGTTGTCTGCCATTACCTCGTTTGCCGAGAAAACATATGCCGCGAAACGCCATGTACCAAGCGCACGGCACTGTTCGATCCGCTTGATCTGTGTTTCCAGCATGCTCAGCATGTGCCTGACCTCATAGTTTGTATAGGTCATAGTTCTGCCGTTACTTGTTCCGACTGTCTCGGAAGCACCCTGATATCTTCCAAGTGTGACACTTGCAACGTGCGAAAGTCCGCCGCTGATATTGACGCCCTGCATGGCGGTGGAAGAGTCCGAAATGCTTTGCTGGCACTGCACTGACGCAAAGGGGCTGATGGCCGTATAGCGGTCATAGAGTGCCTGAAGTTCCGCTTCGCAGTCGGACATTGGCGATCCAAGGAGCACCAGCGTATATTCCTCACTCGGCTTGGAGGGCACGAAGCCATCTAACAGCTTTTCGATACCCTGACTGATGAACTTTTCCGATTTCTCCGTTGCTGTATTCGTCACAACGGAAACATAGACCGGGTCTTCCTTTGGCTCCAGTTCGGAATTTTCCGCATTTTCCTGTGGGTCAACTTCAAAATCTTGCAGGATACCTGTTGAGGCCCGTGTGTATTCCGAACCGGGGAAATTGCCGCGCAGCGCGCTGCGGAGCCGGTCGTTCAGACCCTGAACAACGGTTACAGCGCCTTCCTTCGAGTGATTTGCAATAGCCAATGTTACCTGACATGTTTCTATGTGTCTGCGATAAATCAGCGCTGCTGCGCATTGCTCATTACAAAGTGACTGATAGACATTGCTCAGCTTTTCGATGCTGTTTTCCTGCGGTTCGGACACCCATTTTGTGATGTCAAACCACGTTATACGGTTATCCGCTTCCGCACTCAGCGCTTCTTCGTCCTGCGCCCGTGCATCTTCCTTCGGCGGCTCATAGCAGCTATTTACATGGGGCAGATAGGAGTGGAAGATGCTGCACCGGGTCGCCAGTAAATTTCGCTCCAGCGCGATCAAGTCCTTGTTTTCGGTCACATGCTTCGCAGACAAATATTCCTCTTTTTTATCTTTGATTGCATTCAATTGTTCCTGCGCCGCATGGCCGTTGATAAAATCCCAAGTGTTTTTAGCGGATGCCATGGCTCTGGCAGCGATTTGCTTCAGCGTTCCCATGGTTATTTTCTCACCAGCTTCCAAATCAGCGCAAATACTGCGGCGCATAGAGCCAGCAGCAGTGCCGCATATGCGATCACGCGCCTCAGCCGTTTCGCCCGGTACACATCTTCACTGACCTCTGCCATGTACTCCAGAAATTCCCGCGAGGCTGCGCCGCTGTAAAACAGCGTTTCCAGCTCCTTGAGATACGCCAGATTCCATGGCTTTTCCTTCCGTGCAACGGGATACACCATGTAGGTTTCTTCGGGGTACGCGCGTTCCAACGCATCGAGTTTGTTTTTGACATCCTTGCGGGTATATGTGCCGTTTGCGATTCTGGCAGCAATTCCGCACAGCTCATTTGTGAATTGGCTCATTTCATACCTCCTGCTTTCTCATCAATGCTTCTATTTCGGCTTTTTTCTGATTCAAGTCTCTCTGTTTCGCGCGCAGCTGATCGATCGTACCTTGGGTCCTGTCAAGCTGCTGTGCCAATGCTGCAAGCTCGGGATTCCATTTTTCGAGATTCTCTGGATTTTCCAGACGCGTTTTCAAGGCGGCACAGCATTGTTTGTACGTCTCGCCATAACTGCGCTGTGCTTCTTCGGCAGCATTGAATCGAGTGGTTGACGACCAGTCGATCACCGCCTCCACGCATTTTTTCTCGCTTGCTGTTTCCCAATCCCACATTAAGAACTTATGCCCTTTGATGAGTCCGCGCTTTCGAATACTGAATTGATCCGACGGCGGAGTCAGCGGCGTCTGCTTAACCACGGTCTGTAAGGACTGCTTTTCGTCCTTGGTGGTTGCCGCATCTGCATCAATTGCCTGAAGCAAAGCGGTGCGCAGTTTTTCGTATTCCGTGCCGTAAAGATTTTCTAGTTCCTTGGTGCATTTTTCAGTGTATCCTTTGGAAAGCCGTTCAGTGCCAACCTGAATCTGGCAGTCCAGTCCCGTTTTATATTTCTCTTTCCGGGAATTCCGGCAGCACGTCAAAACGATCTCCTTTGCCCGGTTGGTGAAATTCAGATTTTCGTCAGCCATCATGCGGTTGAAATCGTTTGTGATTGGCTGCCCGATTTCTTCCAAAGAGAATGCGTTGAAGCAAGCATCAATTTCCTTTAACAGGGATCCATACCTGCTTTGATAGGCATCATGTATCTGTTTCCGCGTATCTTCCATCTCTGCCTGCTGATTCTTCAGTTCGTCGTTTGTCAGTTGGATCGCATCCGTTAGATACTCGGTTGCCTTGCGGCACTTGTGATAGCTGGCATATCGCCGTGCAAACCGTGTTATGGCTGCTTCCACGGCAGGAAGACCGCTGTTTTGCAGCGCCAACTCGTCCGGATTTTCCGCTGCTGCCTGCACAGCAGCAAGTGCCGCGTCCATCTGGGCTTTCGGCAGCAAATCAAACTGCGGCAGCGAATGATAGAGACGACGATTGTTCGGGTCGCGGAATTTTTGTTCTTTCTCAGAAAAATTTTGATAGTATTCATCCGAACAAAGCTCTACTGGCTTCAACTTATATCCGAGTGCAACGACGGAAGCTGCAAAAAGCACTTGCCGGTGCTGCCATTTGAGCAGTGCCGGAAGTTCGGAGATTTTGCTTGTTCTCCATTTCTCGGATGTTCTTTTCAGTTCAGCCGGCACGTCACCATCCGCCTTATTGATAATCAGCAGCGTGTTTCTCTTATCGAGCGATGCACCGGCTTTTTCTACAATGCTTATCGCTGTATCGATGACATCCGGCTTGCCGATTGAGTCCATATTGGCAATAAAAACAGGCAGGCCGTTGCTGCGCTTGAGAAGCTCCCTCTTCAAAATTTCCTCATGCTCCGGATTATCCATGGTCTTCGCGCCCGGCGTATCATAAAAGACAAACCGGATATCGTCCGGAAGGCTGGATTTTCGGAACGGTGTTTCCAGCGTGATCATCGGAACGGTCTCAAATGGAAGGGCATTCACCACCTCCAGAATCTGATATACCCGCTGATCCTCCGGCAGATTGCCATCTATTCTGTTTAACTGCTCCAGAAGCATATCAAGCTCCGCTGTGTGCGCAGTTTTTCCTGCCAGGCAGCCGGTGTCCATTGGTAATTTGATCTCTGTGCCGGAATAAGTAAAACGAATACAGGTAGTGTCTGCGCGAACGATTTTTGTAATTTTGGCGGTTGTCTCTCTTTCATGGCTGGGAAGAAGCTCCCGGCCGATAATGGCATTCAAAAACGCGGACTTGCCGGCACTGTATACCCCGATTACACAGACAGGAATCTCATTGCTGACTGCGTCGGTATAAGATTCCAGCTTTCTGCAAACGTCCCGATAGACGTCCTCGTTTTGCTTTTCTGTCAGCGTATCTACGATCCCCTGGAAAATAGCATTGATCTCGCTTTTCACAGTATCTGCTGCACGATAATAGGATGTTTCGTCTCGCAGCAGTGTCATGTTCCACGTTGTATCCGGGTTTCTTTCATAAAACCGGACAAGCGCGTCCTTGAAATCCTGAAAATCGTCCTCCGTCCCGCAGAAAACCAGTTCCTTTGCCAGCCGCTTCTCCTGCAGTTCCGGAATCGCGTATTTCAGAATTTCGTCCAACATGCCGTCGTGATACTTGTGATTATCCGGATTACCAAGATCGGATTTTGGAATCTTAGCAAATTTCCGACTGGAAGAGTCACGGATTTGATAGCTTGCTTTTTGCTGATACGGGTCATACTCAATTCGTACTTGGTTTGCCATGCTGATCCCTCTCTTTCTCGTGTATTTCCTGAATATAGTCTCCCTGACTTCTCATCCACATTTCGATCCCCTTGCCGAAGACCTCCGCCGAGACGAGCCAGCCGGAATCGTCCTGCGAGAGGATTTCGGCGGTCGGGAGCCGGTCGAGCACCGCTTCGATCGACGGGCCGGTGTATTTGAACCGGATCTTCTGCAGCCTGCCGCCGTACATGAACTGTACGCGCCTGCGGAATTCGCCCTCCTGAAAGCGTTTGGCGTAGGCGGGCGTGAAGTGCTCGCCGGTCGCGCGGAAGGCGCGGATGCGGTCGATGCGGTAGATCGTCGGGTAAGGGTCCTCCGGGTTTTCAAAGCTTTGCTTCCGGTCAACGCCGCGCAGATACGCGGCCAGATAGAAATAATACTCCGAAAACAGGATGCCGACCGGCTCGACCGTCCGGCGCACCGTCTCGGCGCCCCTGAGCCGCTGATAGTCCAGTTCCAGCACCTGCCGCTGCTGCACGGCCTGCCCCAGCTCCCACAGGCCGCGCAGGACGGGCTGACCATGGTGCGGCTCGATGTAATGGAGCTTTTCGTTGCCGATCATCTGCTGCACGGCGCGTTTGTTTTCCTCCGGTACGCAGCAGTCGACCAGCTTGTCCAAAATCGGCAGCATTTCATCCCGCCGCATGGAGCGGCTTTCAAGCAGAATCTTGCACACGGCCAGAATCTCGCTGTTGCTCAGGCCCACCGGCTTTGCGTGTGTCAGCCGGTAGCCGCCCGCCGCGCGGTCATAAACCACGTCCTGCGGCAGCATTTCATTGGAGAGGAACGAGCGCAGCGATTCCAGATCGCGCTGGATGCTGCGCGCCGTAACGCCGAATTCCTGCGCCAGAAGTGCCTTTTTCAGCACCCGCCCATTCAGGAGTCTGGCATAGATCGAAAGCAGCCGTGCAGATTTGAGTTCGCTGAATTCTTCCATCTCGGTTCCTTTCTATGCGCTTAAAAGCACAATTTACTATCTGATAAATAGTATATTATATCTTGTAAATCATGTCAATCCTTGTCGCTGTTGGGTAACATAGTATCGAGGTGAAACCCATGCGGCAGGAGTTTGAACAGGAATACTTACAGCTTGGTCTGAAAATTGCATACTACCGGAAACTGCGCGGTCTGACGCAGGAGGAGCTGGCCGAGCGCATCGACCGTTCCCCGGCCTTCGTCGGCCATGTGGAGGCGCCGAACATCAAAAAGGCCGTCTCGCTCGACACTCTGTTTGCCATCGCGCAGGCACTGGATGTCCCTGCATACCGCTTCCTGATTTTTGATGATTCTGGATTGTAAGACCAATATAGCAAAGCACATAGACAGTCCGTGTCTATGTGCGACATTTTTATGTGATTTTACCATAAAATTTCCACAATATAGGGTTCTCTGGCTAAGCCGATGATAGTGCTTCTCACAAAAGGAAATTTAAGCCCGCTCCGCCTGATGGAGTGTTTCAATCGGAGCGGGCATATTTCTTGGATTACGGACACGATTGTGTTATTTTTGAAAGTGCAATTACATATTCCTTTACTGCTTCTTTCGGCACACGCCATGTTCTTCCGTTTTTGTAGGCTTTTAATTTTCCTTCGTTCAGCAGCTTATAAATCGCATTCTCACCGATCCTGAGGGCTTCTGCGGCCTCCTCCGGCGAGAGGATATCCGGGTAATCCTCAAACATTACACGGCCTCCTTTGCTGCTTTCTGCAGCCGTCGGATGGTGCAGGCTTCCGGGGCTGCCGTGCATTCTTTGCACAGGCAGCCGCTAGGAAGCGCGGGTCGTGTCCTGTGTCGGCGGCGCTTATGCTCAAACAGGCCCATCTGCTCTAGCTGTTGACAGATAGCAGGCTCTCCGCGCCGGAGCTCCAGCGCAATTTCGCTGATACCAAAACCCATGTCGAACAGGCATTTCAGCCGCGCACGGTCTTCATCGCGCCAGTAATCTCCTTCGTGGGCGGGCGGTTCCAAACCGGTCCGCTGCTTGATTAAATCTTGTCTATCATAATCGTTCATGATAAAAACTCCTTCTTTGTTTTTTACCATGATGTTCCCTTATTTCTCCGGAAAACTGCGTAATAATTGCTGATTTCAACCACATATTATTGCTGTGAAGCCGTCGGATGCAGATGCGTCCGGCGGTTATCTTTTTATCTGGAGGAAAACGACTATGCGAGACTACCATGGATGCAGCATCTGCGGACGGAAATTCCCAGAAGATGCGCTGACGCTGTTTGCGGGAGCTTATTTCTGCGAACACTGCCTTAACGAAGAAACGATTGTCTGTGCCGACTGCGGGACCCGGATCTGGAATGATTCCAATGCAGGGTCTGACGATCACCCGCTCTGCCAGCGGTGCTATGACAGCTCTTACACGACCTGCGAGCGCTGCGGACGGCTGCTTCTGTATGATGATGCCTGTTATCTGAACAACGGCGATGAAGATTATCCGTATTGTGAGAGTTGCTACCAGCAGCTTCGGCGGGGTGGTATCCACAGCTATGATTACAAGCCGCTGCCGGTTTTCTACGGCGTGGGGCCGCGCTACTTCGGCGTGGAGCTGGAAATCGACGGAGCTGGGGAATACGACAGCAACGCGGACAAAATTCTTGCCATCGGCAATCACGACGAACCACGTGTGTACTGCAAGCATGATGGCAGTCTGGATGAGGGCTTCGAGATCGTCAGCCACCCGGCCACGCTGGACAGCCATATGCACAGCTTCCCGTGGGAGCAGATGATAAACGCGGCAGTTTCGATGGGCTACCGCTCCCATCAGGCCACCACCTGCGGCCTGCACGTCCATATCAGCCGGGACGCCTTTGGCCGAACCGGGCAGGCACAGGAGGCCGCGATTGCCCGCCTGCTGTTCTTCGTGGAAAAGCATTGGAACGAGCTGCTGAAATTCAGCCGCCGGACAAACCGCCAGTTGGAGCGCTGGGCGGCGAGATACGGCTACAAGGACACGCCGAAGGAAATGATGGATCATGCCAAGAGCTATCACTATGGGCGATATACCTGCGTGAACCTGACGAATACGGAAACCGTGGAGATCCGGATCTTCCGCGGAACGCTCAAATACAATACATTTATCGCGACCTTGCAGTTGGTGAACCGCCTCTGTGACGTCGCGATTTATCTTACGGATTCGGAGCTCCACGCCATGTCATGGTCGGATTTCACGGCGGGTATCACTGAACCGGAGCTGATCCAGTATCTGAAAGAGCGGCGGCTGTATCTCAACGAGCCGGTAGAAAGTGAGGTGGAGCTGTAATGTGCTGCCTGTTTGGACTTTATGATTACGGCGGAACGCTGTCCGCAAAGCAGAAGAACCGGATGATTGCGGCTTTGGCCGCCGCCAGCGAGGTGCGCGGGATTGACGCAACCGGGATCGCGTATTGCATGAACGGCCATCTGAGCGTCTACAAACGGCCTCTCCCGGCGCATTGGATGCGGTTCCGCATCCCGGAACAGGCAGCCGCCGTGATGGGGCATACCCGCATGACAACGCAGGGATCGGAATACCGGAATTATAATAATCATCCTTTCTCCGGAAAGGCAGGCCAGCCGTTCGCGCTGGCGCATAACGGCGTCCTTACGAATGACGGACTTTTGCGCAGACAGGAAAAGCTGCCCGTTTCCAAAATCGAAACGGACAGCTTTATCATTGTGCAGCTTTTGGAGCAGGCGGGCAGCATCGGCTTTCAGACGCTTCGCACTGCTTCGGAGCAATTAGCCGGTTCCTTCACCTATACGGTTCTGGATGGCGGCGGGCGGCTTTATATCGTGCGCGGGAACAATCCGTTTTGCCTGTACCATTGGCCGGAACAGGGGCTGTATCTCTACGCCTCCACGCAGGCGGTGCTGGATGCGGCTGTGTTCAAGATCCGGAAGCTGTTTTCCGGAAGTATGCAGAAAATTCCGGTTGAAGAAGGAGAGATTCTTCGCCTATCTCCGGATGCCAGCCGGGCAAGCGAAACTTTTTCTATGAAAAAGCTCTATCAATTCCAGCTCTGCCAGTCCCCGTATTACGGCTCCTGCTGGCCGGATGTACAGGACAATACCGGCTACGCCGAGGAGCTTCGCCGGATAGCCCCGGCATTCGGATTCTCGACGAAGGACGTGGACACACTGCTTCGCGGCGGAATGCTGCCGGAGGAGATTGAGGAGTATTTCTATTGCGCAGAAGGGAGGGAAAATGTATGGTCTGGTATGTGCTCGGATTTTTGATTACGGCTGCTGTGATGCTGCTCAGCAGCTGTCAGTTTGCCGGAAAATGATAAACCTTGCTGCCATCGCCAACGCGCTGTCCGCGCTCCTGAAGGGAGCGCTGCTGGCTTTGGAGCTGCTTGGTTCTTATGACGCAGAGAAATAACAAAACCGCAGGGGCATGCCGGTATGTCCCTGCGGTAACTTTATGACATTG
>OLXK01000870.1_pt1 | contig 25473 bp, 26 predicted proteins | sample 1674321 | NCBI WGS metagenome assembly OLXK01 (sample SAMEA103958162, study PRJEB25191) | human gut metagenome | reverse complement strand
ACAAAATCCAAGCAAGATACGAGAAAAACAGGACGATGCTCTGCACCCAGCTCATTTCAAACATTTCGGCTCCCATATTGCCCATCTCTGCAAAGAAGTTTGCAAGGAAGCCGATGATCTGCTTGTAGACCCAATCCATGATCTGTTCCAAAATCGTGGAGGCTACAAAGTCCCAAATAAAAATCGTTCATCACCTCCGATAAACGCAAAAAGCCGCCGCACAACGCTGTGCGGCGGCTTGGTTCTGCGTTTTTATTGTTCTTCTTTCTCTGCCAGCTTTCCACGCACAGCCGCGTCAATGCGGCGGCACATATTCAACGCGCACTGCATATCGTCCTCGTTCAGATCCAGATTGGATGGATACCGAACCTGCACGCCATACGGCGAGAGTTCAATGCAGGCGTCTGCCAGAGCTTCATATTCCTCGTCCAGTTCCGCACATTTTTTGCAGAGCTGGATCAGATCGTGTGTTTTTGGCGGTTCCACATCTGCTGCCACCAGCACGGCTTTCAGGAGCTTCTCGGCGGCCTGTTCGCAGTGGTAGCAAATGATCTCCACCGGGACCGGACGCATTCCAAGCAGGAACTGTGCGGAGTCCAGGTCCATCGCTGCAAATTCCAACCATTCTTTATGCATATAGCAGCACTCCTTCCCGTGAGATTTTGCGTTCCAGAGACGCTGTCTGCTGACGGTTGGTAAAATCCGCGCTGCGATAGACGACTACATCCAGCGGCATATCCTGCACCGGATATAATGCGCGGCGGATCTTTTTGATCGCGTCGGCCGGGCGGAGGTCGTTGTCCGGGATAATGACGCAGAGGTCAAAATCGCTGTTCTGCGTTGGCACACCGTAGGCGTAAGACCCGAAGAGATAGATTTTTTCCGTGTCCACAGTCTGATGGATCACGCTGCAGATCTGTTTCAGCTTTTCAGCTTCCTGCACACCCATGCTTCATCATCTCCTTCTGTATTTCTGTCTGTATTATACCCGTAATTTGCTGCGAACGCAAGCTGTTTTCGGTATCACAGTCCGACGATGCCCCAGATATAGGTCGGCGCGGTCAAAGTGAAGACCAAACACGCAAAGAGAATGGCGGGCGCAGTCCATTCAAACTGCCCAGATTTCCGATAGTCAAAATATGCGGTACCTAATTTTACGAAGAAAGCAATGGCCAAAACCATATCAATTACGGGAAAAACTACGTTATCCACAACAGTTTTGATCTGTTCGGATGCCGTGGTCCAAGTGCTTTCGACGGCGGATGCAACATCGCCGCTGCCGGCTGCCGAGGCAAATGTTGCAAACATCAAGCAGGCAAGTGCGCAGAAGACGAGCAGTCTTCCGCGCTTCAGAATTTTCATCATAAATTATTCCCCCTTCCATTCCAGCACGAATACGACAGCCAGGACATCCTGCTCAGTCACGGGCTGCGAGACCGCCGACACAACGGCATCGTAGGAGAGCGGCAGTTTTCCATTTTCCGCAATCGTCCACGGTGAGGTCAGCGAGAATGTTTCTGCATCACCGGTTTTCGTCGTCACAGAATCGTTGATTTTGAAACCAAGCTGTTTGGCATCGACTTTGGCGTGCGCCATGTCGGTATCAAACGGAACAAGCTGCCAGCCGTTTTTGGTAGAAATCGAAACGCTGGATACAACGACCTCGCCGGTAGAACCGTTGATGATTTCTGCCGCGCCAACGTGAACTTCTCCACCCTCGTCAACGACGAGCGGCAGCGTGACCGGCACAGTTACGGAGAACACTTCGGTAATTTCCCAATGCGCATAGTAGGTGCTGTCACCATCTGTTTTGTAGACGGTGTTGGCATCGACCTGTGTGCCGCCGTTCGCTTCCGTGAACCAGCCGAGGAATTCGGCGTTCTTGCGCGTCGGTTCGGTGGGGAGGACGAGTGCTTCGCCGTAGGTCTGCTTTGTCGTCTCTGTATTTCCATCACCGAGATTCCATGTGACCGAATAGCTGTTGGCAGTAAACTGCGCATAGAAGGTCTTGGCTGCCGTGATGGTCACGGTGTTGTACAAGCTGCCGCCAGAAGCGGCGGTGTACCAGCCCTTGAAAGCGTGACCGGTCTTGACCGGCGTGCTCGTCGGGGCGGTTGCCGTCGCATTCGGCTTGCCTGTCGTGGTGATGCTGGCCTTGCCATCAATGGTGCCGCCGTTCGTTCCGGCATCCCACTTGATCGTCAGGCTGACAGTTGCACCGCAATCGTCGCACTTGCCGTCGCTGTTCGCGTCGGTGTGGTCAGCGTATTCATAGCCAGAATCGCCGCAGGCCGAGCACGTCTTGGTGCGCTTATGCTGCGTTTCGCTATCCGACATCCACGAGCCATAGGAATAGCTGTGATTGGCGTAGTCATAGGTCGATGCGCCGCAGCCGGAGCAGGTTTTGCTTCTGCAATGCTGAGTGTCAGAATACTTGCTCCACGAACCGGTTGTGTAGCTGTGATTTCCATAATCGGTCGTGGAATATCCGCAGGTGCGGCAGGATGCCGTTCGGCTATGCTGGCTGTCCGAATAATTGCTCCACGCTCCATAGCTCATACTGTGGCTGGCATAATCATAGTCCGTCGCGCCGCAGTTTCGGCAGGAACCTGTGCGCCGATGCTGACTGGACGAATACTGCTCCCACGAGCCATAGCTATAGTTGTGTCCGCTTGCATAGATGGTTTCGTTCTTGGTCTGACCGCAGGCGCACGAATAGCTTCTGTAACCATTGCTGGTACAGGTAGACGCCTGCTGACTTTGCAGCACCCACGTATGGCTGCCGCAGTCCGGGCAGGTACCGGAGCCGTAACCACCAGCGCCGTGACTCTTATAGGTGTAAGTGCCAAGGTACTGGACGTAGTGGCAGAGATAACACTCATTATAGTTTGCATGACCGCGAGACGAATGTGCGACTTCAACGTATGTGCCCTGGAACGAATACTTTCCGCATGAAGGGCAGTTGCCAATGATGGAGCCGGTGGACTGAACAGAGATACCCGGCGCTTTCTTGATGCTGCTGGGTGCAGTGGTGGCGGCGTCTGCGTTCTGATACACGCCGTACAGATCATAAAAATACCGGCTGCTGCGATTGGATGCGGCCCAATCGTAAGTGTGGAACGGCACCGTTGCTTCCGGGTAGCCAATGATGTAGGCGATATAGAGCGTATCGCCGCTGTCGGTTTCCCGCCAGAACGCATCCTCGCCGATGCTGTTCAGAACCGTTTCGCCGTAGTACATGGTCAGCGTGGAGAGCTTCGGGCAGTTGTAAAAGGCGTGCTTGCCAATGGTCGGCGCGAGCGGAAGCTCGGCTGTGGTCAGGTTGACGCAGCCCTCGAACCAATACGCCAGATCTGGGATGGACAGCGTTTCCACGTCCTCGAACCAGACCTCGGTGATCTGATCGCGGACAGCCGCCCAAGGCTGATCGTCTGCGCTTTGGAACACCGGCGCTTCGCCGCTGCCGGAGATGGTCAGCCAACCCTTGGAGTCCAGCGACCATTTGATGCTGCTGCCCGGAATCGTGCCGCTGGTCGCAGCTTCACCAGAAACGGACTGCACGGCGATTTCTTCGTCAGGGGCGCTTTCATAGACCGTGTGTTCGTGATCTTCGACTGCAAACGCCGAAATGCTCAGCGAAAACACCATACAGAGGGCAAGCAGCAATGCGGTGAATTTCTTGAAATTCTTCATCATGCAGCCTCCTTTTCACTCACAGCGGCAATGGTGAACACAATTGTTGCCGCATTGACGTTCGTAACAGCCTCGGACGCAGAAACTTTCGCTTTATAGCGGATGGCGAGATTTTTCTCAGCCGGAATCGCTGGGAACGCGCCGTCCGCAAGCGTCAGCGCGCCCGCGCCCTTGGTTGAGCAGCCGTTGATACTGAGTGCGATGCTGTTTTTGCCTGCGCTGAAATCATCATAGCTGCCGATCTCGAATGTTCCCGCCTGTACGTCCACATTCGTGACCTTGATCGCGCCAGTCTTTCCGGTATTGGTAATGGCTGCGTTGTTGGCGCAGACCACATAGCCGTCTACGAGCGAAACGGGCAGCGCGGCTGGAACGGTACAGGAAATGGGCGAGACCGTGTTGACTACCGTGAGTGTCACAGGAACACGCGCTTCGGTTGTTTCCGCAGCGGACGCGGTGACCGGAAAGGCAAAAATAAGCGCCAGCGCCAAGAGCAGCGCCAGAGATTTCTTCATGTCACTGCACCTCCTTCGGCCAGAGGTATGCGGTATGCAAAGTCAGCTCTGTGTTCAGCGTGCCGATCTGTTTGCCGTCACGGAACGCGGTGACAGTGACCGTGCAATCCACGTTCCCGAACTCCGGCGCTTCCAACAGCGTCAGCGCGGAAATGCTCTTGCCTGCGGCAAGCTCAAAGGCGTCCGCGATCAGCGTATTGTCCTTATTCCTGCGGATTTCCACTTTATAAGTGTCACTCTTGCTGTTGTTCACGAACTCCGCTTTTACGCCGGTTTCTCCGACCAGAGCATATAGATGAGCAGGAGCAGTAAGAGCAATCCGGTTGTCCGTGACAATCGCGTTGAGTTGCTTCTGGGCTTCGCGCAATCCGGAAACGTCGTAAAAAATAACTTCCGTTTCCTTGTGCTGCTTCGCGCGCTCCGTAATGCGAACCTTGATCGTGTCAATGACTGCAAGGGTGGAATCTCTGTCATAAATGACTTTCACGGCATCGTCTACGCGGGCCACGACAACAGCGGGCATATTCGTCCCAGCGTTGCAGTACACGGCTTTTGTTCCGCCGCCCCAGACAAGCAATCTGCCCTTGACGGTCACGTTGTCGAGCGTGATTTTTCCATCCGCCGCGCCGCAGCCGATAATGAGATCGCCGTCTACGGTCAGGTTTTTCAGCTCTACATCGTCGGTGCGAATCAGGACACTGCCTTTAATGTCCTTGTCATAAGTACCCTTGGATACAACGTAAGTGCCGATGATGTTATGGAAAATCTGCGCAAATTCCGCGCGCGTGATGTTGTCCAGCGGAGCAAGGACTTTGCCACGGCCGTGGATATAGTCAGCGCCTACCATCGCACGCACATAGGGCAGCGCCCAATTAGAAATCTCGCTGCGGTCGGAGAACGCGGACAGATCTGTTTTGGAGTACGAATCGTAATCCAGTTCCAACGCGCGGGCCACTACGGTCATGGCTTCTTGCCGCGTGATGGGCGAATCGGGGGCCATCGTAGAGCTGCTGCGTCCGTTGTAAGTCCCCATCTGCACGGCCATTGCAACGTCCTTGTAATACCACTTGTCCTTGAAAACATCCTTGTACTGCGAAATGTCCGCCGTTTTATAGCAACCGAACGAGCGATTGATGATTGCTGCCATCTCTGCGCGGGTCATATCTCCATTCGGGTCAATGACGGTTGCGCTCTTGCCATAAAGCAGACCGTTATCCACGGCCGCGGACACGGCTTCGGCATACCATGCGGTACGGTCGTAGTCGCGGAAATCTGTGGCCTTGCGGTTGACTGTGTTTGCCGCCGACGCGGATACTGCCAACGACAAGCAGGATACCGCCGCGAGGAATAATGCGAGGATTCGTTTTTTCTTCACGTTGAATACCTCCTTTTAGAATTTAAGGGGAACGCTTTTGGCGTTCCCCTTGGATGAATTGCGATTAGACCGCATCCCAAGCGATGATGAACAGAACGCTTGCGATGGCGGTGTTGGTCACGGCTTCGCTGACGGGCGTAACGATGGCATCATAGGTGATGCCGATAGAGTTGGCAGAAGTGTCGCCCACGCCGCTCATGTAGCAGCCTTCAGCGGCAGCGTCCAGAAGGGTCTGCTTGGAAGCGTTCTTGTTATCGGTCAGCTTCTTTTCACCGTTGCCGAGCGAAATCTGGAAACCGAACTTGTTGGAGTTGACCTTTTCGTGCGCGAGGGTGGATTTATCGCCAAACGCCGCAAGACTCCAACCCTGTGCAGCTTCGATGGAAACGCTGTTGACCTTGACCGCGCCGAAGCTGTTATTAACGATCTTTGCATCGGTAGCGGTGGAAACTGTGCCATCCGTGCCGACTGCAATGGGCAGAACAGTGGGGACGGTCACGGACATCTTGGTGGCAGCGGGATCGCCGCCGATGCTGCCGTCAGCGGTGGACGAGAGCGTGACACTGGATGTGCCGGTGCCTCCCGAAGTGTCAACGGTGTTGGCGGCGGAAGCGGAAATGGCGAGAGAAGCGAGCATACAAATTGCGAGAACGAGGGAAATGATTTTCTTGGTGTTTTTCATAGTTAAAATCTCCTTATTTTTGATAATCAGTTTTTGATGGTAATGTTGATGATTGCCCCGGCTGTGCCGATGATTTCGCCACTGACCGGATCAAGGTTGTGGAACATAGCTGTGCATTCGTATGTACCGGCCGGAAGCTCCACATCGAGGGCGGCACGTTCGATCTTGCTGCCAACAGGAATCGCTTTGCTCTGGTAGATCTGTTCACCGGTGTCGTTGCGGATGAACTCCACCTGCTGGGGATAGTTGTTGATCGATTCGTTTACGATCATGACATTGCCCTCGGATGCGCCGTTTTCAAAATACGGCGCGGTATTCATGCTGATGTTAATCATGCCTTCCGCGACTTTTTCGTTCAGTTTTTCCGCAATTTCTTCGGGCGAAAGGTTATCCCAGCCGCCCTCGACGGCGCTGGAATCGTAGACGATACCGGTTTGACCACGAGCGTCTTCTTTGGTCAGTGGCTTGCTGACCAGACGGGTGATAAGAAAAATGCCCGCGCCAATGGCACAGACGAGAAATGCGACGGCAAGCACAACACGGATATTGAGCCGTGCCTGTTTTGGATGATCCTGATATACTTCGTACATGGAAACAGCTCCTTTGTATTTTGTTTTGTATGCTAGGGCGGAATACGATAGCGACACAGCAGGCGATACAGGTCGTCCGCCGTGCATGGGATTTGATTTCCGGGCAATTCGATACCTCCTCCGTCTGAATTTGAGTATAAAAAAACACGACCTTGTAAAAAGTCGTGTTTTTATAAAGTTAGCCGCGCTTCATCCGGCGCGCTGCCTGAGAAACTCCAGAAACAGGTCTTCAATTTCCTTGTCGCTTTTGAACTTGCTCAGGTACGGTGCAAAGCGTTTTCGGTCAAAGCTCAGCTTTTTCGGCGGCGCGGCAGCCCGCGACGTTGCCTTTTCCCGTGCCTCCCGCCATGCGGCGTAAATTGCCTGTTGGTCCGCTGATGGCGGCGGGCATTGTGCCTGAATAAACGCCGTTGTCTGTTTGTTCAGCGCATAGCCATCGATCTGGCACATCTCAATGAACGCCGTCTGCGCAGACTCATCATAATCTGCGATCAAGTCAGCGCAGGCCAGATTCAGCTTCTTGGGCTCATTCTCCACGATCTCAGCAAGCGGTGGGATCAGTTGTGCCAGCTTGACAGCCTTGCGAATTTCATACTCTGTCACACCAAAGAACTCGGCCACGATTCCGCGGGCGGAATACTTCTGGCGAGATTCGCCAGAAGTTAAATCCGTGCGGAATCCGTGCCGGTTTCTTGCATCCAGCAACGCTTTATACGCTTTTCCACGCTCAATGATCGTCAGATCCTGCCGCCGCAAAAGATTCGTCGCAATCGCGATGCTGATGGCACGCTGGTCGTTGACGGTCATGACCGTTGCGGGAATGTCCGTCCAGCCCGCCAACTTTGCCGCCGCTGTGCGGTTATGCCCGGCCAGGATTTCAAATTCATCCGTTCCTGCAATGGGACGCACCAGAATCCGCTCATACAAACCATTCTCCTTCAATTCTTCCGCAAAGGCTTCCAGCTTGGCGTGGGGGTAGGGATGAAAGCCAATGTCAGCGGTATAGAACGGGTGTAGCTTGCAGACCGGCACGTCACGGAATTGCGTTTCCGTCTGCGGTACCGGCATCTGAAAGATCTGCTCATACGCCGCGTCGCCGGTCTGCTGCTCGGACGCCTGCTGGGTCGCACTCATGCGTTTGCGCAGCATCTCGTTCATATTCGCTCTAGCCAAGCCGCAGCACCTCCGAAGCGAGATTCCGATAGGATTCCGCTGCCGGGTTGCCCGGCTCGTAGTCCAGAATACTCATGCCGGCCATGGGGCATTCCGCAATACGGATGGTGTACTCGATGGGGCGGTCAAAGACGTTCAAGTCATCACCGTAGATTTCCCGGACACTCTGCTGCACGCTTTTGCAGAGCTGCGGTCGCGACTGGTACATCGTCAGTAAAATACCGGCGATCTTCAAACCCGGATTGAAATGCTTCTGCACGGAACGTACCATATCAAGCACATCCGGGATGCCCTCGGATGCGAGGAAGTGGGACTGCACGGGGATGATGCAGTAATCCGACGCGCTCAGCGCATTGACAGTCAAAAGCTCTTGATTCAGTCCGCAATCAATGATAATATAATCATAGGCATTGCTCAGCGGTTCCAGCACCTGCGCCAGCATCTTTTCCGCGCAGCATTCGGATTCGTTCACGGCTCTGTACTGCGAGATCTGCATGACTTGGAGCCGCGCCGCCGCATCCGATAAGCGTCGGTTCGCGGGAATGAGATCCGGCTTGCCGTCTGTGTGCAGGATGCAGCGCGGCAGATGCAGCTCCAGATCCTCCGGGTAGTCGATAGCGACAAGCAGAAGATTTGCCAGCGTATATTTCTGTTCCGCCGGCGTAAAACCCATGGACGCGGTCAGATTGCCCTGCGGGTCGTTGTCGATGAGAAGTACGCGCTTGTTTTCGTCTGCCAGCGCAGAAGCAAGATTCAGAGCGGTGGTTGTCTTGCCGACGCCGCCTTTTTGATTGGTGATTGTAATCACGGAATTCTTTTTCATGTCATACCCTCGCCTTCAGGTTTCTTTGGTCATAATCAGCGCTGAGAACGTAGTCGATCACACTGTCCTTCACAATGTAATAGGACGGTCTTATAAAAAATGACTGCACTCTTTTTTCGTGGATCAGTCTGCTTGAAAATGAAATGCTGATTCCGTTTAACATTTGCCGCAGCTGTGCCTGTGTGACCAGATCAGGATAGTCCTGAAACAGCTTTTGATAATACGCACGATTTTTCTTCATGGCGTTTCCTCTTATCATCAGAATTTGTCATTGGCAGAAACGCTTGTTTGCTCTTTGCTCGTTCTCTCCATTTTCTTTCCGAATCACTTTTTTCGAGGAAAAACGCTCGTTTTCTTGGTGTCTCCAACTTCCTCCAATTTCCGTTCAAAGCCTTGCAATCACAAGGATTTTTGGCATTGACTTCCTCGTAGGTCTTTTCTCTTCTGGATTCGGTCGAAGTCTTAAAATCCCTCGGCGTAACAACCGTGCGGGTTCGAGCCCCGCCACCGGCACCACTCAGAAATGACCTTTGTATGTCAGATGGCCGCTTAGGGCGCGTCCATCTCGACAGCAATGGTCTTTCTTCGTTCAACCCCGTGACCGCTTCGCTGGATTGCGGGGTTGTGCTCCGTCGCTTCTCTTCATAAAAAGAACCGCCGCTGCTCCATTGGGAGCAGCGGCGGCGCTATGTCTGAAAGCTGCGGTCACGCGTTTTCGTTTTCCTTATCCAGCTCGGCGAGGAAATTGATGAGCCGGGCCTCGTCCTCGCGGCGGTCGGCAAACAGCTCGAGGTTGTCGCCCTGCTCGCTCAGAAGCTGGCCGAGGGCGATGTACTCGCTCAGCGCGCTCTTGAGATTGAACACGTCGCCGTCCTGGCTCTTGAGGTACACGTCGCCAGCGCAGGCGTGGATGACCTTGCGGAATTCTTCGACTTCTTTGATGTTCTTGAGTTTCATGTTCATTGCCTCCCATGCAATTTTTTACTTTGACTTTCGATTACAGTTGCAGTATACGCGCTGGGGAAGGAAAATTCAAGGGGTGGTTTGAACAAAACGCACAAAAATATGTGTTTTATTTTGTGCGATACGCCGGATAATAAGTATACAACCGGGTCAGAGCCGCACTGCGGCTGGCAGCGCCGGGTGCAAGAAAGTGCACATCCGCACCCACGTCCTGACTGCCCTGCAGCACGATCAGAAGTGTGTCCATCTCCTTTCCGGCAGAAAAGAGGATGGATGCCTCGCCGGACAGACCGTGCCATGCGCCGTCCTCACGCGTGAGCATCAGCGTATACGGCTCCTCCATACCGTCAAGGCCGGAGATCGTCAGCGTCCCGTGAAACAGATTACTGTGCAGCACGCTTTTCGTCAGCGTGCCGGTGAGCGTGAGCGTGTGCGCCTGTGCAAATGCCTCGTCGGCCAGCGCGTATTCCGTGACGGTCTGGGAAAGCTCGACCGGCGTCTGCGTCGGTACCGCGACCAGCACCACAAGATTTAAAATCAGCACTGCGACCGCAATTCCGAACACCGCCGTGCGGTGGCGGGCGAACCAGTTCTTATTTTCTTCTCCCATAGCTCAATTCTCCATTCTTCACAGATTCTTCAGATTTGAAGCCTTGAAATAGTTACAATTTAGTGTATAATAAATTACAGATTGATATTTAATCAACATCTCACACCGAAAGGAGCGGATGCGATGGCAGCATGACCGGCCGCTTTTACACAAACAACCAAACCAACCAGTTTCAAAAGGGCGCTGCGGGATCCCGCAGCGCCCTTTTTGATTATACAGGAATCTTCCAAAATCCGCAAGCGGTCAGAACCGCTGATTTATCCGACGTACGGAACCAGCTCGAAGTATTCCAGCTCCGATTCGCCGTCAATATACCACTGCCAGTCCCCCGCGGGCTGCTCGATTGCGATGCGTCCGGTCACGCCGTCGCTTGTGATCACGTCGACGAAGCTCTTGCCGTCCGTTCCCGTGACCTGCAAAACCGTGCCGGGGCCGAAGACGGACTCCGTGCCGTCGTCCAGCGTGACGGGAATATCCCGCACAACGGACAGGCGGGAATAGCTCGTATTTGCGGGAACGATCTGCCACGCATCGCCCAGCGGCGTCAGCACATCGTCGTGCAGGGCATAGGCACGGATGGCGCTGTAGGAGCCGAGCACATTCTGCGTGCTCTCAAGCTGGAGGCTGTTATCGGAGACGCCGATGATCGCGGCCTCCAAATAGATCTGGTCCTCAAACGGGATCAGCTCCGGCGTCCCGGTCTTCATCGACCAGACATTCAGCACATACTGATCCCCGTTCATATTGCCGTTGAAATAGACCTCCGGATAGCCGTCCGCGTCCAGATCAGCCAGCCAGATGTGTGCGTTGAAGCTGGCGGGATAGGACACATCCGGCTCCTCAAAGCCGGTGTCGAACACGTCCGACCCCTTCTGAATGCGCAGCACAAACGACTGCTGGTCATATTGGTCCCAGATGCGCAGCAGCTGCACCGTCTCGGGCGTGCCGCAGCCATCCAGATCTGCCTCGCCGCTGCGGACGATCTCGGTGCGGATGCTCTGGAAGCCGTAAAGCGTGATGCCGTCATAGGGGATCTCAGCCGGAACCGGATCCTGCGCAGGAAGCTCGACCGGGGCAAACGGCTCCGCCTCAGGCTCAGACGGGACTGGCTCGACCGGCTGCGGGTCTGTGACCGTATTCGTCGTGTCCTCGACCGGCTCCTCCGACGGGACGACGCGTATGGCGACCGCCAGCACCTGCGGCGGGTCAGACGTTTCAACGCCGCCGAGATACGTGATATCCACCTGAAGTGCCTGCGTCAGCTCGGACACAGAAATGGGCCAGCCGTCCGCGCCGGTGGGGACAAGCCCGTCGGCCAGCGCGACCGTGACCGTGTCCGCAGAACCGAACGACGAGTCTTTGTCTGCAGGGCGAACCGTCAGCGTACCGCCGCCGGATGAAAGAATATCGGCAGTAAATGTCGTGACGTGTACCTCAGCGGGCGCTTCCGGCTCCGGGTCAGCCTGTACAGGCTCCTCCGGAAGCGGCTTTGCACAGCTGCACAGCAGCGAAAGCGCCAGCGCCGCGGCCAGCACGAGAATCAGCTTTTTCATAGTTCCTCCTTCTGGGAGATCGCAATCGCAGTCCCAGCGTCACCATAATAGCGGATTCTGCCGCATTCGTCAATGGACAGTTTTGCTTATTTTGAATATGTTTTGCCCGTTTCCTCCATCAAAATGCGCTCTTTTTGTGATTATGTGAACTTGCGGAAACAATTTGTAATTTCCGGGGAAGTGCAGCCCAGCCGCCTGTCCGTATCGCCCCAAGGCCAAAGCGCGCGGCGCAAAGCTTCTCTGCCAGGCGCTGTCCTCCGCTTCATCCGGATCTTGCAGCGAAGCCCCACGTCACGTTCTTCAAAAATACCGCCTCTTCTTACCATGCGCTGCATGATAAAAAGAGGCGGCTTTTGCTCTCCGGTGCGCCGGTCAATACGCCAGCGCAGACTGGACGGTGTGGTGGATGAGGTCGTGACCGGCCTGCGTGGGGTGGATGCCGTCCGCGCCGATGAGCGTCGGGAAGACGCGGCTTTTCAGGAACTCCGCGCGCAGATCGACCAGACGGCAGCCGAACGCGCGGCTCAGCTGCGCGACCATGGCGTTATAATACTCCTGCCAGCGGTACAGATGGTCCGTATCGCCCAGCCAGTGCAGAATATTTTCTGCGCTCAGGCCTCTGGTGATAAAGGAGAAATACCGCTCCTGCTCCAGCGGCGGCAGGCTCGTCATGGCCACGCGGGCGCCCGCGCTCTGCGCCTTGCGGATGGCGGTGCAGTATTGGTCGATGAACTTCTCCGACGGCGTGTGCGGCAGATGCTCGCCGTCCGGATCCTCCGAGATGGCCTTCCAGTCGTAATCGCAGTCGTTGCCGCCGAAGCAGAACAGCACCGTCGTATCGCCATCGCAGGAGCCGAGCTTCCGGTCAAGCTGCTTCAGTCCCGCGTCGATGGTCGCGCCCATTTTTGCGTTGTTTTCCACGGTGACGCCCTGCGCACGCAGCGTGTCGAAATCATGCTCCTGACACAGGTGATAGCTCTGGCCGTTATAGGTGACGCCCTTGATGATGGAGTCGCCGAAGATCTTCAGATTTTTCATGGGGATCCCTCCTGCCTGTTTGTATCTCCAGTGTAGCCGCATGGCGGGAAAAAGTCTCCCGATTCCTGCCCCAAAACGCTCTCCGGGTTCGTTCCCAGCAGTCTACAAAACGAAGTCCGGCACTCTACTGCCCGTAGAGTGCCGGTTTTTTGCGAGAAAAGTTCGCAGTGCACAGCCAGAAGCAGTAGAATCCGAACCCGGCAGCACTTCACTCGCCTTCCTGCATTTTTTTGACGATTTCCATAAAGCGGGCGGTCACACGGTCGTAATTTTCCCTCCGGTGCGGGAACAGACAGCCGGAGCAGTCCTTTATCCCGTTCTCCGTATAGCGGAAATTGCCGCCGCAGCCGCGTCCGAGCGCGTACAGCGGGCAGTAGCAGAACAGGCAGTTGAAATCCTCCGGGTGCTTTGTCTCATGGCAGGGGAAATATTCGCAGTCCCGGTTCTGAAAAAATGCGTAGTGCCGCTCTTCCATCATTCCTTCTCCTTCAGCCGCTCGCACAGCGCCGCGTCCGGCGTGACGACGGCAGTCTGATACGTCGTGTAGATCACCATGCCGGGCTTCGCGCCCGCAGGCTTTTTGACAAATTTCACCGGAGTATAGTCGACCGGCACGTTCTGGCCGTCGCGGGCCTGCGAATAATACGCCGCAAGCTGCATCGCCTCCGTCACCGTCCGATCGGGCGGCGTCCGGCCGTTCGTTTCGATGATGACGTGGCTGCCGGGGATCTTCTGGACGTGCAGCCAGACATCCGTTTTGGCCGCCAGCTTTGTCGTCAGCTCGTCGTTCTGCCGGTTGCTGCGGCCGACAAAAATCGGGAAACCGTCAGACGACATGAACCGCATGGGGCGGCTCGGCGGCAGCTTCATGCGCTTTTTGCGGTCTGTCTCGCGCAGATAGCCGCCGGAGACAAGCTCCGCCCGAATCTCCTGTAAATCCCGCGCGGATTCCGCACGTGTAAGCGCGTCGAGGACGCTCGCCAGATACGCAAGCTCCTGCTCACCCTTTGCGATCTGTTCTGTCAGAATTCTTTCGGCGTTCTTGGCCTTCTGATAGTCCTTATAGAATTTCGCCGCGTTCTGCTGTGGGGAAATGGCCGGGTTGAGGGTGATTTCGATCTCCTTCATGTCCGGGTCGTAAAAGTCAGCGGCGCGCAGCTTCGTCTGGCCGCGCCTGATGGCGTAGAGGTTCGCCGTGAGGATATCGCCGAGCTGCCGCAGGCGCTCGCGGTCATGGGTCGCGGCAAGCTCCTTACGCTGGTTCTCCAGCTTGCGTGCCGTGCGTGCGTGCAGATTGGAGACGGTTTTGCGGATGGCCTGCGATGACTGCCGGATTGAGTCAGCGCGGTCGCGCGCGGCATAGAACCGGTCGAGCAGCTGCGAAAACGAGTCATACGGCTCCTGCCGGATAAAATCGCCGTACTGCGTCACGGGCAGGCAGGTAAAGTCCCACGGGCGCTCGTCGCGATACAGGAGCATGGGCTGCGGCGGCATGGTCTGAAGCTGCGCGAAGGCGGCAAGCAGACGCGCTGCCAGCGCTGTTTTTTCTTCTGCCGAAAGCGCGGACAGGTCGGTATCCAGATCGCCCGTCAGGCGGAACGCAAGCTCCCGGCACACAAGCGGCGAGAGGCCGCCGAAGGTATCCAGCAGCCAGCCGTCAAGACGCTTCGGCGCGGTCTGTGCAGACAAAAGCGCGGCCAACTCCTCTCCCGTGACGGCAAACGGGTCGCGCTTGCCCTGCGTGGGCGGCAGATGGTAGTAAAGCCCCGGCAGAACCTGCCGCTTTTCACTCATTTCAAAGTCGACCCTGCGCAGGCAGTCGACGATGCGGCCGTCCTCGCCCGTTAAGATCAGGTTGGAGTTGCGGCCCATGATCTCCAGGATCAGGTGCTTGCGCGTGGGGCTTCCCATCTCGTCGGTGCAGTCGAAGGTGAGGTCGAGCAGGCGCTCCATCTCCGGCTGCTGCATGGACACGAGACGGCCCCCTGTCAGGTGCTTGCGCAGGAGCATACAGAACATGGGCGGCTGCGCCGGATTTTCGGCCGGCTCGTTCGTCAGGTGGATGCGCGGATGATTGGGCGAGGCCGTCAGCAGCAGCCGTCCGCCGCCAGCCGCACCGCGCATGGACAGAATCAGCGTGTCGCGCTGCGGCTGCTGGACCTTATCGATGCGGCAGCCGGTCAGACTGCCCTCCAGCTCACGACGGACCGCCGTGAGGAAAAATGCGTCAAATGGCATGGGATTCCTCCATGGTCAGGATAAAAAGCTCGTTCAGCCGGTCGAGCTGGCCGGTGAGATATAACGCGCCGAACAGGCATTCCAGCCCCGTGGCTCTGGCATACTGCGCATAGGTGGCGTTTTTCGGCACCTGATGCACGTGCGCGTTGCGCCCGCGCTTGTAAAAGGCCAGCTCCTCCTCTGTCAGAAGCGGGAGCATACGCTCGGCCCGCGCAGCCTGCGCCGGAGCGCAGACGAGGTCGACCGTCGCACGGTGCAGATTGCCGTTCAGCGCCTTGCCGGACGCACAGAGGAAGCTCCGCACCAGCAGCTCAAACACCGCGTCGCCGCAGTGCGCAAGACCAAGCGCGCTGATCTGGTTGATCGCGCGCCGGTCCATGTTCAGATGAAAATAGTTTTCCAAGCAAATGCCTCCATTGTTCGGAACTTTTTATACTATACCACATCTGCAGGCAGGTTTTCCAGTGGGCGCAAAAAAATGGTTGACTTATTGGTTACATTCTGTTACAATTAGGAAGAGTTTATCGAACGAAAGAGGGCATTTTGTATGCAGAAGAAATTCCGCCGTCTGGCGGCAGTCATGTTATGCCTGACGCTGCTGGCCGTACCGGCGCTGGCCGCCGAGGCGACCATTGATCTGGATTACGTCACGATCGTGGGCGAGAGCTTTGCCGCCGATACCTTCTGCGGCGTGGACGCGCTTTATAATGAATCGGGTACGACGCTGTTCTGCAACGAGCTGATCGAACGGTTCTACAGCGCCGTTTACGGCGTGACCGTGTTCACGAACAGCGGCGATATCACCGCTGCCAGCCCGTCGGGCTACTGGTTCGAGGTTACATACACGCCGCAGCCCGGCGATATCGCCTATGCCTCCGCCGAGGCGCGGGAGCGCTACGGCAACCACTATGCCATCGTCAAATCCGTCGACGAAGCGGGCGGCACCGTCACGCTGTTCGAGCAGAACTGGGTCTGGGACGGCAAGGCCGGTGTAAACCGCAGGATCCCCTATGACGGCGGGTGCTATACCTTCTATACCATGTGCTCCAGCGCCGGACGCGCAGCGCCCGCCGGAGAAGCGGAGCCTGTTGCCGCAGCGCCTGCGGCGGAGGCGCCGCAGCCCGTATCCGACGACGTATCCACGATCTATGCATGGGGCAGCGGCATATCCAGCATCACCGGAACGCCGTCCAGCTGGGCCGCGGAGCTTGTCTCGCACGCGGACGTCTACGGCATCACCATGCTGTCCGACGGCAGCTATCAGTCCGCCATTACACGCAAGGCCCTTGCCCGCCTCGCGGCGAACACCGCGCGAACGCTCGGACTGGTCGAGGACGTATCCGATCCGGTCGCCGTTGTGCAGCAGCTCGGCGTAATGCAGCCGAACGCCGACGGCAGCTTTGACACGACCTCCAGGGTCACGCGCCAGATGGCCGCGACGGTGCTGCTGCGTCTTCTGCGGCAGTCGAGCGTGGTCTTTGAGGCTGATATGTCGATGCTCGACCGCTATCCCGACAGCGCCTCCATTTCCGACTGGGCCAGAGAGGCCGTCGCGATGATGACGCAGTATGATCTGATGAACGGCACAACGAAGGGCTTTGAGCCGAAAAAGGACATGACGCTCGAGCAGTGCCTCGTCCTGCTCACGCGCATCTGCGAGTTCTGAACGGATAACGAACAAAATGATATGCGCAGCGCCTGCCCCGCATGGGCAAGGCGCTGCGCATCAGTCTGTCAAAGAGCTGCTGTATTCCTAAAAGCCATAAAAACAGCTGCCTGCGGCGCTTCGGGCCTGCAGGCAGCTGTTTTTTACATTGTTACATGGGCAAGCGTCTTTACATATTCGACCGACTGCATGATCTGTGCGTAAAGCTGCTCGTCCGACGGCTCCAGGAAGCGGAAGGACAGATCCCGCACGCTGACGCAGAAGCTCATAGGCATTTCCAGCGCGCAGCCAAGCGTTCCGCCCTGCCGTTCCAGCGCGGCAAGCATGGCCGGATATGGGAACACGCCCTGCCCGATCGGCTCGTTCCAGATATAGCCGTCGTGGATGCTGCCGTCCTTCATGTGCAGATACGCGACCGGCACGGAGGCGTTCTGCAGATCCTCGTCCAGCCGGATCTCGCCCCGGCAGAAGCGGTAGGTATTTCCCGGGTCATAGGTATATTGGACGTGCGGCAGATCCAGCTCCGCGAACACGCCGCCGCATTCGCTTGCCGGGCCGACGATATCGCCGTAGGATTCCAGCCCCAGCCGCAGGCCATAGCGGTCAGCGGCCTCGGCCGCCCGCTTGACGTGCTCCTCAAACACGGCGTACCGTGCCTTCGGGCCGCAGCGCGTATTGACGAGCTGCGCGCCGATCTGCCCGGCAAATTCGATCTTTTTCAGCAGACGCGCGAACTGCGCCTCGTCCGTCATGTCGCAGTGCGCCGACAGCGCGGTGCATTGCAGATCGCGCTTCTGCAGCTCCCGCTCGATCTGCATAACGTATTCCGGTGAAACGCGCTCTGCGACGATCTGCTCGCTGATGCCGTCGATGGCGGACAGCTCGATCGTATGGAACCCGCAGCGGCGGGCCATGTCCATGGCGCGGATCGGGTCCGTGCCCGGAACGTTATTGGCGCAGAATGTAAATGGTGCAAGTGTCAGCATATGGATCCCTCCTGTTCAAAGCGCAGCATGACCTTGGCCTCGCGGCCGCTGGATTTTTCGCGGAATGCCTCGATCCCCTTGGAAAACGACAGCTCGCGGGAAATGACCTCCTCCAGCTTCAGCTGGCCGGCCATGGCGATGGCCGCCGGGAACTGTCCGCTCGGCACGCAGACGGCGGAGAGCGTTGCGTCCTTCCAGTAGAGCGTGAACAGATTCAGCTCCAGATTATAGTCCATCCCGTAAAGCCCGAAAAACACGACGGAGCCGCCGCGCGCGACAAGATTCATGGTGATCGCCGCCGATTTCCGGTCGCCGCTGGCCTCGATGACCGCGTCGTAGCCGATTCCGCCGCTCAGCGTCAGCGCCTCGGTCACGACGCTCTGTGTATTCGGGTCGATCACAACGTCCGCGCCGAAGCGAAGCGCCGCCTCCCGCTTTTCCGCGACCGGCTCGACCACGACGATCTGCCCGACCGGGTGCTGCCGCACAAGCTTGAGGATGATCTGGCCCATGGCCCCGCAGCCGAGCAGAATGACCCGCTTGCCGTAGCCGAGCCGCGCTTTGCCTACGGCGTGCATGGCCATCATCAGCGGCTCGATCAGGCTTCCAGCCCGCAGGCTCACCTGCTCCGGCAGGCGGAAGACCTGCTGCTGGCGGATATTCAGATATTCCGTCATCAGATCGGCATAGCCGACGCTGGGGTTCGTACAGTATTCCGGTCTGTTGCTGCGGCAGGCGTCACACAGGCCGCAGGGCTCATACGGGTTGATCGTCACGCGGTCGCCCGGGTGGAGCGCACGGACATTCTCGCCTACCGCTGTCACGACGCCGGAGCCCTCGTGCCCGAGATAGCCGTTCAGCGGATACGCCGCGGTTCCGCGCAGCATCATCATATCATAGCCGCAGATCGACGCGAACGCCATTCTGACCTGCACCTCGCCCGGCCCCGGCGTGGGCGGCATGGGAAGCTCCTTGAAATACAGCTTCCGGTTCGGCTGCATCCGAAGCGACCGGATCATAATTCTGCCTCCTTCTGCATGGCCGCGCGGTACTCCTGCGGCGTCATGCCCGTTCGTCTTTTGAATACCTGACTGAAATATTTAGAGTTTTCAAAGCCGACGTTTCCGGCGATATCGATGATGCGGTCTTTCGTCTGCAGCAGCTGCTTGGCGCGGCGGATGCGCTGCTCGCTCACATAGGCGTTGAAGGCCTGCCCTGTCTCCTTTTTGAACACGCGGCTGAGATAGGCCGGGTTCATATGGACATACTCCGCCGCGACCGTCAGCGTCAGCGGCTCAGCAAGGTTCTGCGCAACGAAGCGGCAGACCTCGTCGATGGCGCTGTTGGACGTCGTGCGAAGATTGCGGATGCTGGAAAACAGCGCGGTCATCTGTTCGCGGCAGATGGTGAACATGGCCTCGACTGTTGCAGGCCGCTGCGCGCCCAGCAGCGGGGTCGGTGCAGGATCGACGCCGAAGCTGCTGCTGAGGGAATACATCTGAACCGTCAGCTGCGTCATGACAAACGAGCAGACCTCATCCGACATACTGTGGCTGACCATGTCCTGCAGCTCCCGCAGGATCGCAAGCGCCTCCAGCTGCCGCGCATCCTGCATACTCAGCGAAAGCGCCGAAAGCTTTTCGTGCAGCAGCTGCTGTGTGACCGGCACGCGGTAGGAAAACGCCATCTTCGGCTGTAGGCAGAGCGGCGAGAAGAAAAAGCGCAGCTTGCGCAGCTCCAGCAGCTGGCGGCACTGATTGTGCCACTGCGGCAGCGGCAGCGGTACGTCGGAAATATCAAAGGTCATCTGCCCGAGCGCGTGATGCGCGGCCAGTGCGTTGATCTTCCCCGCCCAGAGCGCCCAGTCCGGCTCCGCATCCTGCCCGCCGGCGAGCAGGATGCACAGGTTCTGGTCGCGGTAAATGCAGATATCCGTGTTTCCGAGCGGGCGGAGCAGCTCGGTCAGCTCCGCAAAAAACGATTCCAGCGCGGCATAGTCGGAGGAAAGGCCTGGCCCCGGCTGCCCGTCCGGCTGGGAGCCGAGCAGGATCCAGCAGTCCTGGCTGCCCACGTGCAGCCGCCCGAACTGCTGCTGCGCGGACCCCGTGCCGACCGGCACAAGGCCCATCAGCAGCTCCATGACCTCCAGACTGTGCTGGACATATTCGTTTTCCGGGGGCCGGACTGCGCCCGTTTCGTGCTTTTGCAGGCGTCCGGCCTCCTCGACCGCGTGCAGGAGCATCGCATCCGAGGGCATGGCGTCCGGCAGCAGCTGCTGCACCTTGACCGCAGCCGCACCCTCAATGACCGCCTCCGACCCATCGGACAGCAGGACGAAGCGCGGGCAGATCCCGCGCGGGAGCAGATAATTGATAAGATCCTCCGGGTTCCAGAAGGTCATATGCACCGGCATGATCACAACGTCCGGGTGCAGCGACTCGATCAGCGACATTCCGAGCACACTATTGTCCGCCGTTCCGCACAGCTGAATGTGCCCGGCCTGCCCCAGAAGGATGCGGCGCAGATGCTGCGTCTGCGAATACAGGGATGAAATAATCAGGACCTGAATCATGACAGCCTCCCGTTGCTTTTTTACTGATGTCAGATATTTTATCACAGCACGCCCGCAATGCCAAGCTTTTTGTTGGATTTGCTCCGTTTCTGTCTGAATCTCACCCCAAATATGTATATTATTTTTACTTCCGACAATCCAATGCAAAAATTCAAACTATCAAGGTATAATTTTCGCACTTCCACCATGCATTTTTCACAATGTCGTATGCAAAATTGTGAATATGCACAAAAACCACAGGCATATTTTGACGCGCTTTTGTATTTTTGGGTGGGAAAAGGTTGAAATATAAAGCGCAAAGCCCCGGTTGATTCGGTATCATGGAAACAGCAGAACACCATATGCAAAAAAACTTGTTGGAGGAAAAAAGAACATGAAAGCTCTCGTTTACACAACACAGGCGAAAATGGACGGAAGAAAAGTCATCGAACCCGGCAAATGTGAGCTTCTGGACATCCCGGAACCGCAGCTTCTGCCGACCGACGATATGAAGATCCGCGTCGACTACTGCGCCATGTGCGCGACCGACGTGCACATCGTCACGATGGGTCTGTACGGCATGCCCGCACCCTGGATCATGGGCCATGAGCTCTGCGGCACGATCGTCGAAGTCAATCCCCGCGCCACGGAAAACGGCTTTGCCGTCGGCGACAAGGTCGTCGTAAACTGCACCGCACCGTGCGGCTGCTGCGACGAATGCAAGCGCGGCCACGACATCTTCTGTAAGCATCCGATCGCAGGCTCCTTCGTTCACGGCTTCACCGAATACTGCACCGCCGTCTGCGAGCAGGTCTTCCAGATCCCGAAGAACAGCCCCATCGACCCGAAGTATTACTGCCTCGCAGCGCCGATGGCCTCCGCGATGGACGGCATGGATCTGGCCGACATCAAGATCGGCGACAACGTGCTGCTGCAGGGCTGCGGCGCGATCGGCTCCATCATCCTCAACATGCTCCTGCTCAAGGGCGGCGCAAACGTCACCGTTTCCGATCCCATCGCAGAAAAGCGTGAGACGGCTCTGAAGCTCGGCGCACAGTATGTCATCGACCCGAAGAATGAGGATCTGAAAGAACGCGCGATGGAGATCACAAACGGCCGCGGCTACGACGTGATCTTCGACGTTTCCGGCGTTCCCGCCGCCGCTCCGCTGCTGCCGAAGCTGCTGGCCAACAAGGGCACGGTCGTCTACTTCGCCGTATTCCCGATGGACTATGAGCTGCCGCTCAACCTGTACGACCTGTACATAAAGGAAGGCCGCCTGCAGACCGTCTTCACCACGATCTACAACTATCCGCGCGTCATCGACCTCATCCCGAGAATGAATCTGGACGTGATCGCAAACCGCGAAATGAAGCTCAGCGACGGCGTCGAGATCTTCAACGCGTTCCTGGAATCCAAGAGCAACAAGATCATCGTCGACTGCCAGCACTGATGGCTTCCATCCGATTTCCGTTCAACAACAAAGAAGAGATAGAAAGGATACAACATGGAACATAAGCAAACTGTAACCGAGGTCAAGGAATCCCGGTTGAGCGTCAAGCAGAAGGTTCTGTTTGGCATGGGCGACTATCTCAATACCATTACCTATGGTATGATCAGCGCCTTCCTCATGGCCTTCCTGACCGATACCCTGCTGATCCCCATGGCAGCAGTCACCGCCATTATGTCCCTGTCCAAGCTCTGGGACGCCATTAACGACCCCGTCATCGGCGTTATCATCGACAAGAGCCGTTCGCCCAAGGGCGTGTACCGCCCATGGCTGATTCGGATGATGGTTCCGTTCGCGCTGTCGAACATCCTGCTCTGGCTGCCGATCGGCCATTGGTCGACCTCCGCCAAGATCACCGTCGTCTCCATCGTCTACTGCCTGTACATGGTCTTCTTCACGGCCTATCATATCGCCTACGGCTCGCTCGGCGGCGCTATGACGCAGAACACGGACGACCGCGGCTCGCTCTACGGCTATCGCCTCGGCACATCCCAGCTGCTGTTCTGGCTGATGACGGTTCTGTGGCTGCCGCTCATCAACCTGCTGATGTCCGGCGGTATGGCGCAGGACAAAGCATATTTCACCGCTGCCATTATCTTCACTGTCCCCGGCCTGCTGTTTGCAGTCCTGCTGTACCGGAACTCCAGGGAAGTCGTCGAGCCCCAGAAGAGCACCAAGCTGCCCGCAAAGGATCTTTGGCACTTCGTCATTCAGAACGGCCCGTTGCTCATGGTCATGTTCGGCCAGTTCGTCTGCGGTATTTACATGTACGGCCGCAGCGGCGTCATGATGTACTACTTCACCTATTATGCCGGCAACACCAACCTCTTTACGATCTATAATCTGATCGCCATTGGCTGCGGTATCGCAGGCCCGTTCACGGCCCCGATCCTCATGGAGAAGTGCGGCAACAAGGGCCGGATCGTCGCTCTGGGCGCAATCGGCTCCGGCGCGCTGTTTGTCGCGATGAACTTCATCAACGCCGGTACCAATCCCCTGCTGTTCTACATCTTCGCCGGTGTCAGCGGCTACTTCAACGGTCTGATCATGGCTGCGGTCTACGCCTGCATGCTCGATACCATCGAGGTCGGCCAGTATAAGACCGGTATCCGCGCCTCCGCGTTTGCCGTCTCCCTCTGCCACTTCGCGAACAAGCTCGGCATGACCATCTCCACTGCCGGTGTCGGCGCTGTTCTGGCCGCGCTCGGCTTCGCCGCCAACCAGACGCAGAACGGCGACGTCCTGTTCTGGATCAACGGCTTCTTCACCTGGGTCCCCGGCGTCATCGGTATCGTCGTCGGCGTTGTCTTCCTGTTCTACAAGCTCAACCGTGAGCGTTACTACGAGATCCTTGCCAAGCTCAAGGAAAAAGCCGAATAATCCCCCCCCGCAACCACAAGCTGAAAGGAGTTTTCACATGGCAGAGAAAGCCTTAGTCCATCGCATGGAGCAGGCTGCCCTGACGACGAAGATCCGGCTTCTGGATCTGGCGCATCAAACGCTCATCCATATCGGCGGCGACCTGTCTGTCTGCGATATGATGACCGCCATCTGGCAGTATGCAATGCACTATGACGTCAAGGATCCGCACTGGGAGGGCCGCGACCGCTTCGTCCTGTCCAAGGGCCACGCGGCAGCCGTCACCTCGTTCAGTCAGGCCGCCATCGGCTGCTATGACGTCGGAGATATCTACAAGGAATACGCCACCAACTTTGGCCGCTTCGGCATGCATTCGTGCAACCTCGCAAACCCGTATGTCGACGTCTCCACCGGTTCGCTCGGCCACGGCTTCCCCGTCGCCAGCGGCATGGCCACCGCGCTGAAGCGCAAAGGCTCAAGCAGCCGCGTCTACACCGTCGTCGGCGACGGCGAATGCGGCGAAGGCTCGATCTGGGAGGCGGCGATGTACGCCCACCAGTATAAGCTCGGCAATCTGGTCGTCTTCGTCGACCGCAACGGGATGTCCTTCGACGGCCCGACCGAGGAATACATGGCACTGGAACCGTTCGCAGACAAATGGCGCGCGTTCGGCTGGAACACCGTCACCATCGACGGCCATGACATGAACGCCATCCTCGACGCCATCGACGCGCTGCCCGCGCCTGATTCCGACGTTCCGACCGTTATCATCGGCAAGACCGTCAAGGGCCACGGCGTCAGCTTCATGGAGAACAACGTCTCCTGGCACGCAGGCTGCGTCAACGAGGCCGACTGGATCAAGGCAAAGGCCGAGATCACCGAAGCATATGAAAGAAAGTGGGGTGCGGAAGCATGAGTGAAGCGCAGGGCAAGCTGCTGCAGGGCGAAATGAACATGACCCTGAACATGACCATAATGACCAGCGCACGCGACGCTGTCGGCAAGTGCCTGGCCACGCTCGGCGGCGAGTATGACAATATGCTCGTTCTGACCGCTGACGTCGATACCTCCTCCCGCATTCAGGCGTTCAAGGAAAAATATCCTGACCGCTGCTACAACGTCGGCATTGCCGAGCAGAACCTGATGAGCGTCTCCGCCGGTCTTGCCCACGAGGGCTTCCGCCCGCTGGCCTTCGCGTTCGCACCGTTCGCGTCCATGCGCTGCTATGAGCAGGTGCGCACCGATATCTGCTATTCCAAGCTGCCGGTCGTCATCATCGGCAACGGCGCAGGCTATTCCAACGGTGCTTCCGGCTGCACGCACTGCGCGCTGGAGGACTCCGCGCTCATGGTCGCCTGCAACAACATGACGGTTCTCGAGCCGGGCGACCCGTTCCAGATCGCAAAGCTGCTGGAGGCGGCGATGGAGCTGAACGCCCCTGTCTACATCCGCCTTGGCCGCGAGGCCACAAGCTCCCTATATCCCGAGGATACGAAATATGAGATCGGCAAGGCGCTCATCCCGCGCGAGGGCGACGACGGTGCGTTCGTCTGCACCGGCATCATGGTCCACTTCGCCATGGAAGCCGCCAAGCGCATCCACGATGAGCTGGGCAAGGAGATCCGCGTCGTCGATATGTTCACGATCAAGCCGCTCGACAAGCAGGCCGTCATTGACGCCGCAAAGACCGGCCGCGTCGTCGCGGCGCAGGACCACAACCTGCTCGGCGGTCTCGGCCAGCTGGTCGGCTCGTGTATCGCAGAGGCAGGCATCGCCTGCAAGCTGGTCAGCCGCGGCTGCCCGGACTACTTCGTCCCGATCGCGAACCCCGAATTCCTCTACGCCCGCAACGGCATGGACGCCGACGGTCTGTACGAGGCAATGAAGGCCATGTTCTAAGCACGTTCCTACCCTTTCCTGTACAGGCGCCGGGAGATCTCTCCCGGCGTCTGTCAAATAAATAAAAGGCATACGGACTCTGCCTCCCTCAACATCAGTCCGTATGCCTTTTCTGATATACTGTTTTTACGGAAATCTTCAGCGAATTCGTAACTTCTGCGGCAAATTCGTGCTGCTCTGCAAATTTTGAACGCAAAGCTAGGGTGTATCTGAAAACTCATGATGTGACCGGCAGCGAGGGATTTTTGC
>OLXK01000862.1_pt1 | contig 25661 bp, 24 predicted proteins | sample 1674321 | NCBI WGS metagenome assembly OLXK01 (sample SAMEA103958162, study PRJEB25191) | human gut metagenome | reverse complement strand
GCAGAACGATTGCGGCGATTTCCGACGCGCTGCCGGATATGGACGCAGATATGCGCCCGCTGGCAGAGCAAACGATCCATAAGCTGCACAACATGACCGACGCAGCATTTGAGGAAGCGCAGTTCACCATGACGCTTTCCGACGCAGAGTAAAAGACGACGCGGGGCGCGGCAGCCGATAATGGCTGCTGCGCCCCGCGTTTTTATTTCTTGTAATGAAATTCAATGGAGTTTCCGCTGATTGGGGAAAACTTTACATATTGCCCCACAAGATTTCGAGCCTTTTCTCCTATGATAGAGCTATCAACTCCCGAAATAGTAGGCACAACTGAATACAAATCGACTGCGTAAACCTCGGATATTTTATCAGAAAGAGGTATTTGGGCGTTTCCACTCTTAACAACGATGTTGTTGAATGAATACCTGCCATTTATCTTTCCAAAAAGCTGGTAGTTATCTGGTAGATTTGTTGAAATGTATATCCCATCATGCTTTATATTGAGCTTAAAATCAACTTCAATTTCTTTTCCAGCATCCGGCATAGGTTTTTGCATATCTAATGGCAACGGTGGGATTTCTCCTAATCTTATAGGTCGTCCTCGGTATTTCCATGTATAAAACTCATCCTGCTCTAAACCGTTCCCCAACATTCCCCAAAATGCAATTAGTTTTTTGTGGCTTTCTGAAAGGCTATCGGTAACGTGGCATCGTTCTGCATCAAGTTTTTGAAATTTATAGATTGCGTCTAATACACTGATACCACAATATTGTGCTGCATCTATGAACACTAAGTCATCTCCTGCAAAGGGACCATATTTATCAACATACATATCGCCATAGTGATCCACAAACTGCAAAACCAAATTTCCCACTTTATCGTGGTCGGCCTGTTCGTTCAAAGAAATATCACTCATAAACCCGTTTACGCTGTTTGATATTTGTCTGCCGTGTTTCAAATAGAGAGCAGCCCGCACATCAGTAAACAGTCGATCAACCGAGATGTTCGGAGTTAAGATATTGTCGCATAACGCTTCTGTAAAATAGCTTATTGCTGGAGTGCAACCAGAGTAATCTCCAAATTGTGTGGCGTAGGCTATGTATGTATCTTGTGGCGCGACCATTTCCGAATAATTACAAGCATAATCTGGCTTTAATTTGTCGCGGCAGGCATCAACAATTATCAAGAGCTTCACTTTTCTTTTGAAAAGCGGTTGGATTCGTTTGAGATTAAATGCGCTATCTTCAATAGACATTCTTGCATCCAAGCTATTCCCAAAATCCACAGGATACAAATAGTTCTCGCCTTTGCTGTGGCCGCCATGTCCAGAGAAATATACTACATTCAGAGAATCACACGGAGCTGTATCTGCAAATTCAGTTATCTTTTGCTCCATATCTTTCAAGCAAAGATCCATATATGAAACGGTTTCAAACTGTAACTGCTTTAATCTCTTTTCTAATGTCTTTACATCAATTTCTGTGCTTGGTAGATCGTTTGCTGTAATTGAAGCGCTTCTATTGTAGTGGAACATTCCAAAAAGAATTGCTCGTTTTTTCATAAAACCCCTCCGTATTTTGAGAAGAACCAACTTGTTTATGCTGTACTTGCATTTTCCGGTCACGCATTCAAACTCATTTTTCATAACTGGCAGGAAAACATACTCCCCTTGTGTTTCCCGCACTGTAAAGCCGCTCCCAGCAAGGCATACAGGCACTCTAAGCCGTGACCTTGCACTTACTTTTAGTTATCCCGTGCGCGTAGGTGCAGCGCACCGACCACGAGGAACACCAGACCGAAAATCACCCAGCCCCAGATGGGATCATGCTCCGAAATGAAGTAGGCCAGCAGCCCGAATACCGCTGCATAGATCAGCGTGAGCAGCCCGCCGACGAGCCAGAAGCCGATGCTGGTATTTTGCAGCCACAGCAGCAAAAGGAATGTTGCAACGCCGATCACAAGGCACAGCGCCGGATGAATTGCGGTAAACTGATTGCAGCACACTCCGGCGGCAATGCCGAGAGCAATGCTGTCAAAGAGAATGATATGCCCGAAGAATAGTCCAATCACCGAGCAGACAAGCCCGATGAAAAGCCCAATCGCCATAATCGCGCCCTGCGCTGCCAGCCAACCCATAAAGAAGCCTCCTTTCGTTTACACCATGATTGCGTCCATAATTGTCTGAATGGTATTACAGGTATCATCAAAGGAAATGTCCTTTGCATATTCATACTCGCGGCTGTATTTCTCCCACAGCCTACGGAGCGTATCGCTTCCGCGGATCTCTTTCATAATCTCCGGGTAGTCTGTCAGGATCATGCCGCTGCCGCGTTTCTGCGTCGTCCGTTCCAGCGCCCGGCGCAGCGTCGCTTTGTCGCACTCCGCACCGCGCAGCGCGTACAGGATATGTACGTCGTAATAATCTCTCGGACGGGTATTCGCAATGTTACGGGACAGCACGGTTTCCAGCTTTTCCGCCAGCACCGTTTCAAGGTTGTAAGCAAGAATACTGATTGTGCGGTCATCGAACAGCAGCGAGAATGTGTATTCCACCTCGCGGGGCGTTATCATGTCGCCCGTGGTGACATCCACCGTCAGTGGTACGCTGATCGGCGGATAGTTCGCTTTCAGCGCGACCCGGATGCCGGGGTAATCGTCGGTTTCCCGAATGTCAGAGATGCCGACGACCTCAAACTGCACGTCGTCGGCAATCTGGACAGTGCAAATCTCCGTAAAGATTTTGTGGATTGCTTCATGCGTCAGGGTGAAGCCCTTGATCGTCGTGTCCAGATCCATTGTTGCCCGCGTATCCAGTCCCACAATAGCGGAAATCAGGAATCCGCCTTTGAGAATGAAATTGTTCTTATAGGGCGAGAGCGAAATCCGTTCCAGCAGCCGTTCCAACATATAGTTCTGCATGACGAGCTGCGCCGAGATATGCTTCTCTGCCGCTTTGTTTTTGATAAAGGCTTTCAGTTGCATCGGATTTTTTGTAATCATAGCAAAACCTCCATGTATCGCAGCACCTTGGGCTTCACACGAAGCTGGTCTGCGTACTGCATCAGTTTGTGAATGTTCTTATCCTTGGACGCTGCATAGCGTTTCATAGCTTCTCCGACGATCTGAACATCGCTGCCGCTGCCGCGCAGGATGTCACACAGCGTCCGTTCCAAATCGTAAACGCGAATTGGATTGCCGGAGGGGGATTCAATTTCAATTCTGCCGAACTCGTAGTTCTCCGGCACAACGCGCTTGATAATTAAATTTTCCTGCTTCAAGGACGGGGCATTGTAGCCCTTGGGAAAGGTCATCGTATATTTTGCCGGGGTACGGTCTGAATAGCCCAGCAGATACAGGGCGGTATCGTGCGAGTAAATCCCGCGCCTATACTTGCGCTGCAAGAGGTAAAAATCGTCCTCCCATGCGCTGCTCCGCACATACAGGCCGCGCCCGAAGCGGTACATCTCACCGCTCTTGACAAACTCCTGTAAAACGCTGCGGTGCAGTCCGGCTTCCGTCACCTGCGCTGCGGTGATCGTGCCGTCCTCCGACGCTTCCAGCAGTTCTTCGATTTTCTCCTTGGCGTTCATGCTTCTCACCTCACTTTGACGATCACACATTATATTATAGAGAAATAATGTGCGGTTGTCAACCGTGAAACGACGAACACACATTAAATTGTTTGAAAATAATGTGTGAATGTCAGAGAAGCTACAGGGTTTTGTCCTGTTCCTGCCCACGGTTGGGGGACAGGATGCTGTCGATGTTCTGCTTGACGGCATCGTATTCCCGCATACGCTTTTTCAGGCTTCCGTACTCAGCGTACAGCCGATCCTTTTCTTCGGACAGTCTGGAATATTCCTCGCGTAGCTTGGCAAGGTCGGGGAGTTTATCACCGACGCCCGCCGCTTTCAGCGCCCGCGCCGACGCTTCAAAGAGAATGATTTCACGCTCACGTCCGCGCAGATACTTTTCCTTATCACGGGATTTTTTGTATTCGCTATACAGCGGTTTTAGCTCTTTGTAGGTGGCGGTATGCTTTATCAGCAGCGCCAGATCAGACAGGCGGCGTTCCGCTGTTTTCAGCGCAGCGGCAGCTTGCTCATTGCTGTCCTGAAGCTCTGTGATCTTCTGCTCCAAATCGGTATAGCGGGAAACGCCGTGCTGGTCGAGAAATACCATTGTGCGGGCAGCGCGTTTCAGATTTTCAATTTTTGCCCAGCGTTCATAGCCTGCGGATTGCTGCGCCTTGATGCAGTTTTCAATGTCGATCAGTAGCGACACGCTGCCGCGCTCCGGCTTTGGCATTTTCAGAATGACCTTGCCCTTGATGCGTTCGGCTATGGCTTCCTCGGTGTAAGCTTCACCCAACGTCTTTGCACGGGTAAATCGCTCCTGACTGGGAGCGCGGAATGAGATATACTTTCCTCGTTTGATTTCATACCCCTCGGCTTCCAACCGACGCAGGAGGTCGTCAAGGTCTTTGGAAATGGGAATGAGCCTGTCGATGGCGATTTTTAGCTTTTGCTTATAGCTTGTCCCTTTCCGCTGCGCGTCCCATTCGGCATACTGCTTGCCGCGCTCCGCGCCGGGCGCGACAACGGACAGCCCGTTTTCCCGGCATAGTCTGTCGCTGACACGGCGGATCTGCGCGTAGCTTTTGCGGTTGGAAATGTACTTCTTATGCTCCGCAAAATCCACGGCACAGAAAATAATATGGTTATGGCAATGCTCCTTGTTGATGTGAGTAGCAATGACATACTCATACTTGCCGCCGAGGATTTCATCGGCAAGCTGCCGCCCGATCTCGTGGGCTTGCGCATAGCTGACCTCACCCGGCTCAAAGGCCTGTATCAGATGGTGAGCGAGATTGTTGCCTTTCTGCATAGCAAGCAGCCGTGTTTTTTCAAACTCAAGGTCTGCGGTTTCCACGGCGCAGCCGAACGAGGACACCAGCAGCTTATCGTCGGTCTTTGCAGGATCAACGATGTAGTCAATGGCTTTTTTTAAGGTGCTTTTGATAGGATGGATCTTTGTAATTGCCATATCTCCGCCATCGCCCCCTTGATGTCCTCAATGTCCTGCGCATAGAGCGTTCCCGTAGCGTTCACGCGCTTTGCAATCTGATTGATGTTTGTGCCGATTTTTTGCAGCTCGGCGGTCATTGCTTTCACGTCGCTGTAATCCAGCCGGATCACATAGCCGTCTATGAGCATTTTCCGCGCATAAACGGAAAAACAGCCCGTTCCCATTTGCTGCATTTTACGCTCGATCATTGCCCGTTCCTCGGCAGTCACAGGAACGCGCAGCACGATATTCCGCGTTCGGTTTGCCATTTGTTCACCGTCCTTTCCGCTCCGAATAAGGGTTTGGGATTATCCCAACAAGCAAAGCACAGACAGGTGCTTTTTCGGGAGTGTGGCTACACTCCCTATGCTTGCTACGGTATCTCCCTCACTACTATAACGGCGGCACAGCCGCAATTTGGCAAAACGCAGGCAATCTTTTTCAAAAGAAAAACGCCATGAACTACCTGTTCATAGCGTTCCTTATACCGTATTCAATTTTCTTCCTCGCTGTTCGTTCTTGCGTCCAGCAGCGCTTGCGCCGTCGCCGTGAGGATTTTGATTTCTGCATCCGTCAGCTCGTCCAACAGTATTTCAAACTGCCGCCGCTCCGTAGACTTATCTGCCGCTTCGTTGCCGTAAAGGATCTGATCGACAGAGATATGATAGCGGGACACCAGTTCTAAAAATACTTGAAGGCTGGGCTGTTGACCTTTGTTTTCGATGTTGGCAAGATAGCGCGGCGAAAGGAACATATCGCTTCCGGCTTTGTTGCGGGATTCGTTCTGCTTCTTCCTTCCAGCTTTGATCGCTGCACCATACGGCTTGAAGTCAATTTTCGCAACAGGTCGTTTTTCTTTCTTGACTCTCTTAGGCATAATTTAATCACCCTATTACATTCTACTGTTCACCTTTTCTTCCTGATATGTTTATACAGTTCCTTATAATAGCCAAAATAATTCATAATTTCCGCGTTGCTATTATACGGATTTCCGTATATAATTATGCTGATAGAGTTTAGAGAAAGGGTGGATGAAGATGGAATATATGTCCTGTCCCGAAGCAGCGAAAGAGTGGGGCATTTCTGAAAGGCGGGTACAGCGGCTTTGTGAGGATGACCGCATACCTGACATTTCAAAAATCGGTTATATGTGGCTGATTCCCAAAGACGCAGAGAAACCTGCGGACGGGCGGAAAAACCTTGAGGAAAACTTGAGAATTGAATGATACACTGTTTTTCTGCTGGAAAGGAGGCGATTGCCGTGAATGAAAAACTGCTGATTGTGGACGATGAAAAAGGCGTTGTAGACATGCTGAAAAGCTATTTTGAAATGCGCTCTTTTCAGGTTTATACAGCCCATGATGGAAAAGGCGCATTGAAGCAGATAGCACATAACCCAGACCTTGTACTACTGGACATCAATATGCCCGGTATGGATGGCCTGACTGTCTGTGAGAAGATCCGTGACTACATTTCTTGCCCGATCCTGTTCCTGACTGCACGGATCGAAACCGCCGATAAAATCAACGGATTTCAGGCAGGAGCGGACGATTATATCATAAAACCCTTTGATATTGACGAATTGGGAGCCAGAGTAGCTGCCCACCTGCGGCGGGAAAACAGAAAGCAGGAGCAATCAACACTTTGCTTTTTCTCTGATATGGTGATCGACTACTCCAAGCGCGAGGTATCCATAAACGGCGAAAGAATCGGCTTATCGCGGAAAGAGTTTGATATTGTGGAGCTTCTTTCCGCCAATGCGGGACAGGTCTTTGACCGGGAGCGGATTTATGAACTTGTGTGGGGGCTGAACAGCGATGGTAACAGTGATACGGTCATGGAGCATATCCGAAAAATACGAAACAAGTTTGCTGCCTTGTCGCGTCACAGCTATATTGAAACAGTTTGGGGGGTGGGCTACAAATGGAATGGATAAAAAACATGAGCCTGAAAAAGTCCTTGTTTACTCTGACGTTCGTGAACCTATTGCTGGCAGTGATCCTCTCCGCTGTCGTCTTTTGGGGCTGCACAAAATTAAGCGCGGCACTTGACCCATCCGGCGTCCAAATTGTTGTCGGCGCAGATGCCATTATAAAAACAGAATTTCCAGAGCCAACAGCCGGAACAGCCGTAGCCGGGAATGTGCTGGCGGTTTTACAATTTTGCTTACCGATTCTATTCTTCATTGTCGCTTTGATATTAACTGCATCGCTGTTCTATCGCTGGAAACTGAAAGAGCCGCTTGCTATTCTCATGGATGGAGCAAACCGCATGATGGAGAATGATTTGGACTTTACCATTCCATCCGTGTCTGGGGACGAGCTGGGACAGCTCTGTGTTGCATTTGAAACCATGCGGCAATCGCTATTGAACAGCAACCGCGAGCTGTGGCGGCAAACTGAGGAACGGAAACGGCTGAACGCCGCTTTCTCCCACGATCTCCGAAACCCGATAACGGTCTTAAAAGGCTCGGCAAAAATGGCAAAACAGTGTGCAGATAGCGGCAATACGCCGCAGCTCATGGATAATCTTGAGCGCATGGAAGCCTATACAGGGCGCATCGAACGCTATGTGGAAACTATGAGCAAGGTTCAACGGTTGGAGCAGGTGCAGCCGGAAAAAGTGACTTTTGACACCGCTGCGCTGAGCGCCGATTTGGAAAAAGCCCTTGGCTTTTCCGCAGCCGATCATGGAAAGCAGCTTTACTTTCACGGTCTATCCGCAGGCGGCACTGTCACACTGGATAAAGGGATGTTGTTTCAAGTTGCTGAGAACCTTACAACAAATGCTCTCCGATTTGCAAAAGAGAATGTTTCGGTAGAACTCTCCATAGAGGGCGAAAATCTGAAACTGGAAATTGCGGATGATGGCGACGGGTTTCCGGCGGAGCTTTTGAAAAACGGCATCCAGCCGTTCCGCAAAGGTACGGAAGAAGCGGAGCATTTGGGCATGGGACTTTATATCTGCGATCTTCTTTGCCGCAAACACGGCGGTACGTTGAAAATCGCAAATACCGATATCGGGGCTGTTGCCTCCGCTATTTTGAAAATCTCATAACTCTTGAGCGTTTTTTGAGATTTGCCTTTTATACTCTCCTTATCAAACCGATAAGGAGAGTTTTTTCATGGATATTCAAGTAAACGATGTTTCCAAAATCTACGGTACAGGCGAGAACAAAGTCGTTGCGCTGTGCCATGCAAATATGACAATCCACTCCGGTGACTTCATCTCCATTATGGGGCCGTCAGGCAGTGGCAAAAGTACGCTGCTTCACATCATCAGCGGATTGGACACGCCAACTTCCGGCAAGGTGTTGTATGGCGATACCGACATCCATCACGGCAGTGACAAGGAGTTATCGGCGTTCCGCCGCCAAAAGATCGGCTTCATCTTCCAGCAATTCAATCTGCTCCCGGTGCTGACAGCGCAGGAGAATATCATCATGCCGCTGCTTCTCGACAAGCGCCAGCCGGACAATGCCTATTTACAGGAGATCGCAGCCTTTTTAGGGATCGACAGCCGTTTGAACCATCTGCCCCATGAACTGTCCGGCGGGCAGCAGCAGCGCGTGGCAATCGCCCGCGCTCTGATCGCAAAGCCAGACATCATCTTCGCCGACGAGCCGACAGGGAATCTTGATACCAAAAGCGGCAGTGAGGTTATGGAAATGCTCTGTGATCTTCGGGCGAAGATGAATAAGACCCTCATTGTCATTACCCACGATCCTGACATTGCAGAGATGGCAGAGCGCCGTTTTACCATCATCGACGGAGTGCTTTCGGAGGTGACGGTGAAATGAAATCCTATCTGGCACTTGCTTGGAAAGAACTGAAGGCACAGAAAATTACGGCGGTTTTAATCCTGATTGCCGTTATCACGTCAACGATTATGACTACTGTGATCGGTCAATCCATCGGCATATTGCAATCTATGCGTGTCCAGCAGGCTGCGGGACTGAACGGAAACCGCTATGTAACTTTTCATCAACTCAGCCGGGAACAGACGCAAAAGCTCCATGAGGATGATCGCCTGTATGACGTAGGCGACGTCATCTTTGTCGGCAGCACAACACTTGGCAACAGCAGCTTGACCTTGTATCTCCGGGAGTATCACGACAATGCTTTGGCAATGTACCCGGCAATCAGCGAGATAAAAGAGGGTTGTTTGCCGAAAAAAGCAAATGAAGTAGCCTTGTCGGAAGATGCGCTGCACTATCTCGGCTTGGATGCTGCGATTGGGGACACCATTTCTCTGGATTTGAGCGTATATGTCATGGACGGATCATTGCCAGAGGTTAAATACGTCGCTGACTTTACCCTGACAGGCATTTTGGAGAATAGTTACCTCGGCTATGCAACTGGTACGGTTGATGGAATTGTCGGAAATGGAACAGCAGAAAGTGTATTACCGGACGAATATCTGCTCTATTCCACCGATTTCAAAACCCACAGCAAACAGGATTTTCAGAGCATTGTCTGTGATCTTGCGGCAAAATTACAGGAAGATGATCGGTATATCCAGTACAACTGGGTTCTGCTTCACGCACTCGGTATTGCCTATGATGCAGACGAGGATAGCAGCACGGGCGCAGGTTTTTCCTTTATGACGGCAGCTTGTATCTTGGTGGGCGTATTGGTTTTGCTTGCAGCCGGGCTCGTGATTTATAACATTCTGAAAATTTCCATCACAAAGCGTATCAAAGAATATGGAACACTCCGTGCCATCGGCGGACAACGGAGACAGATTTATCGCTTGGTGTCCGTACAACTCTTGATCCTTTGCGGAGCTGGGCTTCCTGTTGGGCTGCTGATTGGTACTCTGTCGGCAAAAGGGGCGTTGATCGCGGCAACTGGCGTTCTCAATCCCGAAATATTCATGGCAAACAGCACTTCCGAACTGAACTCTGCCATCAGTGCTGCCAGCACGGTAAAACTGCCAATGCTCTTTGCCAGTGTTGCGGTCACGCTGATCTTTGCAATGTTGGCTGCTTTTCCCGCGGCGCGGTACGCCTCCCGCGTTTCTCCCACGGTTGCGATGTCCGGACAAACAGTGAAGATCAGGCGCCGGGTAAAGAAAAATCGCACCATCCGCAATTTTGATGCCTACTACGCACGGCTCAGCTTGAAACGCGGACGAGGCAGGACAGTTGTTACAATCTTGTCCCTGGTTATGAGTATTACCGTTTTTGTCGCCTTACAAAGCTTTACCGGGCTGCTCGACGCCAGCAGCTCCATTCAGAATATGTATTCCGGCGACTATGCGATTACAAATGAAACCGTCGGCATTCCGGCAGAAACCGTGAAAACGCTGGAAGCGAATGATGCGGTAGAGGGTATTTCCACTACCCGGCTTTCCGTGTTTATGCCGGGAGCCGGAGATGTGCTGCCCTTTGAAACGGATTTGTCCGTGCAGAGCCATGAAACCTTGCAGCTCGCAAGCGTTGATGAAGGGCAGTTCCGCACCTATGCCCCTGATTTGTCTGAAGAGGATAAGCAAGCGTTGAATGACGGAACGGGCTGCTTGATTCAAAATCCCATTGCTTTTTCGTATGGAGATACGGGCATACAGCAGACAAACCTTGCCGTTGGCGACACAATCCGGCTGGGAGATAAAATAGTCCGCGTGGTAGGACTTACTGATACCCCTGTTATTATCAATAATGCTGGTTTTACAAATGGTGTCCAGATCATTGTAAACGGTGAGCTATATAGCCATCTGCTTGGAGATGACAGCTATTCGGAAATCTACCCAACGCTCAAAGAGAATGCAGATGCAGATGCCTTTGAAAGTTGGCTGGATAACTGGTGTAGCGAACAGCCGGGAACGCACTGGCTCTCTTACCGTCAAAGCAGCGACGAAATGGCGGAGAGCTTTGCACAAGTCAAGATGCTGTGCTGGGTACTGATTGCTTTTATCGGTGTCATCGGTGTTCTGAATATCATCAATACCGTTTACAGCAACATCCATACTCGTGTATGCGAGATCGGTATGCAGCGGGCTATTGGAATGAGCGCCGCAAGCCTTTATAAAACATTCTTGTGGGAGGGTGCCTATTACGCTATCTTTGCGTCTGTGATTGGTGCGGTGTTGGGGTATGTCTGCTGTATCTTTGTCGGGGCAGCAAAGACGGACACCTTACAGCTTGTTACCGTTCCCGTCATGGCGATTATAGAGGCTGCTGTGGTTTCTGTTGCGGCCTGCCTGCTGGCAACGGCGATCCCGTTGCGCTCTATTGCAAAAATGAACATTGTCGAATCGATTGAGAATGTCGAATAACACCTGAGCAAAAGCCGTCCGGCTTTGCAAGATGACGGCGGCTTTGAAATATTGCATTTCAAGCCGCCGTTTTCCTTTTGAAAAAATGGATTTACGGGGGGTGTGATAAAGTCGCCCTTTTTTAGGATACGGCGGTGTCCGAGGAGGTATCGCCGTGTCCATTTTGCTTTTTTATGACCCCAATGATTTGCATCAGCTAAAAAAAGTATAGCCCCTCCGTCGGACTATTCCGGGCATGAGCATGAACACAGAGATCATGTAAATAGATTATATAATTCTTCTGCGCCTGTCTGCGTTTTGCAGACAGGCGCTTTTTGCTGTTCTTACGGCTGCTGCGCTGGCTGCCGATCACCGCCTGTTTCTTTCTCTCAGAAAGCAACAATGAAGCAGGAGGTGCAACGCATGGAGTCCTCGTAAAAATTTTTTCTCAACTTTTTTCTGCGAGTTTGCCAAAACGCATGGTGCAGACCGTAGTAGTGGCGAAAGGGGAAGAAACCCGTATCACCCGCCTTTGCGGACGCGAAGGGAGGTGAATACATGAAGCCTCATTCGCACAAAGAGCATATCCAGCATTCCTTTGATGCGTTCTGCAAAAAGGTATTGCGGAATGAAGCGCGGGACTATCAGGACGCGCTGGCAAGGAAAAGAAACCGAGAGGTCTATTTTTCTGAACTGCCTATCGAAGCGCTGGAACAGTTCTCTGTCCGCGATGCCTATTTCGCGGATAGCCGTACATTTGAAGTTATCGGTCATTCGGTCTGTATCGACGATGAAATGCTGGCAGAAGCAATCTCCGCTTTGCCTGTTGACCGCAGAGATATTATCCTGCTGTCATACTTCCTCGATATGTCCGACGCTGAAATTGCAAATGTGCTGAACATGGTGCGCCGTTCCGTTGCCTATCGCAGGACAAGCACCCTAAAGCTGCTGAAAGAACTGATGGAAGGAGGAAACAGATGACAAGAGAACAGAATGATTCCCGTCTGTTGCCGCTGACCGTCATTGAAGCGGCTGCTGACGGCGATGTGGAAGCGATTAACGCCGTTCTGAAACACTATGCAGGGTACATAGCCCGCCTGTCGATGCGTGAGCTTTACGATGAGTACGGCAATCCCCATCTCTGCGTAGACGAGGAACTGCGGCGCAGGCTGGAAACGAAGCTGATTACAAAGCTGCTCACGTTTCGCGTGAATTAACTACTGCCTGACGGAAACGTGTTACCCCTTTCCTCGTTTCTGTCTGATGCTCCTTGACAAATATGCCCGCAAGAGAACGGCGGCGCATCATAGGCAAAACGGGTACGTTCCTTTTGCGCCGAGCTGGGCGGCTGGTACGCCATGACGTATATCCGAGAGGATATGCCGAGCGACAAATACCGCGCCGTAAAGCAAGTGTGGCAGCTTGCAGGCGACGACGCGCAAAACACATAATGATACGACCTTACAGCCACAGTCCGAGCGTTCAAAGCGTCGCAGGCGATGGGTAGGGCTGCACGAGAACCGTGCGGGGGTGAAACTCCCTTGGAGCTGCGCCAGCAGCCGTCCGTTTTGTCATTCCCTTTTGTAGTTATTTCGTTTCCCATGAAAGGGGGATTTGTTTCTATGGAAACAACCATGAAGAAAACAACGTCCCCGATTGTACGCGAGTACAAGATCGGGGATATAACGTATATCGTCAAGGCCGTCGTCAAAGACGGCGCGAAAGAGGACGCCGTGACAAAGGTGCGCCGCCTGATTCAGAATGACTTGCGGGGTAAAAAAGTTACAAATAATTTTGAACCCGCCTAATGACGGCGAGCGAGATCCCTGGTATAATATAAATAACCTGTTTGTCCGGCTGCCGGAATAGGAGGCAACATGAAAAAGCAGCCCGACAAAATCACCGCATATTACTACCGTGCGGCGAACAAACAAACAGACCTGAACCTTGACAATCAAATGCACCTACTTTTGAGCCATGCACAGGAAAACGGAACGGACACCTATATGTTCTTCGTGGACAATGGGTACAACGGCCTGACCGCAGAGCGTCCGGCATTTCAAAATCTGCTTGCAGCAATCCATGAGAACCGCGTGCAGAAAATCGTTGTCGTATCGCTTGACCGACTTTACCGCAGCTATCTTGCAGCGTTGCAGTTCCTTGATGATATGGAGCAGCGCGGTATTTCGATTTGCTCCATTACAGACGGCGATCTACCCCTTTGCCGAGAACTATATCACGGCATTGTCAACGCCTACCGCAGTTCTTCCGAGAAAGGCGGTGAGTGCAGATGACGGGATTTACCTTTCAGAGCTTGAAGCCGCAGGACAGTTTAAGCAATGAGCTTCGCAGTGTGATCCGCGATAATGTTTTGCAGTTCTACACCAAGGGGCTATCTACGGAAGCAGAGGAAGAAGGTCTGACCGCTCTGTATGAGCGCCTTTCGCAGGAAGATAAGCTGGATGGTGAAAGTAACTCCATAGCGAACCAGAAGAAGATTCTGGAACGCTACTGCAAGGATCACGGGATTACCGCCTACCGCCATTATGACGAGGACGATGGTTATTCCGGCACAAACTTCAACCGTCCGGGCTTCCAGCGTATGCTTGCCGACATCAAGGCAGGGCGGATCAAGCGCGTCATCGTAAAGGACATGAGCCGCTTCGGGCGCGATTATCTCCAAGTGGGAATGTATACCGATGTTGTTTTCCCGGAGTTTGGCGTTCATTTCATTGCCGTCAATGACGGCGTGGACAGCACACGCGGCGAAAGTGAGTTTACCGCGATCCGCAATGTGTTCAACGAAATGTATGCCCGCGATACCTCTAAAAAGATTCGTGCTACATGGCAGAGCAAGGGCAAGTCCGGCGAGCATTTGACGACCATTCCTCCCTATGGGTATATGAAAAGCCCGGAGGACAAAAAGAAATGGATCGTCGATGAAGAAGCCGCAGCCGTCGTACAGAAGATATTCTCCCTGTGCGCGTCCGGCAAAGGCCCCACGCAGATTGCTAAATGGCTCAAACAGCAGCAAATCTTGAACCCAACCGCCTATTGCCATGCGAAAGGTCTGCCGACCAGCAACAAGCCGACAGCAGACCCGTACAAATGGACAAATGAAACAGTTTCCCGCATTTTGGAGCGCGTAGACTATCTGGGACATACCGTAAACTTCAAGACTACAAAGCAATCCTATAAGAGCAAGAAGAAAATCTGGAATGACCCTGAGAATTGGGTGATCTTCGAGAACACCCAGCCGCCGATCATCGAGGAAAGCGTGTTCCTGATTGTTCAGAACATTCGCAAGGCGCGTCGCCGTCCTACCAAGATGGGTGAAATGGGTATGTTCTCCGGGCTTCTGTATTGCGCAGAGTGCGGCGGCAAAATGTATCAATGCCGCGCTACCAACTTTGCGGAGAACCAGAAATACTTCATCTGCTCCACCTACCGCAAGGGCAAGGATCTCTGCACGACCCATTCTATCAAGAATGTCGTGCTGCATGAAATTGTTCTGCGAAATCTGCGGGAAGCAATCTCCTATGTTTCAGAGCATGAAGCGGAGTTCATTCAGGACGCAGCCGAGAGCGATATGCGAGACAGAGATGCCGAATTTGTTCGGAAGCGTGAAACGCTGGCAAAGGCGGACACGCGGATTGCCGAGCTTGACCGCATTATCTCCCGACTGTATGAGGACAACGTGATTGGCAAGCTGTCAGACGAACGGTTTATCAAAATGTCCCATGACTACGAGTTGGAACAAAGCAACCTGAAATCAATGGCAGAAGTCCTGCGCAAGGATCTGAAGCAGCAGGAGCAGCAAAAAACCAATGTCAAGGCGTTTATCGCTGCCGTGAAGAAGTACACGGATTTGCAGGAGCTTGACGCGGCTGTTCTCCGTGCTTTCATTGACAGGATCGAAGTTTCCCATGTTGACAAGAAATCCAGAACGCGGGAAATCACCATCGTCTATAACTTCATCGGTGCATTTGACTTCACACGGGCAATCGAAAATGCCCGCAACACAAGTAAAAAAGAGCAAAGAACGGCATAGCCGTTAAGCTACACCGTTCCTTGCTTCAATGTTTTCCTAAGTCACCGCCGCATTCGGGGCGGCTTTTTGTTTTCCCGCCGAACGCCGCCTGAAATCTCCGTGAATCTGTAAAATTCAGTTGAAAACAAGCGCAAAGTGTGGTAAAGTAGATATGTATGCGATTTTTCCCCGCACAGGCGGAATTTTGCTGCATTGCGGCACGCTCGGAGGAAACGAACCATCATGACGATTATGAATGTCTTATCCCTGTTCGGCGGACTGGGGCTGTTCCTGTTCGGAATGCAGCTGATGGGCGAAGCGCTGGAAAAAGCGGCGGGTACACGGCTGAAAAAGCTGCTGGGCATGGTCACGGGCAACCGCTTCCTCGCCATGCTCGCGGGCATCACCATCACGGCGGTGGTGCAGTCTTCCTCCGCGACGACGGTCATGGTCGTCGGCTTCGTCAACGCGGGGCTGATGTCCCTGACGCAGGCGGTCGGCGTGATTATGGGCGCAAACATCGGCACAACGGTCACGTCGCTGCTGCTGTCGGTGCAGATTGATTTCGCCGCCATCTTCACGTTTCTGGGGCTGATTCTCTCGAATCTTCCCGACAAGTACAGAACCGCCAAGCAGTTCGGCACCATCACGATGGGTCTGGGCATCCTGTTCATCGGCATGAACACCATGTCCGGCGCGATGGAGCCGCTGCGGACGTGGGAGGGCTTCCAGACGGCGATGGCGTCCATCAACAACCCGATTCTGGGCGTGCTGATTGGCGCGGGCATCACCGCCGTCCTGCAATCCTCCGCCGCCAGCATCGGCATCCTGCAAACGCTCGTCGCGCAGGGGCTGATTGGGCTGGACAGCGCCATCTTCATCCTCTTCGGGCAGAATATCGGCACTTGCGTCACGGCGCTGCTGGCGTGCGCGGGCACAAACTCCACCGCCAAGCGCGCGGCGACGGTGCACCTGCTCTTCAACGTCATCGGCACGGTGATTTTCGTCATCATCGCCTGCTGCCTGCCGCTGGCAAGCTGGGTCGAGATGCTCTCTCCCGGCAACCTCAAGCTGCAAATCGCCATCGTCCACATTCTCTTCAACGTCACGACGACGGCGCTGCTGCTGCCCGCCGCAAGCTGGCTGGAGAAGCTGGCGTGCCTGCTGATCAAGGGCGACGGCTCGACCGCCGAGGAAATGAAACTGCTCTACTTTGACGCGCGTATGCTCAAAACGCCGCCGATTGCCGTGGCGCAGCTGTTCAACGAAGTGCAGCGCATGGGCAGCATTGCGATGGGCAACTTCCAGCGCGCAATGGAGTGCTTCAACGAGTGGGACGCGAAGAAGTCCGAAGAATTGGCGCGGAACGAGGACGTGCTGGACTACCTGAACCGCGAAATCACCGATTCGCTGGTGGAAGTGAAGGGGCTTGACCTGTCCGAGAAGGACACGAAGCTGGTCGGCTCGATGTTCCACGTCGTCAACGACATGGAGCGCATTGGCGACCACAGCCAGAACATCATGGAATCGGCGCAGCTGAAGAATCAGGATGAGGTGAAATTCTCGCCCAAGGCGGTGCAGGAGCTGGAAAGCCTGTCGAACCTTGTGCGCGCGCAGATGCAGCGGTCGCTGGACATGTTCAAGGCGCAGGTAACGGACGACACGCTGCTGGGCGAAGTGGAGGGCGTGGAGGACGAAATCGACACGACGACCGAAGCCCTCCGCAGCCACCACATGGACCGCTTGAAGAACCACAAGTGTTCCGCGAAGAACGGCATGATTTATCTGGACATGCTGACAAACCTCGAACGTATCGGCGACCACGCGGAGAATATCGCCACGTCCGCGAAATCCGCGACGGGGATTTGAGTTATCCACATTGCTTGCACATGAAAACCTCGCGACAGGTGATGCCGCGAGGTTTTTTGGTTCTATTGATTATTCGCCGATTTCCGCGTAAATCATTTCCACATGATTCTGGCATTCCTTCGCGAACGTCTCCGCATCAAACGCGCCGTTCAGATAGCGCTGCACCAACACCTGAAGCGCGTCATCATACGTCAGCGGCGAACCCTCGGACACATACAGCGATTTCGCCATCTCCTGATAGTACGCAATGTCCCCCGCCGAAGAGAAGTAACGCCACTGCTCCATGTTTGCGTACTGCTCCTGCAAGTCGCGCAGGGTGTCCTCGTCGGCGCGCTCTTTATCTGCTTTCTGTTCCAGCAGTGCGATTTTTTCCGCAAGTTCATCCAGCTGCGCCACCATCGACGGATTTTCAATCGGCTCGGTCAGGTTGTCATAGATAAAGTAACTTCCATCTGTCAGATGTGTCGCGCAGTATTCCAAAAACTGAATCGCGGCTTCCTGATTCTTGCCGTAGGGGTTCACCACAGCAATGGTCACATACGTTTCAACCGCGCTGTTCTGCTCCGGGAAAATGCGCGGCACGAATTGAATCATCTGCGACGGGGCGGACGAAGCACCCGGAATCATGAAAATATTTTCAAATGCCATGCGCGGCTCTTCTTCCGCGGGCAGTTCATCCTTGATGCGCTGGACGTAATGCAGAAACGTTTCGTCCGTAAAGTCCAGCCTGCGTCCCTCCTGCAGGGAGGTCATGATGTAATACTTCATGAACAAGTCCATCATGCCCGACTGGGTGTATTTCTGCATCAGAAGCCCTGTCTCTTCCGGCAGAAGCCCTTCTTCCAGAATTTCGTTGCACACATCCAGCAGTTCGTCGAAGGTTTCGGGCGACTTCATTCCCCATTCGTCCAGATATTCCGTCAAGACCATCATGCCCATCGGGGAAGCATCTATTATCCAGCCCATCAGCGTATCGTCATCCGTGCAGACGGGGCGCAGAGCGGGATAGACATGCTGGAAAGCGTCCTGCAAAATCGCGCTGCCGGTTAGCGGCGCGTAGTATTTCATGTTTTTGAGGGTATATAAGCCGTCGTAAGCAGTGAAAGCAAACAAATCAATGTCGGGATTCTTGATAACGTAGGCGGTCGAAATCGTGTCCATGATGTCTACGGACTTTTCGCAGGTGATGCTGATGCCGCTTTCCTGTTCAAACTGCTCCATGCGTTCCATCAAGGCATAATACTGATTGGTGGCAATGTTCAGTTCTGCATTTTCCGCGTGGGCGGCAAAAGCGCACAGGGGCAGAGCGGCGCAGAGCATCAGCGACAGAAACTTTTTCATTCGCTTCTCCTTTATCTGTCACAGTAGGATTACGATTGCCGCGCTGTCTGCCCCATGGGATTCACGCCTTTCTGTATCGTTCGTTTTTCATGCCAGTATCTTCATTTGTAATATAGCATGTGCTTTTTGTTTTGTCAAGTCACGTCGCCATTTTTTTGCAGTGCATTAGATGTGACGAATATATTCCCCCACGACCTCCACCAGCCCATCCGCCTCCTTCGGCGCGTACCTCGGCGAAATCGCGAGCGTCACGAAGTCATACGCCCCCGCCGCGCGGAAATCGCGGTAGTCGTCGTACACGCGGAAGGGTACGGTCGGCTCTGCGCCGTTTTTCGCGGCGAACATCTGCGCGGTCAACGAATTGAGATGGATGTTGCCGTCCGCGTCAAGCAGCACTTGCGGAATATCCGCCCGCGAACGCGGATTGCGCACGTTATCCAGCGACGAAATCCGCCGCATCGCCAGCGCGAAAAGCAGGTAATTCGCCTCATCGAGCTTCTTCTGGGCATAGAAGGCGGCGTAATCCAGCCGCTTTTGGACGGGCATGGACAGGACGTTGAACAGCACGAAGTTCGGGCCGGGATAGCCGATGCCGAGGTCGCTGTGCGCGTCAACGTGGGTGACGTCGAAGGGGGCGGTCAGGCGTCCGGCGGCGATTTGCTCCTCCCAGAAGCGGAGCGCGCCGTCGTGCGTCTCGAAAATGCGCCCCGGCTTGGGGGCGGTGCGGGACAGACCGCACTGGTTTTCGAGGAACGCGCGGACGGCGGATGCTTCCCACGGCTCATGTCCGGGGAGGGACGGGCGGTGTCCTAATTCGGCAAGCGGGCAGCAGTCGGCGAGGAAAAAGTCGAGGTCAATGTCGAGAACGCGCATGGTAATGCTTCTTTCTGCTGAAATCAGCGGGATTTCCGTTCCATTATACCCGATTTTCCCTCACGGCGCAAGGTCGATGATGCTGTTGTCGCTGCCGCCCTCGGCGAAGGAATCCGGCACTTGCCCGACGATGATGCTTTCCGCCATCGCCATCTGCGTGCTGGCCTGCACGTTTTTCGCGCCGGTCGGAATGACGATTTGCACGTTCGCAGTCAGGACGAGGGAAATGCGGTGGCGTGTCTGGTTGATGCCGGCGGTGGTGAAATCGGTGCTGAACGCCGCCTGCACCGAGCCGACAGGCAGAATCTGCACGGCGATGCCCGGCCCAGCGCCCGCCAGCAGCGTCAGCCCGATGGCACTGCCCAGCGGCACGACGACGGTTTTCTGCCCCATGACGGTCAATCTTTCCTGCGCAAGCAGGGACGCCTGCGCCGCCAGACGGTTCATCTCCGGGGTATTCGCCTGAATCAGGCGCACTTGCCCTTGCTCGTCCTTCTCGACGGTCATCAGGTCGGCGTAATGCACGCCGAGTCCGAGCATCTCAGACGCTGCCTCGTTGAGCGCCTGAATCGCCAGCGACCGCGCCGTCGCCTGCGAGAGCGTCAGCACGACATCGGTCACGTTGCGCTCGACGCGGAGAATCAGTAGCGTCAGCAGCACAGGCAGCAGCCACAGTGCGCGTTTCCACCGCCGCCGGGGAGATTTTCGGCGCTTTGCAGGAATTTTCGCTTCTGATTCGTTGTTTGTCTGGGGCATGGTGCATCCTCCTTTCGTCGCCTGCCATTGCAGGATGCGCGAATATGTGCTATAATATAGGATGTAATTCTGTATGCTCTGCGGGTTATGCTATTTTCGGATGAAAATGCGCCAAGGCGCGAGCAGATGGCGCAGGCGAATCCGAAAATAGCATTCCGCATTCCTTCATATTCCGCCGAGGCGCGCATCATGCCGCTGACGGCGCAAAGGGGCTGAAGCAGTGAAGAAACGCAACGATTCCCCGGACTTTGTGCCGGAAAACGACGATTTTGCCTATCAGGACGGTCATCCCGACGACCCGCAGGGCGATTATCCTGACGAGTACGACCCGAACTGGGCGGACGACGACGACCCCGTGGAAGTTGCGGGGCAGGCGGACATGTTCGCGCACGAGGACTTCTGGAACGCTTCGGCGGAGGATAGCGAAGCGCTGCCGGAGGAGGAAAAGGTCTACAAGCACTCCATTTTCAAGCCGGAGATGAAGAAGCCGAACTTCGTGCTGTCGATTGCCGTCAACGTCATCCGCATTTTCGCGGTGCTGGTGCTGGTGGCAGGGCTGGCGGCAGTCGGCGCGGTGGTCGGCATTGCGAAAGGGTACATGGAAACTGCCCCGACGCTTGACCTCGCCGCGATTGACGATCAGGCGCAGACCTCCTTCATCTACGACGCCAACGGCAACCTCATCACCGAATACAAAGGCTCGGAGAACCGCGTCATGGTGTCGATTCAGGCCATGCCGACATACCTCCAGCACGCTTTTATCGCCGTGGAGGACGCGCGCTTCTACACGCACAACGGCGTGGACATCAAGCGCATTATCGGCGCGTTCGTGTCGAACCTGTCCTCTTCCTCCACGCAGGGCGGCTCGACCATCACCCAGCAGCTGATTAAGAATACGCTCCTTTCCTCCGAGCAGAGCTACAAGCGCAAAATTCAGGAAGCGTACCTCGCCATGCAGCTGGAAACGCGCTACACAAAGGATCAGATTCTCGAAAGCTACCTGAACACCATCTACCTCGGCGAAAACTACTACGGCGTGTACACCGCCGCACAGGGGTATTTCGGCAAATCGCTGGGCGAACTGACGCTCCGCGAATGCGCCATGCTGGCGGGCACATGCAACTCGCCCTACTACTACAATCCGCGCCGGAATTTCTACACGCGGCAGAAGGAGGGCGTGGATTACCCCGCCATCACCAACGACCGCACCAACTACGTCCTGCGCTGCATGTACGAAAACCAGTACATCACCTATGAGCAGTATCAGGAGGCGCTTGACCCGGCGACCGCGCATGTGCTGGAGAAAGACCCGAACACATCCACCGGCATGTACGCCTACGCGCACTACGTCGAATACGCGGTGGATGAGGTCATCGACATCCTGCTGCAGCTGAACAACCTTGAGGACACCTCCGCCAACCGCAACGCCATGGAAAACAAGCTGCGCACCGGCGGCTACCACGTCCAGCTCGCCATCGACACCTCCATTCAGTCCACCGTCGAGGATACGCTGGAAAACTGGACGAACTACCCCACCCTGCGCGACCCGGCGGACAAGGTCTACCGCACGCGCAATTCCGACGGCACATACGACGAAACGGTTGAGCCGCAGGCCGCCGCCGTCGTTGTGGACTACCACACGGGCGAAATCAAAGCCATCGTCGGCAGCCGCACGCGCCCGACGGCGATGAAAACCTTCAACCGCGCGGTGGATATGACCATGCCCGTCGGCTCGTCCATCAAGCCGATTGCCGTGTACGCCCCCGCGATTGAGCTTGGCGCATCCCCTGCGAGCATCGTGATGAACATGCCGCTGCCGATTTCCGGCTGGCGCGGGTCAAACGGACAGGATTCTTGGCCGCGCAACTACGGCGGCAGCTCCTACGCCGGCCCGGAGACGCTGCGCAAGGCGCTCGTCAACAGCCACAACACCGCCGCCGCGCAGGCGCTGATGACCCTTGTGGGCGTGGACAATTCCGTTGCCTTCCTGCACGCGATGGGCATTGACGATGCGCACATTGACGCAACGCCGTTCGGTTTGTCCCTCGGCTCCAGCGGCATTACGCCCATGCAGATGGCGGTTGCCTTCGGCGTGCTGGCGAACGGCGGCGTGTATCAGCAGCCCATCTCCGTCCTCGGCATTTCCGACAGCACGGGCAAGGTCATCTGGGACGGCCACCAGCAGCAGGAGCGTCACCGCGTGTTCAGCGAATCCACGGCGTACATGGTCGTGGACATGCTCAAGCAGGCGGTTTCCTCCGGCACGGGCACGAACGCGAAAATCAAGGGGCAGACCGTCGCGGGCAAAACCGGCACGAACTCCGACCAGAAGGGCGTTTTCTTCGCTGGCATGACGGGCTACTACTCCTCCGCCCTGTGGGTTGGGCACGACAACTACAAGGCGCTGTCGTCGAAATCCACCGGCTCCCGCTCCGCCGCCCCGCTGTGGCAGAGCTACATGAGCAAGATTCATCAGGGGCTGTCCAACCGCGACATTCTGGAGGGCAGCGCCAGCGACTACGGCTTGGTGAAGGTGACGACATGCGCGGTATCGGGGCAGCTTGCCACCGACGCTTGCCGAAGCGACGCGATGGGCTACGGGGTCGTGACGGACTACTGGAAAGCCGGCACAGAACCGACGGTTTCCTGCCAGATGCACACGACGCAGACGATTTGCTCCGTCAGCGGCTTGCTCGCCTCCCCCTACTGCCCAGACACGGTCACGCGCGGCGTGCTGACGATTCCGTCGGGACACCCGCTGGCATCCTTCATCGGCACGGAATATGAGGATGTGCTGATTGAGTACCTCGGCAGCTACGCGGTCTTGGGCGCAAGCGGCACCTGCCCGTACCACACGAGCGCATCCAGCTCCGGCAGCAACACGATGGTGGAGAACACGCTGATTCCCGATGCGAAGATTCTGCTTTCGCAAGCCTACGCGCAATTGCAGAGCATGGACATTGTAAACGATGCGCAGCGCTACTCCGCGATTCAGTCCGCCATCACGAATCTGGAATACGTCATCTCCCTCCCCGCCCCGACAACGGCGGAAGTTGCGTCGGCAATGGGGCAGCTGACACAGGCGATGGCGGGTCTCTACTAATGGATACACAAACAAACACGGCGGCGGATTCTCTCGCAGAAATCCTCCACGCATTGCGCGGCATCCGCGCCCCCATCCAGCAAGGCGAATATGACCTGCACGACCTCGTGCGGGCATCCCTTGCGGAGGCGGAAATCCCCTGCGCGCACGAAGTCCCGCTCGCGCCGCGCTGCCGCATCGACCTTGTGTGCCCCGGCGGCATCGGCATCGAAATCAAGCGCGGACAGCCTGACCGCAAGCGCATTGTGATGCAGCTGACCCGCTACGCCGCGTGCGGGCAAATCAGCGCCCTGATTCTTGTGACTGAGCGGACTGTCGCCGTACCCAATCGAATTCACGGAAAGCCGATTTCGTGCGTATGCCTGAACCGGCTGTGGGGAATTGCACTATGAATGAAGAAGAAGCGGAACTGCTTCCGCCGTACCTGCGCCCGTACCCGCCCTCCGGCGCACCGCTGGGAACGCTGAGCTACAACCGCCGCAGCAAATGCTGGGTGGTGAAGGGCGACCCGTCGGTGACGGAGGTGTGCAAGCGGCTGTTTCCGGGCAGCGCGGGCAGCAGGCGCGGCGAAGCGCGGTTCACGGCGCATCGGCGGGCGGTCGGCGACCTCTGCTGGCTGATGATGCGCTTCCCGCTGGAAATCAAGGCAAGCGACCGCGCGTTGTGGGAAAAAGCGGTCACGGGCGCGCGCGAATACGCGGTTCGTCAGGCGAAAATGGCAACGATGCCCGTGCGCATGACCCCGCCCGACGGTGCGTTTCTGGGGACGCTCCGCCCATTTCAGGAGGAGGGGCTGTCGTACCTGTGCAGCCACGATCGATGCCTGCTGGCGGACGAAATGGGCTTAGGCAAGACGGTGCAGGCGCTGGCGTTTCTATCCTCCACCGGTTCATTGCCCGCGCTGGTGATTCCGCCCGCGCACCTGACCCGCAACTGGCAGGAGGAAACGCTGCGTTTCCTGCGGTTGGACGGCAAAGCGCCACGCGTGCACACGATCCGTGGGCTGAAGCCCTACGACCTGCCAGAAGCGGACGTGTACATCATGCACTACCTGCTTCTGCGCGGGTGGAAGAGCGTGCTGCCGACGCTGCCTTTTCGATCGGTCATCTTCGACGAAATCCAGGAGCTGCGCCACGCGGGGACGGAAAAGTACTCCGCCGCGTCGCTGCTGTCGGAAAGCTGCGAGCGCGTTATCGGGCTGTCCGGCACGCCGATTTACAACCGCGGCGGCGAAATCTGGAACGTCATCAACATTCTCGACTACCACTTCTTAGGCGACTGGGAGTCGTTCTCGCGCGAGTGGTGCAGCGGCTACGGCAATCAGCTTGTGCTGAAACCCGATTTGCTCGGCGCGTACCTGCGGCGGGAGGGGCTGATGCTCCGCCGGACGAAGCAGGAGGTACTGCGCGAGCTGCCGCCGAAGCGCCGCTTGGTGCAGGAGCTGGACTGGAACGACAAGGTATACGCCCAGCTGATGGCGCCCGTGATGCGCGACGTGCTGCGCTGGAAACAGGACGACCAGCTTTCGGCGCAGGAGCGGGCGATGCTGGAGGAATCCATCAGCCAGCACGCGCGGCAGGCCACGGGCGTGGCGAAAGCGCCGTATGTGTGCCAATTTGTGCGCGCGCTGCTGGACGGCGGCGAAAAAGTGCTGCTGTTTGCACACCACCATCAGGTGATGGACATCTACAAGCAGGAATTGAAGGCGTTTTCGCCGGGGTTCATCACCGGGCGGGAGACGACGCTGGCGAAAATGAACGCGGTTGACCGCTTCCAATCCGGGCGGACAGACGTGCTGTGCATCAGCCTGCGCGCGGCAAGCGGTCTCAATCTCCAGCGCGCGACATGCGTCGTTTTCGGCGAGCTGGACTGGTCGCCGGCAGTGCATTCACAGGCGGAGGACCGCGCGCACCGCATGGGGCAGGAGGATTCGCTCCTGTGCTACTACCTCGTTGCGCCGCAGGGTTCGGACGCGGTGATGCAGGAAGCGCTGGGCTTGAAAGTCAGCCAGTTTGTGGGGCTGATGGGCGACGCGCCGCAGTCCCCGGAGCAGGCGGAGCAGTTTGCGAATCAGGCGCGTCGGCATGTGGAAAGGATTGTGGCGCAGATGGGGGACAGCGCCATTTCACCCAACTAACGATAAAAATCAAGCCGCATGGGTGTGCACTGCGAAGGGGTGTCGGGGGCGACCGCAAAGCCCCCGACTCGCCTCCGCAGAGGCGAAATCCCCTGCTTGCGGAAAAGACCAGCTATGACTGGAAGCCATGCAGTTCGGTCGCGCCCATTTGGCGCGACACAGCACAGTTGGTCGAATGAGCAGCTTGGGGGCGCGTCTGAGGACGCGCGAAGTTACTGGCAGGGACGCTTCGC